>OQVS01001594.1_pt1 | contig 15303 bp, 30 predicted proteins | sample 1691601 | NCBI WGS metagenome assembly OQVS01 (sample SAMN03418268, study PRJEB22391) | human gut metagenome | biome: human-gut; feature: organic feature; material: feces | host: Homo sapiens | place: Tanzania | collected 2013-01
TCGCGCCGGTCTCGCCTGTGTCGCCGGTCCGACTGGCGCCGACGGCGTGACGCCGACGATCGGCACGAACGGCAACTGGTATCTGGGCGAGACCGACACCGGGAAGCCGTCGCGCGGCGAGAAAGGCGATAAGGGCGACAAGGGACCGCAGGGCGAGCAAGGTGAGACAGGCGGGACCGGCGCGGCCGGAACGACCTTCACGCCGTCGGTCGCTGCGGACGGGACGCTCAGCTGGACGAACGACGGCGGGAAGACGAACCCGGACAGCGTCAACATCAAAGGCCCGCAGGGCAATCCGGGCGAAAAGGGCCCACAGGGAGAGACCGGGCCGCAAGGGCCAACAGGTCCGCAGGGTGAAACGGGGCAACAGGGCCCGACCGGGCCGCAAGGCGAGACTGGGCCACAAGGCCCAACCGGGCCGCAAGGACCCACTGGCGCGACGCCGGTAAAGGGAACAGATTATTTTACAGAGGCGGACAAGCAGGAGATCGCTTCACAGGCTGCGGGCCTGGTCGACCTGTCTGGCAAGCAAGATGTGATCCTCGCCTCCGGCGCATCCGTCGGGGACCTGATCAAGGTCAAGGCGGTGGACGCCAGCGGCAAGCCGACGGCGTGGGAGATCGCGACAGCCGGGGAGGACTACGCACCAGCTGTCATGTTCGTAGAGGTGACTGGAAGCTCTGGAAGCTACGAAACCCTCACATATCCACAGGCAATTTTCATGCTTGGCCGATTCAAACGATCTGTTTTCATGTACAGCGATGAGGACAGCATGTTCTACCCGCTGATTGCAAGCACACAGACGCAGGCTTGCTTCGGAGGACTTGATGCAGATGGGAACGCAGTCCGGTATATTATCAATTCGGATCGGACGGTTGAAAAACATCTGACGCCGATCGGCGGCAAGACCTACCCCGTGACGCTCACTGTGGAGGGGTGGAACTCGTCAACGAAGCAGCAGGCAGTGAGCTTTGCGGCAGCCAGCTCGACGGAGACGGATCATCTGCTGATCCCGACACCGAAGCTGAGTGACCTGACGGCCTACAATGACGCCGGGATCCTCTGCATCGGGGAGGATGGAACGGCGCAGACGCTGACGTTCCAGTGCGAGACGGTGCCGACGGCGGCGATCACAGTCTATGTGACGGTGCAGAGCGTGAGCTATCAGGGGGATGCGTCATGATCTACAACAGACCGAGGCCAAACACTGGTGGGATCAAGGAGGTCTTCTCGGAAAATAAGTGGAAGGATATCATTCTGGCTTGCCAGACAAAGCAGGTCCCGTCCACGTGGAACGTCGGGGACAGCTGTATGATGGCGTTCGGGAAGAAAAACTATCAGATCGACATCATCGGCAAGAACCACGACGATTATGCCGACGGCTCGGGCAAGGCTCCGCTGACGTTCCAGATGCACACGACCTACGCGACGCAGTACAAGATGAACGGCGCAGAGTATAACAACTGCGGCTGGAAGAACTGCCTGGTGCGGACGTCCAACGCGTTCCCGGCGCTGAAGAAGGTGATGCCGGCGGAGGTCGTGGCCGCGCTGAAGGCCGTGACAAAGAAGACCACGGCAGGCGGCGCGAGCTCGGCCATCGACACGACGGAGGACACGCTGTTCCTGCTGTCGGAGATCGAGGTGCAGGGCACGCGGACGCATTCCTACGCGGGCGAGGGCACGCAGTACGCGTATTACCAGACGGCGGCCAACCGGGAGAAAAACCGCGCGTGGTATCTGCGCTCGCCGAGGATCAACAGCACCAGCTGCTTCTGCAGAACGGGATGGAGCGGCGAAGCGGACTGGAGCGTCGCGTCCGAGGTGGACGGCATCGCGGCGGCATGGTGTTTCTGAGCGGAGCGTAAAAAAAGCCGCCCTTCCGGGCGGCGGAGATAGACAAAATTTGCAGCGTATGATATGATGGATACGCCCCATTCGTGGGGCGGGCGCTGCTGCATACGGCGGTCAGTCACTTCCCTGTAAAGGGGGTGATGCTGATGGGGAGCAGACCATGGGCGGAAGCCCTTCGGTTCCTACTGCGAGTCGCAATGGTAATACTTATCATGCTGCTTTTTTCCCAGAAAGTTTGTTGACCGCCCGGAGGCACCCGAGCGGTCAACGATAGCTTTTTGACTTGACTGTTCCGGACTGACCGCCGCAGCAGCGTCCTTATATCTCCATTATACCGTCCCGCTGTCAATTGTCAAGCAGCGGGGCGGATTTTTTGCGCCCCGGGAAAGGAGCATAAGGGATGGACCTGCAGGATCTGAACGTTGCCGTCGCGGAGATCCGCGGCAATGTCGACCGGAATACCGGCCGGATCAAGGATCTCGAGAAGAAGACCGACGCCGTGGCCAAGCTGGCCGAGGCCGTCGCCGTCATGGCAGAGCACATGAAGACGCTCGACGACAAGATCGACGGCATGCAGACGAGCGTCAACAACCTCACCGCCCGCCCGGGCAAGAACTGGGACGCGCTGGTCAAGATCGCCCTGACCGCGCTGGTCACCGGCGTCATCGGCTGGGTGCTGGGCAAAATCTTATAATCTTCGCCGGGAGGCGTAAAACCTGAAAGGAGAATACATATGAACGCAAAATGGTGGAAAGCCGCGGGGATCCGCGCACTGAAAACGGTATGCCAGACGGCAGTCGCAACTATCGGCACGAGCGCGATCCTGTCCGAAGTCAACTGGATCGCCGTCGCCTCGGCCTCGGCGCTGGCGGGCATTTTGTCCCTGCTGACGAGCGTCGCGGGCCTGCCGGAGGTCAAGGAGGAATGAAGACCATGCCGCCGCAGATCGTAGACAATTTCACAAGCGTCAACATCTACCGGGGCGGCAATAAGCCGCAGTATCTGGTCATCCACTTCTTCGGGGCCCTCTCCAGCGCCTATGGCGCGTCGGAGTGGTTCAAGGCCCCGGAGGCGCAGGCGTCCGCGCACTACTGCGTGGATGAGAAGGACGTCATCTACCACTGCGTGCCGGATACCGACATGGCGTGGCACTGCGGGGCCGTGGGCGGCCTGCACTACCGGCATCCGAAGTGCCGCAACTGCAACTCCATCGGCATTGAGCTGCGCCCGCAGAAGCTCGACAGCAGCCGCCTGAACGCGAACGACAAGGACTGGTACTTTGACCGCCGCGTCATCGAAAACGCCGTATGGCTCACCGCAAAGCTCATGCGGCAGTACAACATCCCGCTGGAGAACGTCATCCGCCACTATGACGTCACCGGAAAGATCTGCCCGGCCCCCTTCGTCGGCCCGGCGCACAACATCTACTACGGCACCTCCGGCGACCGCCAGTGGCAGGAATTCAAGGCAAGACTGCAGGAGGAGACAGCCATGAGATACGAAAAGCTGCGGGACGTCGACAATCAGACGTACCGCCAGACGCTGGACAAGCTGGTGGAGAAGGGCCTGCTCAAGGGCAAGGGCGGCACGGGCGAAGACCTGACGCTCGATCTGAGCGAGGACAACGTCCGCATGCTCGTCATTCTGGACCGCACCGGCGTCTTCGACCGCTGACCCGCCCGGGCGGCGGGCATGAAAGGGAGTGACAAAGCATCACTGCGCGTCTGGCCCTGCCGAAGGGGCTGGAACATCTGACGCGCAGGGACTGGGAGCACGTCGCTGACGAGGGCATCTGTGACCTGATCGACCGCCAGATCATCAGGCTTTATATCGTGGGCAGGCTCCCGCAGATGGACGCCGCCGCCGAGATCGGCGTCGACCGAAAAACCATCTCCCGCCGCCTGCCCCACATCTACAACACCGCCCGCCGCCTGGTAGGGAAAACGGACAAAGAGAAAGCGCCATGAGCAACGGCTCATGGCGCTTTTTCTATGCCCACATGTCCCACAAATGGTACACAAATGGTACACAAATGCCCCCCAGCGGGGACGGGGAAACGCTAGAATGGTAGCAGAAAGGGGCGATACCGCATGGCGTACAACCCGTACACGGGCCGCTGGGAGATGGACGGCGCGCAGCAGATCCAGCTGCAGCCCATGCCGCGGCCGCAGGGCCCGCAGCTGCCGCCGCAGCCGCCGAAGCTCGGCGTGCTGACCGTGGCCAGCGAGGCCAGCATCAACAACCTGCAGATGCAGCCGAACGACAACGCGCTCGCGCTGCACGAGACCGAGAACCTGCTGTACTACATCCGCACGGACAGCATGGCGGCCAAGACCATCGCGCGGTTCCGGATCTTCCCGGAGCCGACAGAAGAGGAAAAGGCGGCAAACCAGCTGCAGGAGCAGCTGAAACAGATCACGGCCGGCCTGCAGAGCATGGCCGGGAAAATCGAAGAACTGGAGGGAAAGCTCAATGCAAAATCCGATTATGGCCCTGATGGGCGGAAACGGCGGGGGAAACAAGCTGCTGAACGGTCTGCTGCAGACAGCGAAGACGACGCTGCAGGGGCAGAGCCCGCAGATGGTGCTTAGCTTCCTGGCCTCGCAGCCAGGCTTTGAGGCGTGGTTCGAGGCAAACAAAAACAAGACGGTCGGCGAGCTCGTCGGCCAGATCGGCAAGTGATACCGCGCGAAAGCGCCTATCAAATTTCATTCCACCCAGAAAGGAGGGAAAACCATGGATAAGGATTATGGCTTCGGCGGATGGGGCATTGTCATCCTGATCGCGCTGTTCTTCCTGCTCTTCGCGGGCAGAGGCTTCGGCGGCAGCGGCGAGAGTGCCCCGGCGACGCAGGCCGACGTACAGCGTGCAACGGACTTTGCGGCTCTGGAGCGCCAGAACAACGAGGGCGTGGCCGCAACGCGTCAGGGCGCGTACGACGTCACAAGCGCCGTCAAGGACAACGCCTACAACATCCTCGGCGAGCTGCGCGATTTGCAGTCCGTCACGGAGAGCGGCATCTCTGTGCAGCAGAAGTGCTGCTGCGACATTCTCCGCGCGATCGACGGCGTCAACTACAACTCCAGCATCAACGCGTGCGAGATCAAGACGGCCATCCACGCCGAGGGCGAGGCGACCAGAACGCTCCTGCAGCAGCAGGAGAACCAGCGCCTGCGCGACGAACTCGCACAGAGCCGCGCCGCGAACAACGACTATATGCAGTCGCAGTACATCCTCGGCCAGCTGGGCAGGTACTACCAGAACCCGCCCTGCAATCCGTGCGGCTGCGGCGGCTGACGCGGACCCATCCTGATATAGCTATCCGGGGCATAATGCCCCTTCACATAAGCCCAAACGGAAGGAGTAATGAAAATGGCTTGTAATAACGGCAATGGAAATCGGGCGTATCAAAAATCCTGCGTCCGATATTTTAATAACGCGCCCCAACTGCTCGCGACAGACGGCGAAAACGTGCTGACGCTGGCCGGGGCAAAGGTCGTCAATTCCGGTTCGTCCATCCAGGTCGAGCCGCAGAGCTACGACACGGTCAAGATCGGCCTGTATCATCTGGCCGCAGATGCGGTCATCGCAGCGACGGCCGCGGGCGTCCTGACCCTGCAGTGGTACATGGACGGCGTCGCGCTGCCCTGCACGCTCAAGCGCGTCACGCTGCCGGCATCCGGCAATGCGGAGATCCACACGGAGACGGATCTGGAGCTGTCCGGGTGCTGCTGCTGCGTCAATCATACATTCACGCTCGTGGCGACGACCGACAGCACGGCCGCAGGCTCCGTGATCGAGCTCTGCACGGGCTTGCTCAAGCTCGCATGAGGTGCTATCATGCAGGCGTATAAAGACAAACTCCACGCCGCGCTGCGGGAGATCGCGGAGTGCCCGGTGTCCATGCGTACGGTCGAGCAGGCCGCAGCAGTCACAGATCTGCTGTGCCGGCTGGATAAGCTCGAGGACCACGACGAGCCGGAGACGGTCGAGTTTGACCGCGCGACCGCCATGCAGTGGGCGGCAGCCATGCGCAACGCCGACGGCACGACCGGACCGCACTGGACGATGGAACAGACAACGGCCGTGGCCGAGAGCATGGGCATTCAGGCACCAGTGGTCCCGCGCTGGGCGTGGGGCGTGACCATGAACATGATGTACTCGGACTACTACCCCGTCGCCGTAGAGTTCGGCCTCAACCGCCCGGAGTTCTACGCTGCCTTGGCCAAGGCCTTCCTCCTCGACAAAGACGGCCCGGGGCCGGAGCGGAAGCTCATGGCGTATTATGAGCATATCGCAAAATGAAAGAATCCCTCTCCAGAACGGAGAGGGATTTTTGCTTGCCATAGAATCTACATTTAAACGGGATTCATTCATGCGTGCCGGATAAATGTATAACGCTCAATCAGTGAGCGGGTAGAGGGTGACGTGCATGTTGCTGCCGGATTTGGTGTAGGATTTGGCCTGTTTATGGTAGAGGATCTTCTGCAGGACAGTTTTCAGGAGGGCGTTTTTCTCCTGCGGGGATGCGGCGAGCGGGTAGGTCTCGAGGACGCGGCGGACGGCGGGGGCCAGACGGGCGCGGGCCTGTCTGGCACGGGCCAGCTCGGTGATCGTGGTCTGGCTAGCCTCGATGCGGTCGACGATGACATGCTTGTCAGCGGCGAGTGTCTGCGAGCGCTGCAGGAAGATCTCGGGCGTATAGACGCCGGTCTCGACCAGCTCATACGCGCGGGCCTCCTGCGCCTCCAGCTTGGCAAGCTGCTTGCGGTCGGCGGCAATCGAGGACTCAAGCGCGGTGCGCATGGGCGCGTCATCTGGCGCAGCGGCCTCACCGAGCTCCAGCTCGCGCAGCCAGCCGCGCAGCGCGTCCAGCACGGCGTCCTCCACATCATCATACCACGCGCTGACGGTCGTGCAGCCGTAGGAGGGACAAAGGAGCGTATCGCGGCGGCCACCGGACGACGGACGGCGCACCATCACGCGGCCGCACTGGTCGCAGCGGACGAGCCCGGCGAGGCTCGTCACGGTCCCCCATGCGCCCTTGCCGCGCGGGCTGGCGCTGGAATAGCTCAGAGCGACGGCCTTGTCATACTGCTCCTGCGAGATCAGGCCGTCGTGCAGCCCTTTATAAAGCTTCAGATCCTCCTGCCGGGTGCGGGGGCGACTGACGACGACAGCGCCGTCGACAATGCGCTTCGTCTCTGGCCGCCCGCCGGACTTGATCCAGCCCGCATTTGCCGGATTGCGAAGGATATCCAGCACAGAGTCCGCGCGCCAGAGGCTGCCGGAGTTGGTCGGGACGCCGAGGCTGTTCAGCCGCGTGGAGATCGCCTTCGCGCCGATGCGCGCGCAGCCCTCGCCGGTGTACCAGTTGTAGATCTGCTGCAGGACGGGGGCCTGCTCCGGATGCGGGACGAGCTTGTAGCCCTTGTCGTTCGGCAGCTTCTCGCGGAGCCAGCCGAAGGGCGTCTTGCCGGAGATCCATTTGCCCTCGCGCAGAGACGCCTCCTTGCCGCGGGACAGGCGGCGCTTGATGGTGTTGTACTCGCGCCGGGACATAAAGAGGCCGAACTCGAAGTATTCCTCGTCCATTTCGTTGTTTGGGTCATAGACTTTGTTCGGGGTAACGATCTTTGTATTGGAATACTTGAAAGTCTGCGCAATAATGCCCTGGTCGATGGTGTCGCCGCGCGCCAGACGCTCGACCTCCATGACGATGACGCCCGCATAGTTCCCGGTCTCGACGAGCTGCAGGACCTTCTGCACCTCCGGCCGGACGGCAATGGAATCGCCCGTGACGACCTCTTCGCAGATCTCCACGACGTTCAGCCCGCGGCTTTCGGACAGCGACAAAAGCGCGGCCCGGTGCCGTTTGAGCGTGTCGGTCTGGCCGAGGGCTTCGGCCTCCATGTCCTTCCGGGACTTGCGCAGGTAAATGATGTACTGCGCGAGCAGGTCGGCGATTTTCCAGGTAGATGTAAATTTCATAAGCAGATTCTCACCACAAGGGCAAAAGGTTATACGGGCACAAAGGATGCAAGCGCGGAGGCGCGGACCCAGCCGATATTGGGATTACAAAGGTCGACGAGGAGCGCCAGAAGCGCAACGAGAACGATGCACACAAGCACGCCGATCAAAACATCCTTGCGCCGCGCCTCAACGGACTTCTGGCGGATAATCTGCTCCTGCTTGGAAATGATCGCGTCGGCATGCTTGAGCCGCAGCTCAAGCTCGGCGATGCGCGGCATTTTATCCGGCTGGTCCAACAGAACGGCACTGTCCGTGTCCATCGCGTCCGCGATCCGGTGCAGAGCGGACGAAGGGACGTCGCAGCCGCGCTCATAGCGCGAGAGGCTGGCGACGGAAACGCCGGAGGCGTCGGACAGCTCATTCAGCGTCATGCCGCGAGACAAACGCTCTGAACGGATGCGATTTTCGCAGGTTTCCAAGGTTTCCACGATCCTTTCCAAAAATGAGAATCCAGAAAATGCGGATTTCTCAAAAAATCTCATAAATTCTCATAACTGGTGGTTGCTGAAAACGAAAAACAGGCATACGCTGGAAGCGCAAGGACGGCTCCCAGCCCCTGTGCAAACCAAGGCCCGCGCCGGTGTTCGGCCGCCGGCGCGGGCGACGCCTACCTATATCTTACAACTTACAGGAGGCGCGGGCAAGATGCAATGTTTGACAAAAAAGGAACAGGCTTTTTGTGGAGAAATGGAGACGGGAATGGAAAAGACGATGGAACAGATCAGAAACCTGCTCGAGCGGGCAGCGCCGGACCAGCTGAAGATCATCCTCCGGATCCTGCGGAACATCATAAAATAAGCGCCGGAACGGGAGGCCGTTCCGGCGAGATATTATTCAGCAGGGAAAGGGTTGCCGCAGGAGCGCAGACCGTCGATGTGCTCAAACAGATCGTCTTTTACAGACTGTTCGAGCGGGTCGAGAACGACATCGACGCCTTCACGCCGGGCAAGTTTAGAGGCAGGGACAAAATCACTGTCACCGGCGATCAGGACGATCTGGTCGACCTGATGCTTAAAGGAAAGGGACGCCATGTCGATGCCGATTTTCATATCCACGCCTTTTGCCGGATGGAAAGTTCAAAGTCCTGCGGCGTGAATTCGGCGGGCGAAATAGTGCCGGAGCAAAGTTTTTTGACGGTATCATAGCAGAGCGAGTACACGGTGTTGCTGTCATCCAGCTTGCCGAGGCGAAGCGCGAATTTCCGCTTTGTCTTCAAGCAGGCAAGAAATTCGCACATCCAGGCATATTCCGGGGTCGAACCGAGATTTATGGTATGCTTGTAAAGCGGATGGTAAACCTGTTTGTTTACCGGAGGGCAATCATAGTAAAAGATGCGGTACAGGTCGTGGCGGATATTGTGTTCGCGGAGATGCCGCCTGCAGTATGTAGCCAGAGCGTCAGCAGTAACTTCCGGCGAGTGCTCACCCCAAAGGAATTTGGAGCGCTTACGGAAGAACCCGCCATCAACGAGAATCGCAGTTTTAGACATAGCACACCTCCATTAACGATCAAAAGCCCTTGGATCTGGCACTCCCCTGATCGTGGGGGGTCAATTCCAAAGGCTTGATTCGCAGCTTTCGCTGTGTCTATAGTATATGCCGCGGCGGACAAAATGTAAACCCGGAATGTTGCACGAAAAAATGCACAAAAATTTGAGGAAAATACAGAATTTTATAGAGCCGCGTTACTTCATGGACGAATCGTAGGGCATGTGTTTGGAGCCGTCATCATATCCGTTGAAGTATCCGTGCTTGTATGATCCTTAATCCTTGCCGGATAAACGTTTCACGAGTAGGTGCTCCACCAAGCCCATCAGAAGTAGTGTTGCAGGGAATGCAAGGCCACAAAGGATAAAAGAAAATGTGATGGACGCTTACCCATAGAGACCAGAAAGGAATTGATCTTTTGTCATAAGGCCGTCTGGAAGGTATGGGCCGTTATAAGACGAGCACGCCGGCATAGCTGCCGGTTTCGACAAGCCGCAAGACCTTCTGTACCTCCGGACGGACGGCGATAGAATCACCCGTCACGACTTCCTCGCAGATCTCCACGACGTTCAGGCCGCTGCTTTCGGCCAGAGACAAGAGCGCGGCCCGGTGGCGCTTGAGCGTGTCGGTCTGGCCGAGGGCTTCGGCCTCCATATCCTTGCGGGACTTGCGCAGATAGATGATATACTGCGCGAGCGGATCCGAGATCCGCCATGTTGATGTAAAGTTCATAACCAGATTCTCACCCTTGCATGAAAAGGTTATACATATACCGCTCCGGCTTATCAGGCCGGGGCGGTGTTTGTCTGGAAGGGTCAGCGGCTCAGGGATTTGCGGGACGGATCATAGGCTTTGCAGGCGCGTTCGAGCGCACGGAAATCACAGGAGACTTTACAGAGAAACTTGTTCTTCCCGGTTACGACGCTGAAATAAGTCTTGGACGCGCAATGCAGGATCGCACCCTGACTGTTGTTGATAGCGCGGGCTTGATGCTGTAAAAGCCTGCGATACTGCGGATCTGGTTCGGCGTTTACGTCGAAGCGAATCAGGGCGCATTCCGGGACGGGAACCATGTTATTGAAGCCGAGAAGACCGAGACTGCCGCCGTCCAGCTTATACAGATGCGGGCCAGCCTTCATGGTGACGTGGTTCGGCTTTGGGGATTCCATCGGGACGAAATAGCGGTATTCTCCGACGAGCAGGACAACACCGACATATGGGCGCCGATGATCCTTGTTGAACTGGACGCGGCTGTCGCGAGAATGGAGGAAGCGTATATACCGATCTTCGATACGGTAGATATCCAGATCTGCCATGATTCGACCTTTCCGGCAAAGAAAAAAGCGAGACGCGCAGAGGCAGTCCCGCTTTTTAGTTGCCCGTGTTTTTCAGTCCCTACTTGACGGCAAGGGATTTCCGCTTTTTTGAGGTCCTACTTGACGGCAAGGACTATCCGCTTTTTTAAGGTCCTACTTAACGGCAAGGACTATCCGCTTTCACGAGCGGGCGACGAACGGGATGACGTTCAATCGCTTTCTGGTGCAGGTCACCCTGCATCCCTAGTATATACACAAAAAATGGAGGTTGTCAACGGGGGTACAAATTTATTGTGCATTTTCAACAACGGCAAAAGACGCTGGATAGATGAAACGGTGAATCTGGTGACCTTACCGGAATGATGAAACACCGCCGGCAAAACGCTTTGATGGCGTTTATACGCCCGAAAGAACGCATCAAACGTAATAGGGATTCGGCTTAAAAAGAATAGCGATCAAATCAATCAGCCAGCCAATGCCGAACAGGCCGACAGTGAAGATGTACAAGATTCCCATGCCGACCTTACCTTCATAGAATTTATGCGCTCCGATAAAGCCGAGGAACAGACAGAGGAAAAATGCTGTCCATTTGTTTTTCATCCGTCCGCCAGCGTTATTGTTGATATTCCTGTTCACGTTGGTATTTGTGTTGTTAACTACAACGGTAGGCTGTTCTGCCTTTAGCTCCTCAACCTGCTTGCCGCACTTCGGACAAATTATGCAATCCTTATCGATGATCTCGCCGCAGTGCTTACAGAACTTCTGGTTTTCTGTGGGGATTCTCTTTTCTTCAAAGTCCATCATGAACGCTCCCTTCATATTGATACATGAAAATTCTACCACGCAGCAGGAGCGGGTTCAATCCGCAATATTCCACAAATTTCAACACCAAAAACCGACAAAAGCACCGGGGCAATTATTCGGCCCCGGTGCTTTTTGCTGAATCGCTCTTTTTCAATTCGTCGATAAACCGCTCGATCTTTCCCCAATCCTCCGGCGGCAGGGCCGAGAGCAGCGTGATGAACCGCTTGCGGAACGAATCGTCCGCGTCCGACATGATGTTTGCAACCAGTAGGCCAAGCTCTTCATTCGCACTGCGCTTCACGTACATTTCGCCCTCGCCGTCTTCGAGCCATGCGAGAGAAACGCCGAATTCCCGGGCGATGTCAGCAATGGTGCGGTCGCTGGGCTGCTTTGCTCCAGAGCAAAGAGAAGAGACAAATTGAGAAGATACATGAAGCCTTTCGGCAAACTTTGTTTTGGTGATACCGATGTCTCTAATCAGAAAATCAATCCTCTTGTTAATAGTTTCCACGTTGAAGCCTCCTTTCTTTGCAACAAGAATAGCACGGGCCGGTAAAAAAGTCAAGCCAAAATGAAACTGAGCTTCAAATAAATACTTGACAATGAAACTAAGGCGTGATAATATGAACCTAGGTTACAGACGAAAGAAACTAGACTATACATTGGGCATCAATCTGAAAGGGGGCGCACAAAATGCCGGAAGAACAGAAGCGGCAGGCGGAGAAGATTTCCGCTGAAATGAACAAACTGACGCCGGAGGCACGCGAAAAGGTGCTGATCTTCGTGCAGGGCATGACGGCCATGCTGGACACGCCGAAGAAGCAGCCGAAGGAGGCCGTCTGATGGTACTCGACGACGATCTGCGGCAGAAGCTCGAAGAACAGCTGGAACTGCTGGCCGAGCGAAGCCGGAAGCAGGAAACCACAAACGAGGATCTCGCAAAGCTGACGGAGCAGATGGTCTGCATCGTGAGCTTGCTGGAATCGGAACCTTGATTCTGCGTAATATTTCCAATTCAGGAAAAGCTAAAGCCGGAAGGAGGCTGAAATCATGCCGAAGCACTATGATCCCATTGCGGAGGAAGAACCGCACATCGTGGCCGAGTACCACTTCAAAAACTGCACAGCGCTGATTGCGGACAACTATCTGCGCCGCCTGACGCCAGAGCAGAAGGAAGCCAACCGGCAGGCGGCCCGCCGTGTTGCATGGCGGATCCTTGAGAAGGCCGCCGCCGAAGGCCGCCTGCCGGCCGCCAGTAACTAAACGCGCCGGATGGCGCGTACATAAAAAAGGAGGATTTCCTGTGAATTACATCAATAACCCGTTAAACATGTGCTGCTGCGGTTTCAGCGAAATGGATAATATCCGCGTGGAGCGCAGAACCGTGCTTGTCGACGCGGTGAGCAACAAGGTCTGTGAGCTCGGAGACGTAACGCTTGGCCACACCTACGACTGCGAAGAGCGCTGGGCGCTGGTCAAGAGCTACTCGGTCATTGCGTATTACCCCACGAAGAACGCCGCGCGGACTGCGTACAACAGCCTTGTGTCCGAGCTTGCGATCAAAGATCGCGTGCTTTCGGTTTCGGAGGCGAGGACATGAGAAAAGCCAAAATCACCACCACCGTCGTATCCCTGATTGCGGCGGCTCTGCTGGCGCTGCTGATTACGGCCATGTTGACTGGCTGCTCGGAGGCAGACAAGGTCAATGCCAACATCAGCAAGCAGGCGGATTATTTTGAATCCGAGCGCAGGATCACCGTCTACAACGCCCGGACAGACAAGATCATCCTCGAGGCCGAGGGCTACATGAGCATTTCCAACAACGGCAGCAGCGAGCTCGTCGTGACCTGCAAGGTCGGCCCCGGCGAGTACAAGAAGAATTACATATACTTGAACGACTACACCCTCTACGTGGTAGAGGACATTTCCGGGACGCACACAGACCCGTACCACTACAAGATGTACTTCCACACGGAATTCCCGGTCGATGTTGAGGTAAGGCCATGAAGATCAAGGAGCTTTTGAGCCTTTTCCGCCTGACGTGCGACGTGCGGGTGGTATACCTGATGCGCGCAAGCGAACAGCCGCAAATTCCGAACAGCAGCCTCGGCTATACGGGGAGCCTTTATCTTCCGGAGAAGACGAGACAGCAGACGCTGACAAGCCTGAAAGATCTCAGCGTATTTGAGGATGGAGAGGTATCTGAATTCTGGGTCAACGGCGGCACGCTGATGATCCGGGAGGCGGGAGGCTGACCCATGGGGAAGGAAAAGACCTACACCCTCACATTGAGCGGGCAGGAGCTGCATGATCTGATCGAGGCGGCGCTGGTCTGTGAGTGCCAGGCAGCGCAGATCATCGGCGGGCTCAAGCGCAATGGGCTGGACATGGAAGCGCAGAAGCTCGTTACACAAAACGCCCGGCTGGCACGGATCGTCAGGCGGATGCAGGAGACGAAGGAGACAAAGAAACCATGTGCAGATTGATCTTAAGCGCGACTGAGCTGGAGATGATCGAGTGCGCACTCCGCTGCACGGCATACGAAGACCGCCGGAGGGCGGAAAGGCTCGAAGCGCGGTTCGGAGGCTGGGGCAATGCAGAAATGCGCGACCTAATTGAAACCTACAGGCAGGACGCTGAAGATGAGATACGCCTCGCAGATACGATCTTCGAGCGGGTGGAAATGCCGGAGACGAAGGAGGAAACCAATGGATAACGGGAAGCTACACGTCGAGATCGGCATGGACGGCAAAAAAACGGTATCTGCGCTATCCGGCAGCGCGCTGGAACTGAGCGCTGCTGCCGCGCGAATCCTGAACATATTTTATGCCGCGTTCTGCCAGCGGGGAATAGGCGAGGAATTCAAGGAAACCATGCGCTACTGCGTGAACCGGGAGGACAGCCCGGTATGGAGGAAGGAGTTGGCAGAATGAGAACCAATCTTGCAGAGCAGCGGATCGGCTATGAGCCGCCGCGGGAAGTCGAGAAAGAGAGCCCGGAAGAGCGTCGGGAGAGAATCCGGGCGATCTACCAGTGGCGCAAGGCCATGCGGCGGCTGGCCCGGCTGGGGTGCATCTGGATCTCGGGCGTGGGATTCGCGCTGTGCATCATCGCGGGCTGCGCCCACGCGGCGGAGATCGCCACCGTCCTCGGCGGCGTGTCGCTGACGACGTTTTTGACGGGGATCTGGCTGTGAAGGAGCGAAAGATCACGGTCAGTTTCCGCCCTGACCAGCTGGCGGACGTGATCGAGGCGGTGAACGCCTACGCGGACGATCTCAAGAATGATCGGGCGCTCCTGTGCGAAATGCCGCGCGTCGATCATGAGACAACCGACGAACTGCTCAAACAGGAGACGCGGCTGCAGAAGCTGGCGTACTGGCTCCAGTGCGTGCAGGACGAAGCGCTATGACGGCGCAGATATACGCGCCGCGCATGCGGCAGATCCCGTCACCGTGCGGGAAGGACTGCCCCGGCCGGGAGCCGGGATGCAGCGCACGCTGCTGCAGCTGGGCGCTCTATGAGAGCATCCGGAACCACATCTATGATGTCAACCACCGGGCCAAACTCAGCCTGGAGCCGGACATAGCCGCCATCCGGCAGATCGAGCGGGCGGCAAACAAAGACAGGAGGGGCAAAAGCTATGCAGCAAAATAGTATCAGCTATCCGGGCGAACGGCCCGCGAAGCGCGCGGACATCGTCGAGCAGCCGGGCTACGCCGGGAAGCACTATTTCGTGGTGGATTACGCAGGCCGCCAGCTGACGGTACACGCGGCGGATGAAGCTTGCGGATGATCTCCGTTGCCTCTTGC
>OQVS01001597.1_pt1 | contig 15298 bp, 9 predicted proteins | sample 1691601 | NCBI WGS metagenome assembly OQVS01 (sample SAMN03418268, study PRJEB22391) | human gut metagenome | biome: human-gut; feature: organic feature; material: feces | host: Homo sapiens | place: Tanzania | collected 2013-01
GTCACCGAACAAGCTGTACGGTGTAACGTCTTTTGTTCTGACGATACCGTTATATTCAAAAGTCTCGAACGAATCCGTTACAAAAACAATTAATTTCAAAGAGCGCATTGTAAATGTTAAACTGAAGGACATCAGTACTTGGTCAACCGAGCACTTGTCCCAAAACTGGGTTACAGAACGAACCAAAACGCTCAGGAAAGTGAGCTAAAATTGGAACAACGAACTGGACACCCTATTTAATAGCTCACTTTAACCCCTACATAATAGCTGCGAGGCAGCGATGGGCCATAGACATAGTTTGAATCTCGGTTCCATCCCTTGTCAAAGTCCTTCTGGTAGGCGTTGGTGAAGTTCTGTATTCCGGCGTTCACCTGCAGCGTCATATACTTGTATACGGGGAAGTCGTATGCCACCTTGAAGTTCATCTCCATGAACGTAGGCGTTTCCACAGCCACGGGGGTCTCCACGCCCGAACCGGCAGAGTGGCCGATGAGCATGCTGCCTGTGTAGTTGCCAGTGACGGATGCCGTGAGCCGTTTCAGCGGTGTGAACGATGCGGTGAAGTAGCCGTAGGTATTCGGCGTGCGCATCATTCTCTTGTATTTCTGCTCAGGCACTTCGTCGTTCCATGATATTGCCTCGTCATACATGCTCTTCTGCAGTGTCAGTCCTGCCTGCAGCGTGAACCACTTGGTGAACACTGCCTTGCCTTCGAGGTTCAGTCCGAACACCTTTGCACCGTAGGCGTTGTAGCGCTCCTGCACGGTGTTCCCCTGTGCATCCGGCTTGTCGAGCTGGCGCAGGGCGAACACGTTGTCGAGGTCGGTATAGAAGCCCTCAACCAGCAGGTTGGTCTGCACGTTGCCGAATTTGTGGTACATGTCGGCAGACAGGCTGAAGCTGTTGGAGCGCTCCTCCTTCAGATTGTCGGCAAGCACCGTAACGAGTCTTTCTCCGCCTACCACGCCCACATGCAGGTCTTCGTCGAAAGCCTGCGGCGCACGGAATCCCCCGGCATAGGTCAGTCTGAGGTTGATGTTCTCCGTAGGGTTGTAGCGCAGGTTCACTCGCGGACTGAATATCACGTGGTCGATAAGGTTGTGCTTGTCGAGTCTGCCGCCGAGCAGGAAGCTCCACTGCTTGTTTTTCCATTCGTTCTGGAAGTAGAAGCTCCCGATGTTGGTGTTCTGCTTGAAGTTGCGGTCGTAGCCCAGGATGATGTCCTTCAGCCCGTCGTAGTTGTATTCCGCCCCGAGTGTGAGGTCTGACGGCATGAACAGCAGCTTGCTGAACGAGTGTACGTACTGTGAGCCGAACACGTAAGTCAGGTCATGAGTGCTGCCGTAAGCATTTTCGGCTGTTTCGATGTCCTCGTCCGTTCCCTCGCCAATGCCGCCGTAGTAGCTTTTGCGTGCAGTGGTCTGGAATGAGAAGTATGCCGAAAGGTGGTTCTTCTCGTTTGGCGTAAACAGGTCGTAGGTCAGTCCTCCACCATGTATGTCGTGGTCCACCTGCTCCGTTATGTTTGCCTTGTGTGCCGGCATGTCGAGATTGTTTCCTCCGCGGCGGAACTCCTTGATGGCGTGATACTGCAGACTGAGCTTGGAATATGGGCTGAGGCGCAGATAGGAACTTAGACCGAAGGTCTGGTTTTTCATTTCCGGCAGTTCCGTATATCCGTCGCCGTCGTGGTCGTAGCCATTGCGGTTGCGGCTTTGTCCGTAGGCATAGATTCCTGCCTTGTTGTCGCCGGTTACGAGCGACACGTTGCCGCTCGTGATGTTGTCAAACGAGTTTGAGCCGCCCTGCGACATCAGCGTGTGTCCGAACGATGCCGAGTTGCGCGTCGGTTCCTTTGTTATGATGTTTATCGTTCCGCCTATCGCCGACGCGCCGTACAGTGCGGATCCTCCTCCTCTCACCACTTCCACGCGGTCTATCATGTTCGCCGGAATCTGTTCCAGCCCATACACTCCGTTCAGGGCGGAGAACACGGGGCGCGAGTCTACAAGTATCTGCGAGTAGTGTCCGTCGAGTCCGTTTATCCTCACTTGCGTGAATCCGCAGTTCTGGCAGTTGTCTTCGGTCCGCACTCCCGGCTGGAAGTTCAGTCCCTGTGCCAGACACATGCTCTGTGTCATGTCAAAGAGCTTTGTGTTTATTACATTCACGAGATTCGGCGCGAGTCTCCGCTTGGTCTCGCTTCTGTTTGCCGACACCACCACCTCGTCGAGAGCCACATCGTCTGCCTCCAGCTGGAAGTTCAGCTCTGCCGTGTCATCCTTCCTTACGGTTATCCTCTTCTCCTGTGTTTTGTATCCCAGATAGGACACTTCTATGGTGAACGTTCCTTCGGGCAGGTTCTTCAGGAAATAGTGTCCCGTGTTGTCTGTCGTTGTCCCTATTGTGGTTCCCTTCAGGCGGATTGTCACATAGGGCATGTGCTCGCCGCTCTTCCTGTCCTTCACGTGTCCGTAAACATTGGCATCTGTAGATCTGACCACGGTGTTTGCAAAGTCTCCATCCACTGCCACCGGAGTTGCTTGTGCCGCAAATGAGACTGTAAGCACTCCTGCTGCGAGTGCAAACTGTTGAATCTTTGATTTCATTTGTCTTTTAAAGAATTAAAATTATATGTGAATATTTTTATGCAGAAGTCTCCCCCAATACGCAAAACGTCAACTGTCATATTGCATCCATTGCCGTCAGCATATTTCCAGACTTATGCACGGGTATGCTATGCCTCCAGCCGCACAAAGCTGAGCACACAGTTTTGGAATTGATAGAAAAAACAGCAGGCGCAACATGTGCGTTCTTCCTGTTTTCCACCATAAGCCATCAATGCCGACAGACATCAGCTTTCGCCCTGATGCCCAGCCGCCATTTTTTCCGTTTCATTATGATAACTGTACTAAAAAGATGCCTGTGCCGGTGGGGCACGTGTGGAAAGTACATCGCCTTCACGCATCTTGACAAACGGACAAGACATTATGTAGACGATGTGGACGATTGCCACGAATACGGCAATCTTCACTGTTGTCGGAACCAAATACGGCAGACTCTGCAACTGACATAGCACGCAGTCATGCGTGAACGTTGTCTGTGCCGTCAGGTGTCCGGCGTGATGCACATGGTTGATACAGTCCAGACAACAGGGAACGTCGCTTGCCTTTTCCGCCTCCGAGTGGTGGTGGAAAGTAACGGCTATCAGCAGCGGCAGGTATACCAGCAGCAGCAAGCGTGCAAGTTTCATTCTCCTTATGCAAGGCTTATTCATTACCAAATCTTTTCAAGGGCGCAAAGTTAATGCAAAAACTTTACCTTGCAATACCTTTTACGGTAGAAATAACAATCTTTTAGAAATTACTACTGATACGATAAATTCGCATAGTGATTAATCATATCAACATTAATGCCCATCAATTGAACATTATAATGAATACCAAAAACACCTCACATTTAACAATCATTCATGTTTGCATCTTGATATTTTAACACGCGGAAAACAAAATTATTTACATTATTACATACCGTTATCATCCGTTACATACGATTGGCTGCTCTGACGAGAATTTTTCTTGCTGACGATTCTACAGAAAGTAACTGTTTTGGCAACAAAAACACCCGAAATTTGCCTCGAAAACGAAGTCCGCCCACTGTTTTTCATCACAAACTCTTCAGCCGTTCATATTGAACGATCAAAGCGTTCAATATGAATGACCGTAGAATTCAAAGTGTTTCAAAACGCCAAAAAGCAAAACCACTTGAAAGACAACACATTACGCGAATTGCTGAAAATTTCGATTTTTGTGAGCAATTTTTCTGAAGCTCCAAAATATTCGATTCTCAGAGCCTCGACGACCCACGATTTTAACAATTGAGCGTTTCTTTGTGTTAAAAATATTCACTATCAGACCACATATACTGAGACAAGGCAGCAAGCAGCCCTACCCCCAGACGAACAATCCCAGGAAGCCCGGATATTCGCCGGGGTATATCCCCACGATTAGCAAACAGTGTATAAGTACATACATTAACGGCGCGCGTCCTTAATTATATACACACACGCGAAACAAAACAATATGAACAAATCAATAATATCAGCATTAGCCCTGCTCGCGGCAGCCACCGGCGCCTCGGCACAGGGCAGCAGCGTGCTCACGCAACGGCAGTATCTGAGCGGACACGGCTGCGACGACATGGTGCAGTGGGACTTCTTCTGCACAGGTGGGAACAACTCGGGCAAATGGACCAAAATCGGGGTGCCATCCTGCTGGGAGCTGCAGGGCTTCGGCACATACCAGTATGGAATGAAATTCTACGGCAAGGCGTTCCCCGACGGCGTTGCCGACGAGAAGGGTATGTACAAGTATGAGTTCAAGCTGCCAAAGGAATGGGCAAACCACCACATCGAACTCGTGTTCGAGGCTTCGATGACCGACACCGAAGTGAAGATAAACAAGCGCAAGGCTGGCTCAAAACACATGGGAGCCTTCTACCGCATCACATACGACGTGAGCGACCGCGTGTTCTTCGGCGACAAGAAGAACCTGCTGGAGGTGACGGTGAGCAAGGAGAGCGAGAACGCCGGAGTGAACCTCTCCGAGCGACGCGCCGACTACTGGAACTTCGGCGGAATCTTCCGCCCCGTGTTCATCGTGTGCAAACCGGCTGTCAATATTGAGCGCACCGCCATCAACGCCACTGCCGACGGGGAGTTCAACGCCTATGTGCTGCTGAACCACACCCTTGAGGGAGCCAAAGTGAAGACCACCATCAGCGACATGAGCGGCAAGCGGGTGGCAGAGAACACAACTGCCGTGCGACCGGGCAGCGACCACGCCGACGTGGCGTTCCGAGTGGAAAGCCCGAAGCTGTGGACGGCGGAGACACCGAACCGCTACAGGGTGGACTTCGCCCTGGTCGACGCCAACGGAAAGACACTGCACATTGAAAAAGAAAAGTTCGGATTCCGCACCATCAAGACACGGGAGAGCGACGGACTGTACATCAACGGCAAGAAGGTGAACATACGCGGAGTGAACCGCCACAGCTTCCGCCCGGAAAGCGGCAGAACACTGTCGTACAAAAAGAACCTGGAAGACGTGGAGCTGATGAAGAGCATGAACATGAACGCCGTGCGACTGTCGCACTACCCGGCTGACCCCGAGTTCTACGACATCTGCGACAGTCTGGGACTATACGTCATGGACGAACTGAGCGGATGGCATGGCCACCACGAGACCGTGAACGGACAGAAGCTGATACGCGAGATGGTGACACGCGACGTGAACCACCCATCCATCATCTGGTGGAGCAACGGCAACGAGAAGGGATGGAACACGGAACTCGACGGCGAGTTCCACAAGTGGGACGTGCAGAAGCGTCCGGTGCTGCATCCGCAGGGCAACTTCGGCGGCTACGAAACCATGCACTACCGATCCTACGGCGAGAGCAACGAATATATGCGCAAGCCGGAGATATGGATGCCGACAGAATTCCTGCACGCCCTCTACGACGGCGGAGCAGGAGCCGGACTGTACGACTATTGGGAGGTAATGCGCCAGTGGCCGCGCTGTGCCGGAGGCTTCATCTGGGCACTGGTCGACGAGGGTGTGAAGCGTGTTGACATGAACGGATTCATCGACAACGTGGGCAACTACGGCGCCGACGGCATCGTGGGACCGCACCACGAACTGGAGGGCAGCTACTACACCGTGAAACAGGTGTGGAGCCCCGTGCAGGTGTTCATGCCCGAACAGTTCAGCGGCACGCTCAACGTGGAGAACCGTTACAACTTCCTCTCGCTCAGGGGCGTGACGTTCGACTACGACTACGTTTCCTTCGCCGGCGCACAGCAGACCAGACTCAAGAGCGGCACCGTGAGAGGAGCCGACATCGCTGCCGACAGCAAGGGACAGATCAGCGTGGGCGCAGCACCTGAGGGTGCCGACGCTCTCATCGTGGCTGCCACCGACCAGTATGGCAAGAACGTCTTCACATGGACTTTCAAGCTGAAAGACACCGACAGGCTGCATGCCAAGGCTAAGAAGGGCAATACACGCCCACAGATGCAGGACGGAGTGGTGAAGGCAGGCAACGTGACATACACCTTCAGCAAGGAGGACGGAACGCTCAGCGGAGTGCAGACGCGACGCGGCAGCTACAAGTTTGCCAACGGTCCGCGCTTCTTCGCCTACCGCCGCACCGACCGCTCCATGGACCAGTTCTACAACCACGACGATCCCGAGGCTGAAAAGAAGAAGACCACATACACCGAATACGCCGAACAGGGCAAGTTCGACCGCATCACGGCAACCGAAGGCGAGAACGACACCCTCATCGTGACCTCCACCTACAAGCTCGGTTCGCTGCAGAAGGCAGAATGGCACATCGCACCCGATGGCGGCGCACGCCTCGTCTACACCTACCTGTTCAACGGTGTGGTAGACCTGATGGGCGTGAAGTTCGACCTGCCCGAGGGCGACGTCGTCCACAAGGAATGGCTCGGCAACGGACCGTACCGCGTATGGAAGAACCGCATCCACGGCCCGCAGCTCGGCATCTGGGGCAACGACTACAACGACCCCATACCGGGCGAGAGCTTCGACTATCCCGAGTTCAAGGGCTACTTTGCCGGTGTGCAATGGATGAAGCTACAGACCAAGAGCGGAACCATCACCATGCAGCCTGGCAACGCCGAGAAAGACTACGTGGGCGTTTACCAGCCGCGCGACGGACGCGACCAGCTGCTCTACACTCTGCCCGAAACCGGAATCAGCCTGATGCAGGTCATACCGGCTGTGAGAAACAAGGTGAACACCACCGACCTCAACGGTCCGTCGGCACTGCCCGTATGGGCAAACGGCAGCTACACGGGAGAGGTGATGCTGGATTTCGAATAGGAACATACAGAATTTCAATAGGACAGAAACAGAATTTCAGACTATAAAGATGAAAAAACTATCAGCACTGATAATATCGGCTGCTGCGGCTGCCACGCCGCTTGCCTGCAACGCACAGCAGACGGCGGGAGCAGCGCGGCAGCCCGTCTGGTATGAACAGTTTGCCAATCCGCAGGAGCAGGCACAGCCCTGGACCTTCTGGTACTGGATGTTCGGCAACGTGAGCGACGAAGGCATACGCCTCGATCTGCACGCCATGCACGATGCAGGAATCAAGGGCTTCTATCTGATGCCCATCAAGAGTCCTGCAGACAGCAGAGACGGGCTGGGCGGAACGTCCGTGCAGCTATCGCCGGAATGGTGGAAACGCATGAACACGGTATTCAGCACCGCCGACAGCCTCAACCTGGAGATGGGAATACACATCTGCGACGGATTCGCCCTTGCCGGCGGTCCGTGGATAAAGCCCGAGGAATCGATGCAGAAGGTGGTGTGGAGCGACACCATCATTGCCGGAGGCAGATACAACCACAACGGCAGCAAGCTGCAGCTCCCACTGCCCAAGAAGATATACAACGGATATTACGAAGACGTGGCTCTGTTCGCCTACCCGGCAACATACGCCGACGAGAGAAAGCCGGAGCCGTCGGTCAACTTCCCGTTCGCGTCGAAGGAACCGTGCGACATCGTGATGCGCTACGAAAAGCCCTTCACGCTGCGCAGCGTGGAGATTGTGACGGGCGGCAACAACTATCAGGCGCACCGATTCAAGGTGTATGCATCCGACAACGGGACTGACTACCGCTTCGTGCGCGAGATATACCCGGCACGCCAGGGATGGCAGAACACTGATGCCCTCGCCACTTATGCCATACCGGCAACCACGGCACGCTACTTCAAGTTCCACTGGTCTCCCGAAGGCAGCGACCCCGGCAGCGAGGATATGGATGCCGCAAAATGGAAGCCGAACCTGAAGATTGGCGGCATGAACCTCGGTTCGGAACCGGTGGTCGACGGCTATGAGGGCAAGTCGGGAGCCGTATGGCGCGTGTCGAAGTATTTCCCCGTGGCCGACAACGAATGCGTGGACCCGGCAAAGGTAATCGACCTCACCGACAGGCTCCTGCTCTCCTCGGCACAGAACGTGCCGCTCAGCTTCAGCCTGCCCAAGGGGAAATGGCACATCGTGCGCATCGGACACACGTCGACCGGACACACCAACGCCACCGGAGGAGGGGCGCGCGGACTGGAATGCGACAAATTCTCAGCAGCAGCTGTGGGCAAGCAGTTCGACAACTGGTTTGCCAATATCTACCGCCACGCTCCGCAAGACATCGTGGGGAAGGTGCTGAAACGGCTGCACGTGGACAGCTGGGAGGCTGGCTCGCAGAACTGGAGCAGCACATTCGCCGACGAATTCCGCAAGCGACGCGGCTACGACCTGCGCCCATGGCTCCTTGTATATACGGGAGTGCCGATGCAGTCGGCTGAAACGACAGAGAAGGTGCTGCGCGACATACGCCTCACCATAGGCGACCTCGTAAACGACGTGTTCTTCGCCGAAGTGCGCCGCCTTGCCGATCGCTACGGCATGAAGCTCTCCACGGAGTGCGTGGCACCGACAATGGTGAGCGACGGACTGCGCCACTACCAGTTTGCCGACTACCCGATGGGCGAGTTCTGGCTGAACAGTCCTACGCACGACAAGCTCAACGATATGCTCGACGCTGTGAGCGGTGCACATATCTACGGCAAGAACATCGTTCAGGCGGAAGGATTCACGGAGGTGCGCGGCACATGGGACGAGCATCCGGCAATGCTCAAGCGGCTGCTCGACCACAACTACTGCATGGGAGTGAACAGCATTGTGTTCCACGTAAACACCCATAACCCATACACCGACCGCCAGCCGGGAATGACACTCGACGGAATCGGCACCTTCTTCCAGCGCGACAATACGTGGTGGAGAGAGATGCCGGCATTCACCAGCTATATAGCCAGGACGCAGGCTCTGCTGCAATACGGAAAACCCGTGAGCGACATTGCCGTGTACACAGGCGACGAGATGCCGCGACGTGCCGTCATGCCGGAACGGCTTGTCAACACGCTGCCGGGACTATTCAGCGAAAAGACGCTGCGCGAGGAACAGGAACGCAAGGCAAACGTGGGACAGCCGATGGAGGTTAGCCCCGTGGGGGTGAACCACACGCGCAACATGACAAAGGCTGACGAATGGGTGAACTCTCTTCGCGGCTACCGCTACGACTCGTTCAACGGCGATGCCCTGAACGGTTGCCGAGTGGACGGAGGAAAGCTCGTAACGCGCGGAGGCACCGTCTACAGTGCGTTCGTAGTTCCGCAGACACGCCCGATGAACCCCGAACGCATCGTTGACCGTTGGAACACCATCGACTCGATAGCGCGTCTCGGAGTGCCGGTGATAAGGGAGGCGTGGAACGAGAGCGACCTTTCGCGCATCGGAATAGAGCGCGACGCCGTGCTGCCCGAAGGCATCGACTTCTGCCACCGCCATGCTGCCGATGCCGACATATACTTCCTGAGCAACCAGAGCAGCGAGGCGAAGTGCTTCAAGCCTGCCTTCCGCAGCACGCGGAAGCTCTGCTATATCGCTGACGCAGAGAACAACAGGATAATGGAATGGAAAGCCGACCGCGAGATTACTCTGCCGCCAGGCAACTCTCTGTTCTATGTATTTGCCGACGCTGCCGTGGACGGGAAACACCTGTACCAGCCGAAACGCACGGGCGAGATGCTGCCGCTCGGCAACAAGTCGTGGAGCGTGAGCTTCGAGAAGAATGGCAAAAGAGTGGAAATGGAGGAGCTGAAAGACTGGACTACCTTCCAGGAGAACGAGATACGCTACTACTCAGGCCACGCCGCCTATGAGACCACCTTCAAGCGCAAACGTATGCCGGAGGCTGGCGAGGCTGTGATGCTCGATCTCGGCACGGTGGAGAACATCGCCACCGTATACGTGAACGGCAAGGATTGCGGCACGGTATGGCGCGCACCTTATGCCGTAGACATCACGCAGGCACTGAAGAAGGGAAGCAACACGCTGAGGATTGTCGTAGTGAACACATGGGCGAACGCGCTGCAGGGCAACGACGAGGGCAAGGCTCCGTTCGCCGGGATATGGACCAACGGCAAATACCGCCGTGCCGGGAAGCAGCTGTTGCCTGCCGGACTGACGGGAGAAGTGAGAATAAGCAAATAACGAACAAACGCAATATGAAGAAACTGTTTATCATCAGTGCGCTCTTCGCTGCCGCCACGACAGCAGGCGCAAAAGTGACGTTGCCAAGGATTTTTTCCGACAACATGGTTATGCAACAGCAGACCGAGGCAAACCTGTGGGGCGAGGCGAAGGCCGGAGCCACAGTGAAGATTACAACATCGTGGAACAAGAAGACCGTAGCGGTGAAGGCTGATGCCGACGGCAAATGGAAGGCTGCCGTGCAGACTCCTGCTGCCGGCGGACCTTACGCCATCAGCTTTAACGACGGCGAGAAGACGGAACTGAACAACATTCTAATGGGCGAACTGTGGATATGCTCCGGACAGAGCAACATGGAGATGCCGATGAAGGGATTCAAGAACCAGCCAGTGGAGAACGCCGTGGAGGACGTGCTGCACAGCGGCGACAGCCAGATGCGACTCTTCACCGTGAAGCGCACGAGCAGGTATGCCCCTGCCGACGACGTGGTGGGCGAATGGAAAGAGGCAAGCGCGGAGACGGTGCGCGAGTTCAGTGCCACGGCATATTATTTCGGCCGCGAACTGAGGCGTATGCTGCAAGTGCCCGTTGGACTTGTCGTCACCTCGTGGGGCGGCTCGTCGTGCGAGGCGTGGATGAACCGCGACTGGCTCAAGGCTTTTCCGCAGATAGAGCTGCCGCAGTCGCAGGAAACGATAAAATCGAAGAACCGCACTGCCACAGTATTGTACAACGGTATGCTGAAGCCTCTCATCGGAGTGAGCATGCGCGGTGTAATCTGGTATCAGGGCGAGGAGAACGTGAGCCGTGCCGGCTATTATGCCAACCTCTTCTCGCGGATGATAAAGGGATGGCGCGAAGAATGGCAGCAGGGCGACTTCCCGTTCTTCTACTGCCAGATTGCGCCATACGACTACAGCATAATTAAGTGGGAACAGTATAACAGTGCCTTCCTGCGCGAACAGCAGGCAAAAGCTGAATCGATGAACAAGAATGTGGGTATGGCGTGCCTTATGGATGCCGGACTGGAATACGGCATACATCCACGCAAGAAGCAGCTTGCCGGAATGCGCCTTGCCCTGCTCGCGCTGAACAAGACCTACGGCATCAAGGGCATTACCGCCGAAACGGCACGCTACAAGAGCGTGGAGTTCAAGGGCGACACTGCCGTGGTGAGCTTTGAGCGTGCCGATATGTGGATATACGGCAGGAACGGACTGAAGAGCGACCTCGTGGAGGTGGCTGGCAGCGACCGTGTGTTCCATCCTGCCAAGGCATGGATAGAGCGTTCCAAGCTCTATGTGAAGAGCGACGAGGTGAAGCAGCCTGTAAGCGTGCGCTATGCTTTCAAGGACTGGGCCGACGGTGACCTCTTCTGCGACGGACTGCCAGTCAGTTCGTTCCGCACCGACAATTGGGACAAGTAAGCACACTGTATCAATACCGAACACCGCAAATACGAAGACTGAATATAGAGCACATTGTGCCGCACAAAAAAAATAAAGCAAAGCAGCCGGTGGAGGCGATTCTCCAACCGGCTGCTTTGCTTATTGCCATATATATTTCATATTTGTCTTTCTGTTTCCTTTGCTTCTTTGTTTTTCCAGCGCATCTCTTTATCTTGCAGCACCGGCTATTTATTTCTTCAGCACCGGCTCGCAAGTAAGGTTCACGCCGAGCTTCTTGAAAATCTTCTGGTCCACCTCGCTCAGCATCACAGTGCAGTGAACCTGGCATCCGCGGAGCTTCGGCAGCTGCTCCAAGGCACGGCAACAGTTCACGTCGTTCTCGGAAAGTACCGACAAAGCCACGAGCACCTCGTCGGTGTGCAATCTCGGGTTGTGTCCGCCCAGATAGCTCACCTTAGTGTGCTGTATCGGTTCGATCATCGACTGCGGAATGAGCTTCAATCCGTGATCAATGCCTGCAAGATGCTTCATGGCATTGAGCAGCAGAGCGGCGGAGCAGCCAAGCAGTTCGCTTGAGTTGGCTGATATGATGGTGCCGTCTTCAAGTTCGAGAGCCGCCGATGTGTGGCCGCTTTCCTTCAGCCGTTGCTTTGCCGCAACGGTCACGCGGCGGTAGTCGGTCGTGATCTTTGCCTGCTGCATGAGCATCTGTATCTTGCTTATTTCGCTGTCGTTGCATGCCCCCATTGCCAGTTTGTTCGTGGCGGCATAGTAGCGGCGTATTATCTCGTTCTTCGATGCCTCGCAGCACACGTTGTCGTCGCTGATGCAGAAGCCCACCATGTTCACTCCCATATCCGTGGGCGACTTGTATGGATTCGTGCCGTAGATGCCCTCGAACAGGGCGTTCAGCACGGGGAATATCTCTATGTCGCGGTTATAGTTGATAGCCGTCTTGCCGTATGCCTCCAGATGGAACGGGTCTATCATGTTCACGTCGTTCAGATCGGCGGTAGCCGCCTCGTATGCAATGTTCACGGGGTGCTTCAGCGGCAGGTTCCACACGGGGAAAGTCTCGAACTTGGCGTATCCTGCCCTCACGCCGCGCTTGTGTTCGTTGTACAGCTGGCTCAGACATACTGCCATCTTGCCACTTCCCGGTCCGGGTGCCGTCACTATCACGAGCGGGCGCTCCGTCTCCACATAGTCGTTCTTGCCGAATCCCTCGTCGGATGCTATGAGCTGCACGTTGTGCGGATAGCCCTCGATCAGATAGTGGCAGTATGTCCTGATGCCCATCCGCTCCAGCCTCTGCTTGAAGGCGATGGCTGCCGGCTGTCCGCCGAAGTGGGTTATCACCACGGAACCCACCATGAATCCTCTGCCGTGGAACTCCTCTCTGAGGCGCAGCACGTCTTCGTCGTACGTTATCCCCAGGTCGGCACGCTTCTTGTTCCGCTCTATGTCGGTGGCGCTTATTACGATAACTATCTCTATGCTATCGCTGATTTTCTGGAACATGCGCAACTTGCTGTCGGGCAAGAATCCCGGCAATACGCGACTTGCATGATGGTCGTCAAAGAGTTTTCCTCCGAGTTCGAGGTAAAGCTTTCCGTCGAACTGCGATATTCTCTCCTTGATATGACCAGACTGTATGGTCTGGTATTTCTCGTTGTCGAAACCTATCTTCATTTTTATTATTTAGATGTTTTTAAAAAGATTCAGAACAATGCAGGCATGTTGCCACGCCTGTCTTTCAAAAGCATTTCTTATCTATTGAATCTTATTTATTGTGCAAAATTACATCATTTTGTCCGTATCAGCAAGTTTATCTTATATTTTTGGATATGTATGTTTTCCGAAGGCAACAAAAAAAAACGACGGAAAAACGAAACGACACTCTGTTGCCATTCGTTTTCCGTCATCCTTATAATATATTATTCTGTTGGTTTCTACCATTACGGGAGGAGACCTACTCCTCGTCGTCCCAAAGTCCCATGTCGCTGTTTCCCTTCGACAGAATTTCAGCGTTAGGGTCGGCATTCTTTGTACCGTCGCCCTTCTCCTTCCATTCTACGCCAATCGTATTTTTGCCAGATGCTGCCATCAGACATCCTTCCGTAAAGACCGTGCGCCATTCTGTGGCAGGCTTTGAATATACTTTTTTCATTTTATTCTTCTTGTTTCTTTTATTTGTTATCTACATAATTGTTTATTATCAACACTCCGTCGGCGGTGTTTATATCGCCGTCGTTGTTCATGTCTGCAACCGCCGGACTGAGACTGTTCGCCGTGCCGTCCACATAGCTGTTGATGAGCATCACTCCGTCGGTGGTGTTCACCTCGCCGTCGCCGTTCACGTCGCCTCTCTTGCCTCCGCCGTTCTCCACGTTGCCCTCCTGTCCGCTTCCGCCGTTAGGCTCGTCGGGACTTACAGGGTTGTACTCGAACTCCGCCGTCAGCTCCACGTTTTTTCTCGGCATATAGTAGTTGAAGGACAGTTCCGTGCTCACCGAGCTGCCATCCATCTTCCATCCCTTGAAAACGTAGCCTGGGCTCGGATACGCCGTAACAGTCACATATCCGTCAGCCTCCACCTTACTGCCGCTTGTCCTGTTGAACGAGCAGCAGCCCACTTCGCTCGGCTTCAGATACAGTCTGTACTCGTTTGCCATGACCGGTTCCGAGGGGTCCACGGGCGTGAATGTATATACGGCACAGAATCTTGCATTCTCCTCCACCTTATACTCGAAGCTCTGCTTCTCGGTATACTTCGTCCCGTTCTTGGTCCAGTAGGCAAAGGTGTAGTTCTCGTCATACGACGAAACGCTAATCCATGCCGTATTGCCCTGCACGTAGGTTCCGCCTCCCGAAGTATAACCGTGGTCGGACGTTGTCGTAATGGTGAAATTAGCGTTAGGCTCCGGAGGGTTCGTCGGGTCGAAGTCATCCTTTTCAGCCTTCAGCGCAGCCCAAGCCCCGCTGCTGCTCACTAAGAGCAGCAGCAGAGCCAAGCCAATATACATTAACAACATTCTTGCTGTTTTCATTTTTCAATTATTACAAAGGTAAACACTCTGATGAACCGTTGTCTCCCTGTGTTCATCATTTCACCATAACCTTAGCCTTCATCTTTCCTACCTCCACGATGTATACACCCTTCGAGAGGTTGAGGAATCCGTTCTCTGTGCGTGTTGCGAACAAAGCGCCGCTGAGAGAGTACACGTTCACGGTCTTGCCGTCAACTCCCGTCAGGTTAATTCCGTTGGCAGACGGCATGATGTTCACTCCTGCCTCCTTGGCTATGTCGGCAATGCCTGTAGCACCGCCGTCAATGAGCAGCATGAAGCGGTTGTCGAATGTTCCTGCCCCGGAAGAGAAGCTGTAGTCGCCGTTGCTCAGGTCGTAGGTGATGTTCATCAGATTGTCTTTCAGCAATACCGGCTGGTCCATACGCTCTGCCGCGATGGTGTAGTCACCGGCAGCCTTTGCGGTGAATCCGAGCTGCACGCTTCCCTGCGGCCGCTCGTTGATAGCCATCTTTCCGCCCTGTGCCTCTATCGAGTAGAGCTGTACAGCCGATGCGCTGCTCTCGAACTTGGCGGCATCGCAGTCCATTTCGTATTTGTTGCTCTTTGTCTGGTTGAACACCACTCTCGTCTTGTCCGTGTTCTTACCGTCACTGATAGCAAGGTTCACGAGCAGACGCTCCGGATTGAGCTGTCGCTTCATGGCTTTCTTGGCAT
>OQVS01001600.1_pt1 | contig 15290 bp, 9 predicted proteins | sample 1691601 | NCBI WGS metagenome assembly OQVS01 (sample SAMN03418268, study PRJEB22391) | human gut metagenome | biome: human-gut; feature: organic feature; material: feces | host: Homo sapiens | place: Tanzania | collected 2013-01
GGTGTTGCCCTTACAGGGCGCATTGTTCATTATATACACCATTATACCCAGGGCGCTGCCCTGGGCTATGTGATTGTTGGGCTTTCAGCCCGCACTAATTGAGTTTTGACACACTCTCCTCCTATTTAGCTGCAAAGTTACTGCTTTAATCTGAAACGCAACGCCAATACATAAAATATATAACCGAAAAAAGCCGGAGGCATCACTGCCCCCGGCTTCTAACTCTAACAACAAATTTTACTATTACGAACTTATATTAACAACTAAACCTTTTCATTATTCTAAGCCGAGCTAAGCCTTCTTAAGTCTTTCTAAGCCAAGAAGAACATAGGCGGCGTTTAAGCCGAGCTAAGCCTTCTTAAGCCAAGAAGAACATCGGCAATCCTAAGCCCTCCCCGACGGGGAGGGTTGGGAGGGGCTTTAGGCTTTACTTCACCTCCTCAGGCAGTACGGGCATTGCGCCGTTCTGCGTGCAGACGTATGCGCTCACTCTCACTGCGCGCTCGTGAGCCTCAGCCACCGTCATTCCGGCGAGGATAGAAGCACAGAATGTGCCCGTGAACGAGTCGCCTGCGCCAACGGTGTCAGCCACCTCAACCTTCGGTGTGGGCTGGAACGACATCTCGCCCGGTGTGAACACGTACGATCCGTTCACGCCGCAGGTGAGCACGAGCATATCAAGGTCGTACTTGCCAAGGATGAGCCAGCACTTGTTCTCGATGTCCAAGCCCGGATAGCCGAACATTCTGCCGATGAGCACAAGCTCCTCGTCGTTAATCTTAAGAACGTTGCAGCGCTTCATGCTCTCGCAGATAACGTCCTTTGTGTAGAAGTCCTGGCGCAGGTTGATGTCGAATATCTTCATGCAGTCGGCAGGTGTAGCGTCGAGGAACTTGTAGATTGTCTCGCGGCTCACCACGTTGCGCTGGGCGAGCGAGCCCCAGCACACAGCCTTTGTGTTCTCAGCAATAGCCTTCACCTCGTCGGTGAACGGGATGTTATCCCACGCCACGTTCTCCTTTATGTCGTATGTAGGTATGCCCTCGTCGTCGAGCTTCACCTGCACGGTGCCGGTTGGATAAGGCACGCGCGGCATGCAATACTGCAAGCCCTTCTCCTCGAGCTGCTGCACGGTCTCGTCAGCGAGCTTGTCCTCGCCGAGAGCGCTCACAGCGATAGAGTTCAAGCCGAACTGACCGGCGTGGAACGCGAAGTTTGCTGGTGCACCACCAAGTTTCTTACCTTCAGGAAGCACGTCCCAGAGTGCCTCACCGAGTCCTACTACATATTTCTTTTCCATAGTTTTATTGTTTTCAGTTATTGTTCTTTTGAATAAGCCGAGCCTTCTTAAGCCTTCCTAAGCCTTCTTAAGCCTTTCTAAGCCAAGGAAAACTAAGCCTTTCTAAGCCTTTTTAAGCCTTCTTGAGCCTTCCTAAGCCCTCCCCGACGGGGAGGGTTGGGAGGGGCTTTAGGGTTGGGAGGGGCTTTGGGCTTTAGTTCTGCTTTACTTTAGGTATATAGCTGAGCAGATAGAGCACGCCGATAGCCATCACAGCAGCAGCCCAAACCTGCGGATACTGAGCGCCGGCAGCCTTTGCAGCGTCGCTGGCGAAGCCCATGAAGAGCGGGAACACGGTGCCGCCGAACAGACCCATGATCATAAGGCCCGAAACCTCATTCTTCTTCTCCGGAGCAGAGAGCATAGCCTGCGAGAAGACGATAGAGAACACGTTAGAGTTGCCGTAGCCTACGAGAGCGATAGCTGCCCAAAGCTCCCACTTCTCTGTGCCGAACACAAAGCCCACCATAGACAGCGCCATCATCAGCACGATGACTGTGAAGAAGGTGCGGATATTGAGCTTGCGCATAAGGATTGAGCCGGTGAAGCAGCCGAGTGTACGGAATGCGAAGTAGATTGAAGTAGCGTACTCGAACTGGCTGAGGGAGTCGCCGGCGCCGCCAAGACGCTCGAACAACACTTTCGGTGCAACGGCGTTTGTACCTACGTCGATACCCACGTGGCACATGATGCCGACGAACGAGAGCAGGATGATTGGCGAACCGAGCATCTTCAGACAGTCGGCGAAGCCCGACGCCTTGCCTTCGATGGGTTCTTCCTCGATGTGTGTCATGCCGAGCCACAGCGTAGCCACCATACCTATAACGAAGAAGAGGAGGAAGAGGATGCGCCAGCTGAGTCCGAGGATAGGAGCTGTAGTGGTAGCGCCCCAAGCAGCGATGAGCGGAGCGATGAACGAAGCGATAGCCTTAACGAACTGACCGAAGGTGAGCGTAGAAGCCAGATGGCCCTTGACGAGCATCGTCACGAGCGGGTTGATGCCAGTCTGCATGATGGCGTTGCCTATGCCGAGCAGCGAGAAAGAGATGTACATCAGCCAGAGCTGGCTCTCCTTTGTAGGCATAAAGCTGTCGAAGAGCGGCAGGAGCACAGCCAATGTTGTGATCACTACTGAGAGGAGAACGGTCTTCTTTCTACCTATCTTATTCATCAGCATGCCCGTAGGCACAGAGAAGATAAGGAACCAGAAGAACACGAGCGAGGGGAAGAAGTTTGCAGCGGAGTCGGAGAGTCCGAAGTCTTCCTGCATGTTGTTAGAAACCGCACCGACCAGATCGACGAAGCCCATAGTGAAGAAGGCAATCATCACCGGGATAAGTGTCAGTTTGCTTTGATTGGAATTGTTCATTGCGTATGAAACTTTTAGTTATTAGTTGAGTTGAGAATTAATTTCTGCAGCAAAATTACGCTAAACGTGCCGAGCAGAGCGAAAATTATGTTACATAAAGTTGTAATAATCGCATTGCACAACATATTTGCTACAGATGCAACATTCGTACTATTGCGCTTTACACAGTACAAGAAAGCGGAGGTGTGATATCCTCCGCTTTTTCGTATTAAGGGTTTTATATCTACTCCGAATATCGGTAGCGTCCTTTAGTAGTTCTTGTTCTGCTTATACAAGCCAGGCACATAGTAGAGCTGGTTGTAAGGAATCGGGTAGAACTCGTTCTTGCCAGCCGTGTAGTGGGCATCCTTAAGATACGTAGCGTATGTCTGTCCGTCGTACACGTCGTTCTTCTCGGTTGCGAAGTAGGCGTTGAGAGTCTTTGAAGCCAATCCCCAGCGACGCAGGTCGAAGTAGCGTCCGTTCTCCATTGCAAGCTCCAGACGGCGCTCCCAGCGCAGACACTTGCGTGCCGTCTCCTTGTCCTTGAAGTAAGACTCTGGATAGAGCGCTATCTCGCACTGATCCTTAACGTAAGCGATGTGCTTGTCAATAGAGTTCTTCGCACGCTGGCGAATGTCGTTGATTATGGTGCGAGCCTCTGCAAGCTGGTCGGTCTCGATGAGAGCCTCTGCACGCATGAGCATCACATCAGAGAAGCGGAATACATAGTCGTTCATAGCGAACGCCTGCCATGAGCCGTTGTAGGTCTCGCCCTTAGAGCGCTGCGGCACCTCCTTCATAGAGCAGTAGTAGCCGTAAGTGTTCGGTGTGCGACTGTTAGCCTTTGTGAGCGTATACTCCTTCTCGTACTTGTACGGGAAAGTAGGCATACCCACGGTGTGGAAGAGACGCGGATCCCATTTCTGTGTGGTCGGCTTGCCGTTGACGGGATAGTCGATGTGCTTGTTATAATCGTCAAACTCGGGCAGTCCGTTCTTTGTCTTGAAGGCGTTCACGAGGTCCTGCGACGGCTTGTGGAAGTCCCATCCGCACGACCACATTCCCCAAACACCGTTGAGCACGTTGCTCCAGTTGGCGCGTCCGAAGGTGGTATTGTCGTCCTTGTAGTCGGAAGTCTGCACAGCGAACACACTCTCCTTGCTGTTCTTATGTTCGGGCAGGAAGATGTCGCCGTAGTCTTCAAGATAGCCGAAGTAAGGCGAGTTCTTCACCACGTTTGTGTATTCAATCACCTTCTGCATATACTCCGTGTTGATGTGGTCGTAGCCGTTGGTTGCCTCGTAGCCGTCGCCGTAGGCAAGCGTCAGATAGCACTTGGCGAGATATGCCGCAGCAGCAACGCGGTTGACGCGGTTCTGCTCCTTCTGCATCTCGGGCAGCACGTCGTAAGCCTCCTTGAAGTCGTTTATTATCTTGCCGAACAACTCCTGGTATGTAAACTCGTCGTTGCGGGTCTTCTCCTGAAGATTGTTCTTCATTACGTTCTCGTCAATCCAAGGCACCTGGCGGAACATGGTGACGAGCTTGAAGTAGAAGTGGGCGCGCAGGAACTTCACCTCTGCCACACGCTGCTTCGTCATCTCCTCGCCAAGCTTGCTGTCGCCATACTGCTCAAGCGAGAGCAGCGCGCGGTTGCAGCGGCTAACAGCACAGTAGAGGCGATACCAAAGTTCGTCGAACTCGCCCGGTGTAGAAGTCATGGTCGACCAAATCTCCATCGGATGATAGCCAGTGTCGGTAGTGCCCGATCCGCCCTTCAAGCAGTCGTCTGACGACAAATCGCCGTAAGGCCAGAGGTTGAACGGATAAGAGTACCAGCAGTCGCCGAGCATGGCGTATGCCGAATTGACCATGTCATCGGGGAGTTTGAAAGCCTTGTCCTGATCGACTACGCCCTTCGGAGAGTCGTCGAGGAAATCGCTGCACGATGTTACAGTGCCGAGCGTGAGCATCGCTGCAAATATATATTTATATAAATTTTTCATTGTTCTGATTCTTTAAATTGTTTTGACTTCTTTGTAATATCAATAGCTCCTTAGAAACTGAGCTGCAGTCCGAACGACACTGATGAAGAGTGAGGATATGCCCAGTTGGGGTTCTCGGGGTCGGAGATAGTGAAGCTGCTGCTCTTCCATGTGAAGAGGTTCTGACCAGAAACATATACACGAGCCGATGTCATGTGGAGCTTCTTCAGGAGCGAGTCGCTGAAGTTGTAGCCAAGCTGCAGCGTGCGGAGCTTCATCCAGTTGCCGTGTTCTACGAAGTAAGTAGAGGCGCGTCCCTCGTCACCGGTGTTGTTGGTTGTGAGCGCCGGTATCTTAGAAGAAGTGTTGTCCTCGGTCCAAGCGCCAAGCATACGGTTGCCCTTGTTGCTTCCGGCGTCGGTGAGACTCCAGAAGTCGGTCTGGAATTTCTGGTTGTTGTAAACATCTACGCCGCATACTCCCTGGAAGAACATAGAGAGGTCGAAGTTCTTGTATCCGAGCTGCACGTTAAGACCCCAGTTGAAGTCGGGCACCGGATCGAATATCCATGTCTGGTCCTTTGCGTCGATAGTGCCGCTGTGGTCGAGGTCGGCATACTTCAATCCGCCCACACGAGCGTTAGGCTGACCAGAGGCTTTTACCTCCTCGCTGTTCTGGAAGAGTCCATCTACAACGTAGCCCACGATAGAGCCGTAAGGCTTCTTCGACTGCACGAGGTTCTCCTTCACTGTGTGTGCATACGAGCCGGTTGTGGTAGAAGGCAGATACGTCACTTTGTTGCGGAAGAAGTCGATGTTGGCAGTCACGTCGTAGCGCAGACCATACTTCGTGATGTGGCGGTAGCCCACGCTTGCCTCCATACCCACGTTGCGAAGCGACGGACCGTTCGACCATGTAGAACCGCCCTCACCCACTGCTCCGAGGAATGCCGGAGAGATAAGCATGTCCTTTACATCCTTAATATATGCGTCAACCGATCCGTAGAGCTCCTGGCTGAGCAAAGAGAAGTCGGCACCAACGTTATACTGTATTGTTGTCTCCCACTTCAAGTTGTCGTTCGCGGTCTGAGTTGCGCGGAAACCTGACGGGAAGATGCCTGTACCCTGACGATAGAGATCGTAAGCGGTAGATGTAACACGGTCTAATCCGTAGTCGGCTACATACAAGCCGTAGCGAGCTGTGTTGGAAATTTCCTGGTTACCAGTCTTACCCCATGAGGCACGAATCTTAAGATCGTCAATCCAGTTTGCTTTGAGGTTCTTCGAAAGACGATAACCCAAAGTAGCTGCAGGGAAGTTGCCATAGCGATTGTTCTTACCGAAACGCGAGCTGCCGTCACGACGTATGGTGAACGAAGCAAGGATAAGATCCTGCCAGTTGTAGTCGACCTTACCGAAGAACGAAGCCAGCGAGTAGCCAGAACCGATACCCGTAGCGCGCTCAATACCCGTAGCGGCATCGGGCCACATATAGTCCTTGTCCTCTATCACGAAGCTCTGGGCATACGCACCCATATCCTCTACGGTCTGCTTGTGCAGTTCCATACCGGCAAGCACCGTGAAGTCGTGGTCGCGTGCAATTTTGAAGTTGTAGTTGGCTGTGTTACTCCATGTCCAGCGCACATCGTCGTGGGCAGAGAGTGTGGCGCTCGGTATGTTGTTGTTCACGATGTCCGACTTGAACGTGTGGTTCAACGAGCGAATGAACGAATGATAGTAGTCGAGACCGAAATTAGAACGGAGCACAAGGCCCTTCAGCGGTTTCACATCTACATAGGCATTGCCGAACACACGCCATATCTTCAGTGCGTTGTCGCGGTTCATGTACATCTCGCGCAGAGGGTTCTGACGGTCGCTCATACCACCCACCGGACCAGCGAATGTAGTGCCGTCTTCTTCATATACGGGCACCGTAGGCGACATCTTCAACGCATTCTCCATCGGTGCGCTATTTACCTGCTTCGAGTAAGTAACCGTAGCGTTCTCGCCTACACTTACAATCTTGTTCACATTGTATGTAGAGTTGAATCGGGCTGAGAAGTTCTCGAAGTTAGAATACTTCAAGATACCGTCGTTCTTCTTGTAGCCTGCAGAGAAAAGACCAGTGAACTTATCGGTAGCACCCGACAGAGAGAGGTCGTAGCTCTGCATGAAACCGGTGCGCGAAATCTCATCAAGCCAGTCGGTGTCCGACAGTCGCATTGTTTTCTTTGCATTGATATAGCCGTCGTATGCACCGTTTACGGTATATGTCTTATAGCTTTTTGAGGCAGGATCGTATGCCTTGATGGTGCGGCCGGTAGAGGCATTGAAGTCAAGACCATAGTTGTGAGCATAAGCCACGGGGTCGAGACCATCGTTGAGTGCAGCCTGAGCCATTGCCGTTGCATACTCTGAGGTGTTGCAGAGCTTCATCATCGACTGCGAGTTGTAGAACTGAGCAGTAAGGTTTGCTGAGAAATCTACATTCAGCTTGCTACCCTTCTTGCCATGCTTTGTGGTGATGATGATTACGCCGTTGGCAGCACGCGAACCATAGATAGATGCCGAGGCAGCATCCTTGAGCACCTGCATACTCTCAATATCGTTCATGTTGAGCGAGTTGAGGGTTGTGGTGGTAGGCACACCGTCGATAACAAAGAGAGGATCTTGAGAAGAATTGAACGAACCGATACCACGAATACGAACCGTACCGGTGCCAACTGGCGAACCGTCGGTGGTGATAGTCATGCCCGGCACCTTGCCTTGAAGCGAACGCATAGGATCTGTGTCGGCTGTCGACTTGAGATCTTTGGTGCTTACTACAGATACAGAACCCGTCAAGTCGGCCTTGCGCTGCACCTGATAACCCGTTACTACCACTTCGCCGAGAACCTCTGAGTTGTCCTGAAGCACAATCTTGAGGTTTTCACCTGCCTTCACCTCCTGGTCTTTGCAACCTATATAAGAGATGATAAGAGTTTCGCCTGGCTTCACGTCAAGTTTGAAGTTGCCGTCGATATCCGTCACTGTACCCATGTTAGTGGAGCCCTTAACCTTAACCGATGCACCGATAATAGGTTCACCGGCGTTGTCGGTCACTGTTCCACCGATGCCGTTGGTCTGAGCATATGCGCCTGACCCAGCGAGCATGAGCATACCTACTAAAGCTACTTTTGCTTTTTTCATAAGTTTTACGTTTTTTGTTTTGGGTTTAAGTTTTACGGTTGCAAAGTTATAAAACAAGAAATGAGTGATATTTCATGAATCGTTCACAAAATATCACTCATGTTACATGCAACAATCGTTGACTAAATAGTCAAAAACGTTGAGTTTTTTTTCATATTTTTCACGAAAAGCTAAACCTTCATCTCCTCTCTGACATCCGTAGGATACTTGTCATACTGCTTTTTGAAGCATGAGGAGAAGTAGCCCGGGGTGGCAAATCCCACTTCGTTAGCTATTTCTGATACTGTTTTATCTGTTGTTTTGAGCAGCTGCATGGCGTGCTTGAGTCGTGTCTCGCGCAAAATCTCGACGGGAGTCATGCCCGTAAGCGCCTTCACCTTGCGATAGAGCTGCACACGCGAGAGTCCCACTTCGTCGCCCAGATCTTCTATTTTGAGATTGGTATTCGACATGTGCTTCTCCATTGCCTTGAGGAAGGTATCGAGGAAGCGGCGGTCGGGCGAAGGGGAGTTTTGAGTGGTGAGGTGTTGAGATGGTGTGGTGTTGAGGTGTTGAGTATTGAGGTTTTGAGTATTGAACAGTTGGCGCAGCTTCTGACGGTTGGCAAGCAGCGATGCGATGTTGGCAAGCAGCAAGTCGGCGCTGAACGGCTTTGTCATGTATATGTCGGCACCGGTCTGCAATCCTTCGATGTACTGCTGCTCGCTGCTGCGTGCTGTAAGCAGCAACACGGGAATGTGGCTTGTTGCCTCGTGTTGCTTAAGACGGGTGCAGAAGGCGAGTCCGTCCATTACGGGCATCATCACGTCCGACACTACGATGTCGGGCACGCTCTCCACCGCGAGCTTCAGTCCGCTCTGTCCGTCGGCAGCTTCTATAACATAATAGCGGTCGAGCAGCAACGTGCGCAGATAAGCACGCATATCGGCGTTGTCGTCCACGATGAGCACCGTGGCGAGTTCGTCGGCATTGTCGTTGATAAGTGTGTCGTGACGACTCTCCTGCACAGCCTTGCGACTTGCGAGGAGTTGCTCATCGGTAGTTACGGTAGTGTCGTCAACGGTGGCGCTGTTCTCGCGACGGAACAGCAGCACGTCGCTCACAAGGCGCTGCAACTGTTCTACGTTGCGCTGCACGATGCCCACGAGCTGCTGCCGGTCGCCCTTACCTTCTGCGAGTTGTTTGACCGGTCCGGCTATAAGCGTGAGCGGCGTGCGCAACTGATGTGACGCATTGGTGAAGAATCGAGTCTGCTCATCATTCAGTTCGCGCATGCGACGGTTGGCACGACGTGTGGCGCGCACGGCACGCCATGTAGTGAACACGGCTACAGCCAGCAGCAGGATGACAAGCAGCGACACTATGAGCAGCGCGCGCTGTATGTGGTAGAAGCCGAGATAGGTCTCAAGCTTTGTCTGTATAGTGGCGAGATAGGAGTTCTGCTTCTGCAGCGAGTTGCTGCTAAGCGCTATGTCGGCTACGTTCTGCGGTGTTACGACAATGCTTTTCAGGTTGTTCATACGCTTGAACGGCTTACCCTCAAGTATGCGCAGAGCGAGAGCTATCACTTCCTCGCCATGCGTAGAATATATGTACGACGCGGCGAGCTGTCCGTTCTGCACAGCGTCAAGACCCTCGCCCGGCAGTCCGTCGATGCCAAGAAAGCGTATCTCACGCTCTTTGTGCAACTCTTTTGCAGCCTCGTAAGCTCCCATAGCAGCAAGGTCGCTATGACAGAACACTACATCTACCGCCTTGCCTTTCTCCAGCCATTCACGCATAATGCGCTTGCAGTCATCATACGACCATTGACTTGGCACATGACGATAGTCGATTGACGGATTTTTGCTGATGACTTCGCTAAATCCGGCGTGGCGCTGTGCGGCAGGCGATATTGCGAGCGGTCCGGTCATCTCCAGCACAATAGGGCGTCGTCCGTCTGTCTTAACGCTGTCACGGCATAGCATAGCCGCATACTCCGCCATCTTGCGTCCTGCCTCAACGTTGTCGCCGCCGATATAAGCGGTATAGTCTTTCAATGCTGTAGTGCGGTCGAAGAAAACAATAGGAATGTTCTTTTCGCGAGCGCGCTGCAGACTGCCGTTAAGGGCATGGTAGTCGTTGGGCGACACCACAAGCAGGTCGACACCCTCGTCCACAAGACTGTCTATCTGCAAGCATTGGCGTTCGTTGTTGTTGTCGGCGTTCTTTATTATCACCTTCACATCATTGTCGTAGAGGTGCTGCGCTGATAGCATCTCTACGTTGGCTTTCTCGCGCCAACGTCCGCCTACGCACTGCGATACACCTATCTTATATTTATAGTGATTGGTGCAACCGCTGAGCGCAACAAGCGTCGCAAATAATATAAATAATGTATTAGAGATTCTGGTTTTCATAAATACGTGTTAGGCTTTAATGTTTTCATCAGCAAAGTTAAGTAATTTATCGAAAACGCGAATGCAATATTTTAAACAATTAGTGTAAGATTTGTTTCATACGCTGTTTTCTGCAATTTTAGGAAACATAAATGTTATACAGATTTTGATATATAGCTTAATTTTGCAACAGAAACCGAGAGTCTACCGGCTCGGCAATTTCGATTATTCTAAAAACCTATATAATATGAACAAATCTTTCTTCAGCCGCACAGCGGCAGCGTCGCTCCTCGTAGGACTTGCAATGACAGCCTCGGCGCAGCAGACCCATTTTCTCAGTAGCAACCACTGCATCTATCGTGTTGACAAATCGCAGAAATACCTGCTCTTGCCGGTGCAGGAGAAGGCTGAGATGTGCAACGTGAAGGTCATAGACGGCAACAACCAGGTGAAGGCGTTCAACATACGTCTGGCTTCGAACCACATCGACTATTATGTGCCGTTCTTCCTCGACGAGTATAAGGAGAACAGCAATATCTCTTTCGACATCCACGTGAACGGCACCTACCGCAACGATGGCGGCATTGCGAGCTTCACCTGCTGGAAGAACATGAAGTACGCCGACTCGCTCGACCTCTCCAACCGCGAGCAATACCGCCCCGTCTACCACCACACTCCTACTTACGGATGGATGAACGACCCGAACGGCATGTTCTACAAGGACGGTGTATGGAATCTCTACTTCCAGTACAACCCGTACGGATCGCAGTGGGAGAACATGACATGGGGTCACTCTACGTCTACCGACCTCATGCACTGGAAGTTTGAGGGTACGCCTATTGAGCCTGACGCATGGGGCACTATATTCTCTGGTTCGGCTGTGGTAGACCACAACAATACTGCCGGATTCGGTAAGGATGCCGTAGTGGCTATGTACACATCGGCTGGCGAGAACCAGACACAGAGCCTCGCCTACAGCAACGACAACGGCATGACGTTCACAAAACACGAGGGCAACCCCATAATCACAGGCAGCACACCCGACTTCCGCGACCCGCACATGTTCTGGAATGAGGACATCAAGAAGTGGAACATGATTCTTGCCGAGGGTCAGCACATGAACATCTACTCGTCTGACGACCTTAAGGACTGGAAGCTCGAGAGCCAGTTCGGCGCCGAATACGGCAACCACGACGGCGTATGGGAGTGCCCCGACCTTATGAAACTGCACGTGCGCGGCACCGACACATATAAGTGGCTTCTCATGTGCAACATCAACCCCGGCGGCCCGTTCGGTGGTTCGGCTACACAGTATTTCGTAGGCGACTTCGACGGTAAGAAGTTCACATGCGAGACAGCGCCTGAGGTGACACGCTGGATGGACTACGGCAAGGACCACTACGCTACCGTGACCTTCGACAACGCTCCTAACGGACGCCACGTGGCTATGGCATGGATGAGCAACTGGCAGTATGCCAACCAGGTGCCGACAATGCAGTATCGCTCGGCCAACTCCATTCCGCGCGACCTCGACCTCTACGAGTATCAGGGCAACACCTACTGCGGCGTAACTCCGTCGCCTGAGATGACAGCGGCACGCCCGAAGAAGTCTACAAAGACGCTGAGCGAGTCGTGCGAACTGGTGGTTACACTCAAGGGCACAGCCACAATCACTCTCTTGAACGAGAAGGGCGAGAAGGTGGTGATGGTTTACGACGACAAGATTCGCACGTTCACCGTCGACCGCTCAAAGAGCGGACTGAAGGACTTCAGCGACGACTTCGCTGCCGTCACAACGGCTCCGGTTCACGGCAAGATGACTCAGCTCAGAGTGTTCATCGACCGCTGCAGCATCGAGGCGTTCGACGCAGAAGGTCGTATGGCTATGACCAACCTCGTATTCCCGACCAAGCCCTACAACAAGGTCATGGTCAAAGGCAAGGCGAAATACGCTGTCTATAACCTGAAGTAGCAAAATAAGCTACTTCACTTATGCCCATACTTCTTGATATATTATCATCGGACGGCGGACGGAATCCAATCGGGCGGCGGACGGAATCTGATTGGACGGCGTACGGAATCCGATAACAAAACATGATGTTTCGGAGTGCGAAAGTGTTTATTAAACATAGTTATCAACGTGTTTGTGGATAACATTACATTAGTTATTAGTTAGTTACGTAGTTATCAACAGGTTGTGTATAATTGTGGATAACTCGCTAATTTAGGAGCCTATGCATCCTGCCATAGCCCCGCTACCCTCCTGTGCGCAATCACGCTACCCTCCTGTGCGCAATCACTCTGCCCTCCCGTGTATAACGCTGCCCTCCGGTGCATAACGCTGCCCTCCCGTACACGCCTTTTTTCCATTTCGCTACACTCCTGTACACGCCTGTAAGTACTCATGTATATGCTAACTAACGTAGTTATACACAGGTCTGTTGATAAATAAGATTTGTGAGTCAGTCTGTTACAGAGTTATCAACAGGTTTTGTAAATTGTGGATAACTGGTTATTCTGTGGTTATTGGGTTTTTATATCGTGTGGTAAAAAGTACGGCTTTGTTATGTTTATTTTATACTAATAGGTGTATTAGATTAGTCTTGTGCATAAAAATACATCTGTTTAAAATAAATTAACAAAAAAAAACATCTATTCATTAATAACCCTTTAATTTTGCAAATGGTATTTTTATACAATTACAAAAATTTAAATTTATTGTCTATGAAATCATTAAAGGTAATGGCAGCTCTCTTGGTAGCTGCAGCAATGACAAGCTGTTCAGCAGTGAACCCACTCGCTGCAACATCAAACACAGTAGGTACAAAGTGTGGTCAGGCTTCTTATCCAGTATTCCTCAGCGTTCTGACTTTCGGTGGTGACGCAAGTATTAACAAAGCTGCTAAGGAGGCAGGTATCAAGAAGATTTCTCACGTTGACGTTAAGACAACAAGCATCCTTGGTCTTTACGGTACAAAGACAACTTACGTTTACGGTGAGTAATCACTGAGATGTAGTTTTGCTTAAAGGAATTAATAGGGGAGGATAGCCAACAATAGTAGGTTATCCTTCCTTTTTTTAAATAGATGATAGATGAGAATATTTATATTGATGATTATGCTTGCGACTGGCATTGCCAGTACGAGCGCACAGTCCGTTTCGAACCGCTTAAATCCCTTCTCTACAAAAAAGGGAGATGCTTATTTTATTGGTAACAAGAAGCTGAGCGAGCGTAGCAAGGACATTAAGCGATTTGTATTCGATATGACTTATGTGTCTCATTGCGACTCGTTGACCATGAACTTCACTGTTATTTCGCCTAATCGAGAAGACATAAGCCGCTTGTCCGTGAGCAACGGTACGTTTACGACGGAGGCTTCAGATGTAAAGCTTTTGTATCACGAAACGAAGGGTCGCAACTTCGTTGTGCGTACAACTGCCCAGTTGAGCTACCAGGACATAAAGAAGCTATACACGTCAGCGACACCGGTTGTATTCACATTTACCGATACGGCGGGCAGAACGAATACGGCCACTTATTCCACTGGAGATTGGAACAAGGAAAAGGCTGTGTTCGAGAAAATATTCTACACAATAAATATATAACAAGATAACGGTAGTTCTATATGAGAAAACTTTTATTGATTTTGTGCGTATTCACTCTGATGTCGTGTACTAAGGAGGTTAAGATAAGTCAACTGGTATTCAACAAGAGTCTCACCGTAGCGTATTATGATGAAGAGCCTTTCAGTGGAAAGGCATGGTCTGAAGACAATAAAACGGTATGTATGACTTTTGAAGAGGGAAAGGTTACATTGATAAAGGTGTTTCATGCAAACGGCAAGGTTGCGGTTGAAGGAACCGAATTTCAGGGCGTAGGCAAAACCTATGACGAGCAAGGCAACAGTATTGGATTGCATGAGTTTGTTAAGGCTTATCCTGCTATAGTCAACGAAGTGCAGCATATGGCAACCAATGTATTGTATGACGAATCGTTGAAGTAGGAAGGCGTAAGTATATATTGCTATTCGGTAGAACGAAGAAAGCCCGAAGTCCAGTAGATCAGGACTTCGGGCTTTCTTTATCCCTAAGGCTGTTACTTCTGCATTTCGTGCAGTTTCTTGTAGTAACCGCCAAGTGCGATGAGTTCTTCGTGCGTGCCACGCTCCACGATTTCGCCTTCGTGCATCACGCATATTTCGTCGGCGTTCTTGATGGTAGACAGGCGGTGGGCGATAGCCACCGTCGTGCGCGACTTCATGAGGCGTTCCAGCGCGTCCTGCACGAGGCGTTCGCTCTCGGTGTCGAGTGCCGATGTAGCCTCGTCGAGGATGAGTATCGGCGGATTCTTCAGTATGGCGCGTGCAATGCTCACACGCTGTCGCTGTCCGCCTGAGAGACGTCCGCCGCGGTCGCCGATATTGGTGTCGTAGCCCTGCTCGGTCTGCATGATGAACTCGTGGGCGTTGGCTATGCGCGCCGCCTGCTCAATCTGCTCCTGCGTGGCGCTCTCGACGCCGAACGTGATGTTGCCGCGGAACGAGTCGTTGAAGAGTATCGCCTCCTGGTTGACGTTGCCGATGAGCTGTCGCAGGTCGTGTATGCCGAGATCCTTGACGTTGATGCCGTCGATGAGCACCTCGCCCTCCTGCACGTCATAGTAGCGCGGAATGAGGTCGACGAGTGTCGACTTGCCCGATCCGCTCTGTCCGACGAGAGCCACGGTCTTACCCTTCTCTATCACGAGATTGATGTCGCGCAGCACCCACTGCTCGCCGTAGCGGAACGATACGTGGCGGAACTCTATCTGATGCTCGAACGAAGCGATGTGCTTCGGCTGCAGAGGTTCCTTGATGGTGTTCTCCGCCTTCAGAATCTTGTCTACACGCTCCATTGAGGCAAGACCCTTCGGAATGTTGTAACTTGCCTTGGAGAACTCCTTCAGCGGGTTGATGATGGAGTAGAGCATCACGAGATAATAGATGAACGACGGGCCGGAGAGTATCTTGTTGTCGAGCACCAGTATGCCGCCCACCCAGAGCACGATGA
>OQVS01001604.1_pt1 | contig 15261 bp, 14 predicted proteins | sample 1691601 | NCBI WGS metagenome assembly OQVS01 (sample SAMN03418268, study PRJEB22391) | human gut metagenome | biome: human-gut; feature: organic feature; material: feces | host: Homo sapiens | place: Tanzania | collected 2013-01
TGTTAACTTTAAGTTCTAAACTTTCTCTGTACTATCTCCTGCGGGGAGATATTACGCATTTGAGTCCGTTCCACATTATTATATAACAGAGAAAGAAATGTAACTGTCTGATAGATTTTAAGAAATAAGCGGACAATTCCGTCCTTGCTGTTGTCCCACAGATTCCACAGATTTCCACAGATTTTTTACCCTTTTACCTTTAAAAGTCCCCAGGCGGTCCCATCCCGCAAAACATAGCGAGGGCTTTGATAACCCGCCAACCTTAGAGCGAATTAGCAAACTTATATTATTCTCAAGTATTTTTCGCCTAAACATTTGGAGATTAAAGAGAAAAGTCGTATCTTTGCAGTAGAAAAGCTGCACTCGGCAAATTGAAAGCAAGTTTTCTTTGCGCTCGTTTGTATTTTCTTTGCGGCAAATTAGAAATAACATTAAAAATAAAGCAATATGGATGTAGCTATAAATAATATAACAACAACTATAACAGTTCCACAAGTTGACTTCAACTTATTAAAGGAACTGGCAAAGAAGTTTGGATGGGTCATTCAAGCCGAAAAGAAAAGTGGCATTGAAGAAGCCATGGAAGATGTTAAAGCAGGCAGAGTATTTCATGCAAAAGATGCTCACGATTTAATCAAACAGTGCTTGGAATGAAATACTCTATTGACTTTACAAACAAATTTAAAAAGTCTCTGCGAAAAGGAGTGAAACGTGGGTTAGATCCAGTCCTCATGGAAAAAGCCGTATAGAAACTATCTAATGAAGGTAAACTGCCACCATCATATAAATCGCATAAACTTCATGGAAACTTAGAAGGTATTTGAGAGTGTCACATAACCCCGGATTGGTTGATGCTATGGGAACAAAACGATAAAAAACTAACTTTGCTGTTTCTCAACAATGGAACCCATAGCGATTTGTTTTGACAATAATGTAAATCCAGATAAGTTTCCTCTTGGTTATGTTTTTGAACTGACTAACAGTGAGAAAGAGTATGTGGTCAAAAATATTGACCACCTCGAAACATTGAAGTTTTCTCATGCAACAGTAAAGGGATTTACAGAGCAAGGACTTTATATGCTTGCCACAATATTAAAGTCACCAATGGCAACAGCCACCACCATTGCCATCATTGATACATTTACCAAACTTCGCAAATTGGCAAGAACCATCGACAAGGTGAACGAAGATGCTAAGGAGCAGGGCATTTTACCAGACAAAGCAACAGAAGGTAAGATACAAGCTGCTATGAACGAAGTCTTCGCCGACAATCTGCCATAAAAACTGCGCAAATTGACTTTTGGAGTTAATTTAGGGGGGGGTCTGAAATTTTCTATAGAAACCACAAGAGAATCCAAAGAATAAAAGAATACAAAAAGGCGGCTCTCAATTCCGAGAGCCGCCTATTTTTCTTAATCCCCTCTCAATATTTTTCCCTAAAACTTTGGAAGTTACGAGGGAAAGTCATATCATAAAAACGTCATCAAAGCATCACAAAATCGCCATAAGGCATTATGCATAATAGCAAAGCCGCCGACCAACAAGATGTACCCAAAAATTGCCCAACGTTTGGGCACTCTGTGCACACCGCATGGGCAACGGGTGCCCAACGCTTGTTCTGTCGATGCCCAACGCTTGGTCCCTGAGTGCCCACTCGACGGGCAAGACAGACCACCTGAGGGTCTCTGGCAGAACGGCTTATGTAATTTTATACGTTGATTCAACTTTCGCAAGTGAGGGAATAGATTAAAGTTAAAGAAGTTATCACACCCTACTGTCGTTCGGAAGTTAAGAGACGACACTATGAATTTGCACAGGAAATGCAAACGTTTGCGCAAGTCGTTTGCTTGATTTAGGTCAAGAAAAGATTGCCACTACAAAAGAAAATCATAACTTTACCACCGAAAACAAATAACAAGAAGAATATGAAGAAAATTTACTTGACACTTATTGCACTCATAGCAGTGATCAGCGCTTCGGCACAGGGATGGCCAGCAAACTACAATGGAGTCATGCTGCAGGGCTTCTCTTGGAATGCATACGAGGCTGCACAATGGAAAGCTCTTGAGGCTCAGACTACAGAGTTCAAAGGATTCATCGACCTCGTATGGGTTCCTCAGAGCGGAAAATGTGCTGAAACCGTGCAGGTAATGGGCTATAAACCCTATTACTATTTCAACCACAACTCCAGTTTCGGAACAGAAGACGAGTTGCGTTCCATGATCAAGACTTTTAAGAACAATGGTATCGGAACCATTGCCGATGTAGTTATCAACCATCGCAATACCGAGGGCTGGTTCACTTTCCCTGCAGAGACATACAAGGGTGTGACCTACCAGATGAAATCTACCGATATTTGCAAGAATGACGATGGTGGCAAAACGGCAACACAAGCTCAAAAAGAAGGTGTCAGCCTCAGCAACAACAACGATGAAGGCTCTGACTTTGGAGACTGCCGCGACTTGGACCACAAGAGCGCAAACGTACAGAAAGTAGTTAAGGCTTATCTGAAATTTCTGAAGGAAGACCTTGGTTACATCGGCTTCCGCTACGACATGGTAAAAGGCTTCAGTGCAAACCATGTGGGCGACTACAACACAGCAACAGGTATTCAGTACTCCGTAGGTGAATACTGGGATGGAGTAAGCAGTATCAAGAACTGGATCAACAATACAGGCAAGAAAAGCGGTGCCTTCGACTTCCAATTCCATTACAACATGACCGATGCTATCAAAAGCAACAACTGGACAAAACTGAACAACAGCAGTCTGATGTCTGATGTTTCCTATCGCCAGTATGCCATAACCTTCGTAGAAAACCACGACATACAGGTACGCGAGGACAAGAGCAACGACAGCAGCAAGGATCCTATTCCTGCAACATATATTCCTGCCGCCAACGCATTCATGATAGCCATGCCTGGTACGCCATGTATCTTCCAGCCTCACTGGAAAGCATACGAACACGAACTGAAGAGCATGATAGAGGCCCGCAAATTGGCAGGTATTACCAACACAAGTTCTTACAGTAATTATGCCAACAATACACAGTATTTTGCCAATACAGTAAACGGAACCAACAACCGCAAACTGCTTGTCGTTGTGGGAGTTCCAAGCATGATGACAGCACCTTCGAAGTCTGTATACACCAAAATTCTTTCAGGTAAAAACTATATGTACTACCTGTCAAGCAACGCAGAGACAGCATGGGCAGACAAGGCTTCAGGCGAATACGAGGAGGGCTTTAAAGTAACACTTACCGCTGTCAGCCAGAACAGCAATGCCAAGTTGGTTTACACTACAAATGGCACCAATCCTACAGCCAGCAGTACTCAGGCAACAAGCGGCACATCGATCAACATCAGCAGTTCATGCACACTGAAGGTGGGTCTGCTCATCAACGGAACCGTAAGCGGCATTCGCACTTACAATTATAGCATCAAGCGTTTCGAGCCATACAACATCACTGTTTATGTAAACACAGATGCCACCAATTGGAAGAAAGTGAACTTCCACATCTGGAGCAACATCAACGTAAAAACAGACTGGCCTGGAACCACCATTACACAGACCAAGATGATTGATGGCAAAAACTGGTACTATAAAGACTTCACCATTACCCAGAAAGACGGAATGCTCAACTTTGTTTTCTGTGAGCCTAACAATGCAGGAACAGCAGCGAATTCTCAGTCTGGAGACTGCCTTGGAATCAACTCAACCGTCTTCATCAAGGTTGGTCCAGGAAAAAGCAGTGGAAAATATGTCGTAACTAATGTCACTAAAGAAGTAGACACCGGCATCGACCAGCCCATCACCGAGAATACAGGCAAAAACGTCAATAATGCCTGGTACACCCTGAGTGGTATGAAGATGAACCAAAAGCCCAACCAGGCTGGCATCTATATCCACCATGGCAAAAAGGTAGTTATCAAGTAAATAAAAAACCTAACATATAATTCATCTATTCAACTGGCGGCTCACGTTATGCGAGGGTCGCCAGTTTTTCTTATAGAGTAAAATAGCCAAGAAAGAAGAAATATCATTTTTTCGGTAAAACATTTGGAAGCAAAAGAGAAAAAATGTATCTTTGCATAAGATATCCTGCACTCGGCAATCTGAAAACAAGTTTTCAATGCGCTCATTGGTGCTATCTTTGCATAAGATATCCTGCACTCGGCAATTATCATTTAAACAAAAAGGAGGTTTTATTATGGCAGAACTGAGAGATAGATACATCCGTTTCGACTGGGCAATCAAAAGATTACTCCGTCAGAAAGCTAATTTTGACGTTTTGGAAGGATTCCTTACCGTATTTCTGAATGAAAAAGTAAAAATCATAGAAATACTGGAAAGTGAAAGTAATCAGCAGAAAGAAGATGATAAGTTCAACCGCGTTGATATAAAAGCCAGAAACAGCAAGGGAGAAATTATCATTGTGGAAATACAAAACACAAGTGAGCTGTACTACTTAGAGCGAGTTCTTTATGGAGTAGCAAAAGCTATTACTGAGCATATCAACCTCGGCAACAGCTATAAGGAGGTGAAAAAGGTATATTCTATCAGCATCTTGTACTTCGATCTCGGAAAAGGTTCTGACTACATCTATATCGGACAGAACAATTTTACAGGTCTGCACACGAAAGACCAGCTCGTGATAAGTGCCAAGGAAAAGAACAATATCGTAAGAAAATCACCTTCTGAGATTTTCCCTACCTATATTCTTGTGCGTGTCAACGAGTTCAATAAAGTGGCAAAATCACCATTGGAAGAATGGGTAAACTATCTGAAGAATGGCGTTATCTCTCCAGACACTAAAGCTCCAGGTCTGCAAGAGGCTCGCGAGAAGCTAAAATACTACGAGATGTCGGATGCAGAACGTCACGCATATGACGAGCATATCAATGCCATCATGATTCAGAATGACGTACTCGGCAATGCTAAATTAGAAGGATTGGCTGAGGGAAGAGCTGAGGGAAGAGCTGAAGGAAGAGCTGAGGGAAGAGCTGAAGAGAAAAAAGCAATAGCCCGCAACCTGCTTTCACAGAACATTCCTTTAGAAATTATTTCCCAAGCCACAGGACTGAGCATAGAAGACATTCGGTTATGTCTCCCTCACTCTTGAAGAGGAAATATTCAACTGTTGTTGGTGCGCTCTATTCTGAGCACCTGGTCGCAATAGTCGACCACAGCAGGACGATGGGTAATGAAGATAATGGTCTTGTCGTGAGAAGACAGGATGTTCTGCAACAGCTGGCGCTCGGTTTCTGGGTCAAGGGCACTCGTAGCCTCATCGAAGAGCATGATGCTGCGATTGCGCAACAGACTTCGGGCTATGGCAATACGCTGTGCCTGTCCTTCACTCAGTCCTCCTCCCTGTTCGCTGCAAAGAGTATCCAAGCCTGCAGGCAACTCCATCACAAAGTCGGCGCAACTCTTATGCAGAGCCTCAACCATCTCCTCATCAGTAGCATCGAGCTTACCCAACCGCAGATTGTCGCGGATAGTTCCGCTCATCAGCGTGTTGCCCTGAGGCACATAAACAAAGTTGCATCGATGAAGCGGAGTGAGCGTCTGACTCTTCACCTTATTATATATAGAGAGCTGACCTTGCTGCGGACGAAGCAGAGCCAGGATAAGGCGAACAAGAGTTGTCTTGCCGGCACCTGTCTCACCCAAGATAGCAGTACAGCTGCCTGGTGTGAAATCGAAATCGAGCTGATGAATGACATTACGGGCATCGGAAGCTGAGTCGTCCTCAGACTGCTCTTCCTTGTAGGCATAACTCACTCCCTCAAGGCGAATGCCGCAAGGCGAGTCTATCTCTATTGGCTCACCCTGTTCCTCCAATGGATTTTCCTCCAACTCCATGAGTCGTTCGGCAGCAGTAAACACCCCCACAAAGGCAGGAACCAGCTTGGCAAGGTTGCGTGCCGGACCCTGTATCTTGTTGACAAGCTGCAGAAAGGCAGTCATGCCGCCAAAGGTAAGCGAGCCAGCACTCATGCGCACGGCAGCCCAAAGGAATGCCACCAGATAGCCCAAGGCAAAGCCAAAGTTAAGAACCAAGTTGCTGAACACGCTGAATATGGTCTTACGCACCACTTTGGAGCGAAGCTCGCACTGGGTGTTCTCCAACCGTTCCACCATGACGCTGTTACTCTCCAAGGTCTTGATAAGCATGCGGTGCTGGATGGTTTCCTGCAGCACACTCTGAACCTTACTATCGGTATCGCGCACCTGACGGGTCAGGAATCGCATCTTGCCCATATACACCTTGCTGAAAGCCAGGAAGATGGGTATCATAACGACGATGACTACCGACAAGAGCTTATCCATGGAGAAGAGATAGAAGAAGGCGCTGAGGAAAAGCGCCAGGACGCTCAAGGTACTTGGAATAGTCTCGGTAAGGAAGCCTACCACTTGCGACACATCCCCCTCAAGCCTGTTGAGCACATCACCCGAATGAAGGCGCTCCCTACCCTGCCACTCCGAGCGAAGGATGCGGTCGAGCATACGTTGCTGCATACGGTTCTGCGCCTTGATGCCCAGGAGGTTTCTTATCCAGATGCCAGAGATGTTGAGTGCGAAATCGCATAATATCAGTCCACCCATCAATGCCACAGCCCAATAGATATTGCCCTGCACGGCATGCGAAGCCACATCGATGGCATGCTTCACCGCCCACACCTGTCCTAAACTGACAGCAACAGACAGCAAGCCGACAACAGCATTGAGCGTAGCCTGCAGACGGTTGCCACGCCAGGAACGCCAAAGCCACTTGAGCAGGGTCTTGGCATCATACTTGAACTTGGGAACCTTGATTATCTTCATCCATCTCTTCATTTGAATTCTTCACGCTTCGTTCTTCACTCTTCACTTAAATTCATCTTCCTCTCTGATCGGCACCCCACATCAACTTCTCTCTCAGAGTGGAGAAGTATCGCTGGTTGCGCTGTTTTACTATTTTAATGGTATGGGCAGCCTTGCGGATAACGAGACGTGTGCCTTCAGTCATTCGCTCACTGCGTCCGTCGATGGCAACAAGGTAGTTGTGGCTACGGCTCTCCACATCGAGTGTTATCTCTGCCGTGTCATTAATGACGACGGGACGAATATTTAAACTATGAGGAGCCACGGGCGTGAGACACAGGCTGCTGCTCTGGGGAATGATGATAGGTCCGCCATTCGACAGGTTGTAGGCTGTAGAGCCCGTAGAAGTGGTCACGATCAGTCCGTCAGCCTGGTAGTTAACCAGAAACTCTCCATCCACCTGCGTGCGAATAGAAATCATGGACGCATCGTCACGCTTCAGTACGGCAATATCGTTAAGGGCAAAAGGATTGCCTGCCAAGACACCTCCCTCAGCCTCTACCTGAATGACGACATGTTCCTCTATCTGGCACTCACCGGCATACAAACTGTCCAAGGCTGCCTCCACCTCGCCAGGCAACACATCAGCCAGGAAGCCCAGTCGTCCCATATTGACACCGATGATGGGTGTTCCCTTGGCTCCCACTCTGCTGGCAGCCTTGAGGAAGGTGCCGTCGCCTCCCATGGAGATGACATAATCCACATCGAAGTTGTAATCCTCGAACACTCCTGCCGCCTTCACATCGATGTGCTGACTGCGGGTGAGAAACTCGTAATAGGCATTCTCCACATAGATTTCGGCGCCTTTCTGCGCTAAATAGTCCAGGATTTTCTCTATCGAAGTAGACTTCTTGGCCTGGTACTCATTGCCAAATATCGCAAATTTCAATGGTTGTCGTGTCATTTATTTTGCTGTTTCAATTATTATTCTTACTTTTGCAAAGGTAATAATATAAATCGAATAATCAGACAAAAAGAACATAAAATTATGGCAAAGGTATACGAATTTCTTGCCAACGGCTTCGAGGAAATCGAAGGTTTGGCTCCGGTAGACATACTTCGCAGAGGTGGTGTAGACATCAAGACCGTAAGCATTACGGGCAGCGAATGGGTAGAAACTTCTCATGGCGTAACACTGAAAGCCGACATGCGCTTTGAGGACGTGAAGGACTTCGGCGATGCCGACATGCTCCTTCTTCCAGGAGGAATGCCAGGCAGCACTCATCTCAACGAGCACGAGGGCGTGCGACAGGCGCTCATCGCTCATCACAAGGCCGGCAAGCGCATAGGTGCCATCTGTGCTGCCCCTATGGTATTGGCAAGCACGGGCATCCTCAACGGCAAGAAGGCTACCTGCTATCCTGGTTTTGAACAATACTTTGCTGCCGATACCGAGTATACTGGCCATCTGTATGAGGAGGACGGCAACGTGATAACAGGTGAAGGTCCGGCTGCTACCCTGCCCTATGCCTACAAGATATTGAGCTACTTCGTAGGCAACGAGGCTGTGGCAGAACTGCAGAAAGGCATGAGGTACACACACCTGATGAGCAACAAATAATTCTTAACTCTTCACTTAAATTATGGATTACGTAATCATTGTTGCCGGAGGCAAAGGACTGCGCATGGGCACAGAGACACCCAAGCAGTTTCTGCCTGTAGCCGGCAAGCCCATCCTGATGCGCACCATAGAGCGCTTCTACGAATACAACCCCGACATCAACATCATCCTTGTGTTGCCCGAGAGCCAGCAGGAATACTGGCACCAGCTTTGCGAGGAGCATCATTTCGACATCAAGCACCAGATAGCCAATGGTGGCGACACCCGCTTCCAGTCATCAAAGAACGGACTGGCACTTATTCCCGATGATGCCGACGGAGTGGTGGGAATACACGACGGTGTGCGCCCATTCGTATCAACCTCAGTCATAGACGAATGCTACGAGACAGCCCGCGAGGAATATGCCGCCATACCTGTATATGCTGTGACCGACACACTGCGCTATATAGACCAGCGTGGAGGAGGCAAAAACGTGATGCGCGACGACTATCGTGTGGTACAGACTCCTCAGACTTTCGACATTGCTCTTGCAAAACAAGCCTTCAATCAGGGTTACAAGGCTCAGTTTACCGACGACGCATCAGTGGTGGAAAGCTTAGGATGCCAGGTAGCAATGGTGGAAGGCAACCGCGAGAATATCAAGATTACAACCCCCTTCGACATCAAGGTGGCAGAAGCCCTATTAGCAGAATAAGAACAAGGGAATTCTTCACTCTTCATTCTTCACTCTTCACTTAAAAAAATGAGTAGTATTTTAGACCAAGACATCATGTACCTGCCTGGCGTAGGTCCTAAGAAGAAAGAGATTCTGAGCAAGGAGCTCGGCATCTGCTCGTATGGTGACTTGCTGGAATACTATCCTTATAAATATGTAGACCGCACCAAGGTGTTCCACATCAGCGAGCTGACACCGGAAATGCCCTTTGTACAGATAAAGGGAAGGATCCTCAGTTTCGAGGAATTCGACATGGGGAAACGCAACAAACGGGTAGTAGCCCACTTCTCCGACGGATTCGGAGTGGCTGACTTAGTTTGGTTTCGCGGTGCACAATACATCTACAAGACTTACAAGACCGATACCGAATACATTGTTTTCGGCAAGCCAACGCTTTATGGCGGACGTTTCCAGTTTGCTCACCCCGATATCGACGACGCACAGTCGCTGCAACTCTCCGACATGGGCATGCAGCCCTACTATGGCACCACCGAGAAGATGAAAAAAATGGGGCTTACATCGCGCGCCATAGAGAAGATAGCCAAGGCGCTGATAGAGAAGCTTCCTGCCCTGCCAGAAACCCTGCCCGACTTTATCACCCATCGTCTGCACCTTGTCTCACGCGACGAGGCCTTCCGCAACATACATTATCCACACTCTCATCAGGAACTGCAGAAGGCACAGGTGCGGCTGAAGTTTGAGGAGCTGTTCTACGTGCAACTTAATATATTAAGGTACGCGAGCGACCAGCGACGCAAATACCGGGGATACGTGTTCAACCGTGTGGGAGAGATATTCAACAGTTTCTATGCGAACAACCTGCCTTTCAGTCTTACCGGAGCACAAAAGCGGGTGATGCATGAGATACGCGCCGACATGTGCAGCGGCAAACAGATGAACAGACTTCTGCAGGGAGATGTAGGATCGGGCAAGACACTCGTGGCACTGATGACCATGCTCATCGCACTCGACAATGGATTCCAGGCCTGCATGATGGCACCTACCGAAATCTTGGCTGAACAGCATCTGCAGACCATCAGGGAGTTTCTGAAGGGGATGGACATCAGGGTGGAACTGCTGACGGGCATCGTAAAAGGCAAAAAGCGACAGGCCATACTCGACGCATTGGCTTGCGGAGAGGTGCAGATATTGGTGGGAACTCATGCCATCATAGAAGAAACCGTACAGTTTGCACACTTAGGACTGGCTGTCATCGACGAACAGCATCGCTTCGGTGTGGCACAAAGAGCCAAGCTATGGAGCAAGAGCTTGAATCCGCCGCATGTATTGGTCATGACGGCAACCCCTATACCACGCACCCTTGCCATGACTATATACGGCGACCTGGATGTAAGTGTCATCGACGAACTGCCGCCTGGCAGAAAACCCATACAGACGCTGCATAAGTTCGACACCCAACTGACCTCTCTCTATCAGAGCATCAGACGCCAGATCAACATGGGGCGACAGGTCTACATCGTATTTCCGCTCATCAAAGAGAGCGAGAAGAGCGATCTGAAAAACCTGGAAGAAGGCTTCGAGACTCTCAAGGAAGCCTTCCCCGACTACAACCTCAGCAAAGTGCACGGCAAGATGAAACCTGCAGAGAAGGAAACTGAGATGGAGAAGTTTGTGAAGGGTGAAACCCAGATACTCGTTGCCACAACCGTCATCGAGGTAGGCGTCAATGTGCCCAACGCCTCGGTCATGGTGATTCTGGATGCGCAGCGATTCGGACTCTCTCAGCTACACCAGCTCAGAGGACGAGTAGGACGAGGAAGCGACCAAAGCTACTGCATCCTGGTAACCAACTACAAGTTGAGCGAGGATACAAGAAAGCGAATCGACATCATGTGCGACACCAATGATGGATTCCGAATAGCCGAAGCCGACCTGAAGCTTCGAGGCCCTGGCGACCTGGAGGGAACACAGCAAAGCGGAATAGCCTTCGACCTGAAGATAGCCAACATAGCACGCGATGGTCAACTTGTGCAACTGGCAAGACAGGAGGCGCAAGCTGTTATCGAGGCCGATCCGCAATGCAGTCTTCCCCAGTACGCACCATTATGGTCGAGGCTCAGAGAGCTGAAGAAAACCAACATCAACTGGGCTGCCATCAGTTAGCGGCAGCCCCTCAACCAGACAACACAGGCTATCAACATCAAGTAAAACAGAAGCAAAAATGGCAATAAAAGAACAAACATCTGAAGGAAACCTCTTCCCCGACATGCCCACCACGCCAGCCACTCTGCCTGTCTCCACACCCAAGAAGCGTGGTCGCAAACCACTGGTTCGCGACCCTGAGCCACGGCCCGACCTGACCAAGGAGGAAATGAGAGAAAAGCTCATAGGCATCAAAGAGATAGAAAGCGTAACAGGCATCAGATACATCCGACTGCACGTCACCGCCAAGATGATTATCGGTATAAGAGAAAGCTCGGGCAAGGAATTTACCATCAATCTCGATGAACTCTATAAAGCCTATACACAGTGCAACCACTTCACAAGTCCGGAGGTAAAGAAGTACATCTTCATGGGACATTCACCTGCCGTAGCTCTGCTCAGATATCTGAAAAATGGATAAATTACAAAAGAACAGAGATATCCAACAAGAGTAAAAAAAGGAAAAACGAGAAACAGAAAAAATGTTAAATTCTGCTTTCGACATTTCATGCAATAATTATGCCAATTCGCCTATATATAAACTGCATTCGAAAGCTATCCGAGTGAAAACGAGCATGTTAAAGACCGAATAATTTATGTTAATCCATTAGGTTATTTGAATTATTTTTGGTATATTTGCAACGTCTATATAACAAAATCGCATCTTAGAGCACTTTGCATTGCGATTTTCCGTACAGAATTCTTATTGTTCTGTATGCTAAACGACCAACCTAAAAGAGTATTAATTTAGAATTATGAGTTTAAAAAGCAAGATAAGTAAAATCTTTGTAGGAGTATTATTGTCCCTCGCTGCCGTGCCCACATCGGCTCAAGACCTTCTGGCACGTCAGGCACCGGTAGATCATCGAATGAAGTCGCTCGACACTTTAGCCATCTCTCATTATCGCCAGATGGAAGAGCGCGAGAACCCAGCCAGCGAGCTCTATGAAGATTTCTCCAATAAATACGCTCACAAAGCCACATCGCTGCCTGAGCATTTCCGTATAGACCTTCGTCATTTCTGTATGCCTACCCAGAGCCGCGTGGTAACCAGCAACTTCGGTTATCGTGCGCAATTTGGCCGTAGCCACAAGGGTATGGACATCAAAGTATATATCGGCGACACCATACGTGCTGCCTTCTCAGGAAAAGTACGTATCGTAAGATATGAGAGAGGCGGATATGGCAAATACATCGTCATTCGTCACAACAACGGACTGGAGACTATCTACGGTCACCTTTCTGCACAGCTCGTAGAAGAGAATCAGGACGTAAGAGCCGGCGAAGTGATAGGACTCGGTGGAAATACCGGTCGAAGCACAGGTTCGCACCTCCACTTTGAGACTCGTCTTTGCGGCGTAGCCCTGAACCCTGCCTTGATGTTCGACTTCCGCAACCAGGACGTAGTGGGCGACTACTATGACTTCAACCGCAACACATACGAGAACGAGGGCATTGCAGCCAACTCGGTTCGTGGAAAAGTGGGCAACGGAGGCTACACACGCGAGGAAGTCAACGGAGGCTCTGTGGGCAGATACGAAGCCAGCACAAGTGGCGAGAAGCTTTACCACAAGGTTAAGTACGGCGAGACTCTCAGCTCTATCGCCGAGAAGCGTGGCGTAAGTGTAGAGAAAATCTGCCACCTCAATGGTTACAAGAAGGACAAGAAGCTTACTCCTGGACAGATTATCAGATACTCATAATTCTGTCATCATCCGATTGACTGCCCGGCATAACATAGCAAAATAAACTTTCATACAATAAATACAAAAGCAGGAACTCCCCAATAGGAATTCCTGCTTTTTCGTACACTAAACATTCCCACTCCAAGACTATTGGCTATAACTTTTACCGACGACCGAAGGGAGTGATAACTTCTTTAAATTCTATAACTTCTGGACTTCAGATTGATTGTGTTCTGACTTTTTAAAGTGTGCACAATTAACATAAATCTAACAGTTTGCTAACAAAAGGTATTCGCAAATTATTGTAACTTTGCAGGCGACAACGGAATTCAACAATTATTAAATTATGAAATATTTGTATTTAGTTTTATTGCTTCTACCGCTAAAGGTATTAGGGCAGGTAAAATTACAAGATGTCACGATAAGTAGTAAACAACCTAAGTTTGTAAGATTAAAGGGATATTTTCGTAGTTATCAACACAATGATTCTTTGCTTAAGTATTACGAGGATGGTATCGTGGAATACTATATCAATCTAAAAAATGAAAAAGTATATTTAAGAAAATATGGCTGTCGTTATCTAAGAAATGAAGAGCTTATTAGTAAAGATAAGAAAAGGGCCTTTATGCTTAGCGATCAAGCAACATTTCGTCCATGGCCAGAAGGAACAACTTTTATAGAGGAATGTCGTAAAAAGTATACTATTCAAGATTCTGCTAATGTTGGATATATTAAAAAGAAGAGCCAAACTATAGGAAGAATAACAACTGACTCTATCCGTAAATGCTGTACGATAGAAATGGATATGGTGCCTACCTATGACAAGCTTTCTCAAAATATATTTGGTTATTCGCAGGAAATAGTAAGTGACAAATTCACGGAGGCTTACCGATTAAGTGATGAGGATTATTATTCCTTTAAAAACTTGATTTTTCAGAAAACTGATCAAAGTTACAATTATTGGCATAAAAAGGATTCTCATAAACAGTTAATTCACGTTGTTACAGAATTGTTTATTACGGAACAAGAATATGTAGATGAAAAGAAGAAAGAATCAGGCATTAATCTGCAACCGCAAGAAGCTACTCAAGCGATAGAAAACTATATATCAGTCCATGGATTGCCACTCCTGTCGCCAGAAGAACAAGCAGAAATGAAGAAACTACAGTTTTATGACCCAGCCAAATTGTAAGAAATAGAAACTATCAACGATTAGACAATAGTTCGTAAACAGAGTCTACTTAAAGTAAGGTCTGTTTTTAAATGCTTATATTTCACGAAAATAATCTCTGATTGATGCCGCTATCAGGATTTATTTTCGTATCTTTGGCACCGTCAATCAAATAGAAAGACTAACAAACAACTATGGCAGACATAAAATTACTTCTGGTGGAAGATGACGGGAATCTCGCATTTGTCGAGAAAAATACGTTGGAAGATGTCGTTGGTGGTTACGAGATTATAACTGCCTGCAACGGTAAAGATGGTATCAAGGCTTGGGAAACATTCAAGCCTGATGTTATCATCTCAGATATTGACATGCCAGTCATGAACGGCATTGACATGGTAAAGCATATTCGTGAATTAGATGGCGAGACCATCATTATGTTTACCACCAACCTCACTTCACCGTCCAAACTGAAAGAAGGGTACGATGCAGGTGTTGATGAATATATCAAGAAACCTTTTGTGCCAGAGGAACTTGATTGTCATGTCAAGGCATTGCTAAAACTCAAAGGAGGAATAGAGAGACGTAACGTCTCGAATTGTGTCAAGATTGGCAAACACATATTGGATCCAGAACACACATGTTTAAAAGATGAAGACGGAAAAATCTGCTTGAAATTGGGACGACAAGAATCAAAGACATTAGAAATTCTTGCCAAGAACAAAAATGCAATCATCAAGCGGGAGACCATACAGAATATCCTTTGGGGAAGTGACGAGAAAGATTTCTATCTTGCCCGACGACTTGATGTTGTCATAACAAACCTTCGTAAATATCTTCAAATAGACCCGTTTGTGCAAATAGAGACCACACGTGGTGTAGGCTTTTCATTGATAGAGTCCATCTAATCCTTCTTCACCCCCCCCATTGCTTGCATCTTGATCTGGCAAGAATATGGTGAACTCGGTATATTTTCCGAGTTCACTATCTACAGTTACCATACCGTGATGTGCCTCTAACACATGAAGAACATAGTTTAGGCCTAACCCAAATCCTGAAGCACCACCTTTAGTAAATGTGCGTTTAGAAGCGGAAGCTCG
>OQVS01001608.1_pt1 | contig 15237 bp, 12 predicted proteins | sample 1691601 | NCBI WGS metagenome assembly OQVS01 (sample SAMN03418268, study PRJEB22391) | human gut metagenome | biome: human-gut; feature: organic feature; material: feces | host: Homo sapiens | place: Tanzania | collected 2013-01
TCACTACTGTCCACGAGATTCCTTTAACATTTCAAAAAGTAACAATTTGATAGTTACCCATCAAAATTGAGGCAGAGCTGCTGGTATTTTCCTTCAGTAGTCTCTTCCTCTTTCTGTTCAATGAGCAAGTCACACAATGGCATTTTAGTCAACAACGCCGTGCTTAAAATTCGTAGAACATCATAAGTTTGAAGCTTTAGCCCCATACATTCTTGTACGATAACGACAAGACAATATGCAATGATAGCTGCATAGATTTGTATTTTCACAGCATTCTCCGAGGTTCCATAAAACTCTTTGATGCGCAGATGTTGCTTCAGCCATTTGAAGAACAGTTCTACTCTCCATCTGTATTTGTAAAGCATGGCAACCTGTTCCGCTGTAACTTCAAAATTGTTCGTGTAATATACAAATGTCCTATTACCATCATAGTCATAGAACACCACTCGCCGAAGTTTATTTGGATATTGCTTCTTAGTCTTGTGTCCCTTGAAACGTATAATTTGATCAGCCATAATTCCAGAAGAAGGGTTGTTGTATTCTTTATCCTCTATGACCTCAAACGATATTTTATGTTTTTCTCTAACGACAAAGTATGCTTCTGCTTCTTCTATGATATAAAGTTTCTTAGTTGCCATATACGCCCTGTCAAATATATAGAAACTCTCTTTCTCATAGGGAATTAGCTCCATTACTTTGGAATCGTGAACTGAAGCGTCTGTAATGACAGAAAATGTCGGAATGTCTATCTTCACATCATACAGTTCATGCAATTTCACTCCTCCTTTCCCATGATGCAGTTTAGTCCACCAGTATACAGAAAGGCACAATGATATTGTTGAGGAGTCGAACGCATAGACATTGTTCGATATGAAGAAGTCCTTGACGACTCCTCGTTTCTCCCTTGCTATGGAAACCATCTTGTCTGCAAACTCCTGGAATATCTTGACCTCGCGTATTTCATTAGCCTTGCTCAAATTGCTTCTACTAACATTCTTTCCAAAACCAAGATGGTGGAACGCTGACTTGAACGGAGTGATGGTCACAATAAGGTCTCGTAATCCCTCACGATTGGACAACTGACCAAATAGAAGAACCATCAGATGGTTCCAACAAGTAAAACTCTTAACATATTTGTTGCCTTCATACTTTTTTACCAACCATTCAAAGTTCTTCCTTGGAAGAAAATCTACAAGTTGCGTGAATACATATCGACCTTGATTCATAACTACCTTGAATTTGTAGATGCTTACAATTTGTAAGTTCTTGCAAAGATAGCAGTTTCAAAACCTCCGAGTGCCTTTTTGTATGAAAACCTCTTTATTTACAAGGTGTTTGAGCAAATGTTAATGGATTTTCGTGGACAGCAGTGCTTCTCCATATTGAGCGAAGCCATGAACCTGCACTTCTGGCCGCGTATGCGAATCAAGCATCCTACCCATGTAAAGGGACAGCTCTATATCCCGATGATCAACCTTGCCATGTACATCGGCGTGGTTCTCATCATCCTGCTCTTCCGCGACTCCTCGCACATGGAGGCAGCCTACGGACTCGCCATCACCATCACCATGCTGATGACCACCCTGCTGCTCGGCTTCTACCTGCACAGCAAGGGCGTGTCGCGAGTCCTCACGATATTGTTTATGGGCGCATACTGCACCATTGAGGCAATCTTCCTGGCAGCCAACCTGTCGAAGTTTCTCGCAGGAGGATGGTGCACGATGCTCATTGGCGGAATCCTGTTCCTGATGATGTATGTGTGGGTCCGTGCCATAAAGATACGCCGCCATTATATCAGCACCAAACCTCTGGATGACTATTACCGGATTATCTCCGACATCAAGGCAGACGAGAGCATCCCTAAGTACGCCTCCAACCTTGTCTATATAAACCATGCAGGCAAGGAAGGCACCGTAGACGACAAGCTGCTCTACTCTATCATCAACAAGCAGCCTAAACGTGCTGACCATTACTGGCTTATCAACATGGAGTTTGCCGATACGCCAGACACATTGGAGTACAGCTGCAAAACCCTGGTGCCCGACACGCTTTACAGCGTAACCATGAACATAGGTTTCCGCATAGAGCCACGGGTGAGCCTCTACTTGAGGCAAGTGGTGGAAGACCTTGTGGCAAGCAAGAAGGTAGATTTAAGAAGCACCTATCCGTCGCTCCGCAAGAACGGAATCCCTGGCGATTTCCGGTTCATCATCATTCATCGTGTATATTATCCAGAGAGTTCCGCCAACCGTCAGCAGAACCTGCTGATGAGCATCTATGCCCTTATCAGCAAGATAGGGATTGACGAACCAAAGGCATTGGGGCTCGACACTTCTATGGTGGTGGTGGAACGTGTACCGCTCATCATCAACCAACGTAGCGGAAGCATCAAGCGCATCACGCAAATCGTGGAAGAATAAAACAAACGAGTAGAGAAGGTAAAGACTTTATCGCATTTCGTAAGGTGACGGCTGCCCACTTATGAGAGGGCAACCGTTATCTCGCCACTGCCCAAGCAACGGTGGTGGCAGCTGTCGTAAACTACACAAAACTGCCCCGGGGCAACACCGTGTATTGGCTCCCGGGCATGTACGATATAGGAGCCTTTGCCAGTCTTCTCCATCACGGCAGGATGATAGTCGGGTGTGTGGCGTATTTTGAACGTCACTTCGCCCATATCCAGTTCACGCGTGAGGAAATGAAAATCGTGTATGCAGAAATCCTTCTTGTAAGCCGTCTGCGGGTCATAGCCATGGCTGACGAGCAGAATGTTTCGCTCCACGTCTTTTCCCACTACGAACCACGGTCCTCCTCCCAGGCCAAGCCCCTTGCGCTGTCCGATGGTATGATACCATAGCCCCTTGTGTGCACCTATTCTCTTGCCACTCTCAAGCTCAACCACATCGCCCGGATTGTCGCCCAGATAGCGCCGGATGTAGTCGTTGTAGTTTATATGTCCCAGGAAGCATATACCCTGGCTGTCTTTCCGCTTCGCGTTTATGAGATGCTCACGCTCGGCAAGAGCACGCACTTCTCCCTTCTGGAAGTGGCCTATCGGGAATATAGCCTTGCGCAGCTGCCAGGAATGAATCTGCGCCAGAAAGTCGGTTTGGTCTTTCACGGGGTCAGGACTCGTCACAAGCCATTTCTCACCATTGCCGTCAATTTCCGTCTGCGCGTAGTGACCGGTGGCTATGAGGTCATAGTTGTGGCCCATCTTAGCGTCGAACGCTCCGAATTTTATCAGCCTGTTGCACATCACGTCGGGGTTCGGCGTATAGCCAGCCTTCACCTTCTCCATAGTGTAGCGCGTCACTTCGTCCCAGTATTCCTTATGGCAGTCCACCACCTGCAGCCTGCATCCATACTTGTGTGCCACGGCAGTTGCCATTTCCAAGTCTTCCTCCGAAGTGCAGTCCCATTCTTCTTTCTCCTCTGGTCCTATTTTTATATAGAAGCAATCGGGATGCAGGCCCTGCTGTGCAAGTTCGTGTACCACCACTGAGCTGTCTACTCCTCCAGACAGCAGCACGGCTATCCTCTTGTCTTTCAAATCTTCATTCTTCATTCTGAAATTCGATTTATTTTCTATCCTCCCAACCAAGGAGCGTTTCGTAAATGCGTTGCACGGGCAACCCCATCACGTTGAAATAGCTTCCGCTGAGCGAAGTAACGCCGATATAGCCTATCCACTCTTGTATGCCGTAAGCTCCAGCCTTGTCGAACGGCTTGTATAAATCTACGTAATGGTTTATCTCTTCGTCGGAAAGGGCTTTGAACGTCACATCTGTCACGACGTGGAAGCTTTTCTTTCTGTCGGCAGTTGCCATACACACGCCTGTGGACACCTGGTGCGTTCTGCTACTCAGCATACGCAGCATGCGTACTGCGTCGGTTTTGTCGCGCGGTTTGCCAAGTATTTCGCTGCCGCATACTACTACTGTGTCTGCCGTTATTACGAGGTTGCTGCCCGTGAGCAGGTCTGCATAGGCTTGCATTTTTTCTTCTGCTATATATTGTGCCACGTCTTCTACCGGGAGCCCGTCTGGGTATTCCTCGCTTGCACATGTACTGATTATAACTCGGAAACGGAGCCCAAGGCCTGCAAGGAGTTCCTTGCGGCGCGGACTTCCGCTTCCGAGTATTATATTGAATTTTTCAAACATTGCGTTCTTGCATTTTCGTTGTTCTATCCGGCTCTCCGGATTTCACCTTTATATATATATGTGTATGTTCGCTCTCCGATTTTGCTGATTCTTTAGAAATGATAGCCAAGAGTAAGAAGCAGCTGGTGGCGCTTGTTGCTCACGTCTACTGCTTCACAATAGTTTGACATTCCGGGCTTGTCGGAGAAATATTCTGTGAAGGCATGGAAGCGTCCGTCCTGCACGGAATACTGATAGGCAAGGTCGAACGAGAACTTGTTCATCGTGTAGCCTATGCCACAGGTTATGCGGTTTGTGGCTTTCCAGTTGGTGTAGTCGGTGGCTGACGAATAGTATGAACCGGGAGAGTTCAGGTAAGTGTCTTTGTAGCCGTCCTCCTCATACATTGGCGAAGTGTAGTTATAGCCAAAGCGTATGGCGAGGTTTTCGTCGGGCTTCATCTCCAGTCCGAGCTTCAGCGTGCTCACACCCTTCAGCGTATTCTTCGTGTGGCTGTTCATCTGCGTGTCGGAGCTGCTCGTCGTGTAGTACGAATCGTAGAACCAGTCGTAGCCTTCGCCATCGTTGATGCGCGAATCTGTGCTACTGTAGTCAGCGTATTCGTAGCCTGCACCCACGGCAAGGAAATTTCCAAATGTCGTGCCGAGGCTAACACCGAATTTCCACGGAGTATATAGCTTGAAGTCGTATGACTCCGAGGTGTAGAATCCGTTGCGCGTGCCGGCATCTTGGCGCAGCGAACCATTGTCGATGGTAGAATAGTTGGACGTGGTGAGGTCGTACCACACTGGCGACGCTACGGACAAGCCGAAGCGGAACGGCGAATCTTCCACAGGACGTATGATGATGCCTGCTTTTACATCGAATCCCGTGCCGGTAATCTTGCGGCTGTCTGTCATAAGCGTGGAGCCTATGCTTGCATCTGCTGCATCAACGAGATTCTCGATATATTCGCTGTAGCCTCTGTAATGCACGTCGTGCACCCCGAGTGTCAGTCCGAGATAGACGCGGTCGTTCACGTTTCCGCTCACATTGAAGTCATACGTGCCAATGTATCCGGTGTGCGCCCTGTCGAAAGCGAATCCCGATGCGCCTATGTATGCATCGGTGTACCCCGGTGTGCCCGTTATTGGGAGCAGGGCGTTGGTATAGAGATAGTCGGTCTGAGAGAAGCTATTGGAGTTGCCTTCATACACTCCGCCGCGCTCCGTCAGGTCGAAGCATTCGTCCTGGCTCTTGAGATACGTGAACTTGTTCTGCGAGGAGTTGTTGTCCAGCCGCCCTACTGCCGAGAGGATATAGTCGAAATTCCTGCTCTTGTGGTAGTTGAAGGCAAGGTTGACAAACGAACTGCTGCCCATTCTCTTGGAATACACGAAACCTATCTGGTCGAAGCTCGCATTGGTCTTGCTGCCGCCGCCGAAGCTCTTGCCGTCCTGCTGCGACACGAGCCCGAAGGAGACGTTTGCCGTTGAGTGGCGGAAGAGTCCGATACCTGCCGGATTGGTAGATATGGTGGATATGTCAGCCCCGAGGGCATCCAGCGCTCCTCCCATACCCACATAGCGTGCGGTGCCGTTCAGATCGCTGGCGGCAAGCTTGGCGTTCTCGTATGTCTCTTGTGCGCTTGCCGTTGCTGCCGCAACGAGCGCTATTGCTGAAAAAAGAACTGTTTTTTTCATTTCTTTCCTTTTTTGCTTTCTTTAAAAATATGTCATTGACTGTTATCTTCTTCCGCCGAGATGTCCGCCGCCACCAGAGCGTCCGCCACCTCCGCCGAAGCCGCCGCCACGGTTTCCGCCGCCAAAACTGCCACCTGAGCTGATGCTTCCGCCACGGTTGAACGAACCGCTGCCGAAAGTCTGCTCATTGCGCTGCACGGGCTGACTGAAGTCGTTGTTTCTCCTTAGACCGTTGTCGTAGCCAGCGCGCCTGTAAACCAAAGTCGAACCGTTGTTGCGGCTGTCCTGACGGTTGTAGGCATCTGTGTTTCTGCGGCTCGTGCTATTGCTGCCACGATAGACGTTGCCAGGTGTGCGCGTTGCAGCAAGTCCCGCGTTTCCTCGCCGACTGGTATCTATACCACCGCCGTGCCTTCCGTTGCCAACCCAACCGTGGTTTGCCGTGCCTGTCACTTCACCATGCCTGTACGGGCGGTAAGCCACCACTGGTCCCCAGTACGGACGGTTCCAACCCCAGTACCACGAATCGTACCAACCACCGTAGCCCCAGTGCCACGGATTGTACCACCCGGCATACCAGCCGTAGCGCCATGGACTGCTCCAGCCATAATACGGACCATAATGCCATGCGTAATACGGACTATAATACCACGAATCGTCGTAGAACCAAGGGTCGTAGCGCCAGAAGAAGTCATCGTCGAAAATGCGCATCCTGCGATAGTAGGCATAATCATCGTCGGCTGCCCCATAATAGTCGCTGTCCTGCTGCTGCACAGCCTTACCATAGAGCGAATCGGGCGTGCCGCCATAGAAGTCTATCGCGTCGTTCGCCACAGAGTCGCCTATCTGCTGCCAAGAACTGCTGAACCGTCTGCGGTTATAATCGTCCACACTACGGTTGCTTCCACTGTAATATGCAGGAATGTCTGCCGGTTTCACCGCTTTCATTCTCTCTGCCTTGTCTTTCTTGGGCGAGAAATACATATCGTCCTGCGCGTTGGCACACAGCGGCAAAATACCGACCAGCAATGATAACAGAACAAATTTCTTCATTTTCTTAATCTCCTATTTTATAAATGCGTTGCACGCGGAATGGCTGCTCCAACCTTTCCACAATGCAAAATTACTTTTCTTTTATATGCAAAAATACGGAAAAACCCTATAACACGATAGGTTTTCCCCTAATTTTTATACTTTTGCAACAAATTAGGACAGAAAAGATGAAGTATTTCAAAACAAAATTTACATTTCGCGTCTGCAACGGTAACGGAACAGCGCAGGAAACTACGCTCGACACGGCACGCGAACTATGTGCCGCCATTGCCGGATATGCCGGATACGAATCGTTTGAAGACACCGACGAAGGCATCAACGGCTATATACAGCAGGATATTTTCGACAACGATACTCTTGATGCCGCACTCGCCGACTTTCCGCTCGAAGGTATAGAAGTGCAGCACGCTACGGAGGTTGCAGAAGACAAGAACTGGAACGAGGAATGGGAAAAACAAGGCTTCGACCCTATCATCGTGGGCGACAGGTGCTGCATTCACGACATCTGTCACAATGCGCCGGCACAGTTCCCTATAGACGTGGAGATTGACGCACGGCAGGCTTTCGGCACAGGTACACACAACACCACACGGATGATTGTTGGCGAACTTTTAGGGATGGACCTACATGGCAAGCGAGTGCTCGACTGCGGCTGTGGCACGGGCATACTATCTATTGTGGCTGCCAAATGTGGCGCCGCAAGCGTGACTGGCTACGACATAGACGAATGGAGTGCCGACAACACACGCCACAACGCCGCCATAAACCATGTGGAGAACATTGAGGTTCTTCTCGGCGACGCTTCGGTGCTTGCACACGTAGAGGGGCGGTTCGACCTCGTGCTTGCAAACATCAACCGCAACATTCTCCTTGCCGACATGCCCAAAATGGAAAGAATGATGGACAATGGAGCAAAGCTCATACTGAGCGGCTTCTATGCGGAAGACGTGCCAATGCTCCGTTCAAAGGCTGAGGTACTGGGGTTGGAATACGAATCGCAGCATACCATGAAAAACTGGACAATGCTAAGATTCAACAAGAAATAACATGAAGATAAAGAAATGACAGAATGGTTGGGAACCATATAATTCCATTCTATATCGAACAGGAAAAAAGACTGCATAGGCACTATAAATGCCCGATGCAGTCTTTTTCCTATATTATTAATATTGCAATCTTTATCTTATTCTGTCGGCAGCCCTTATCAGTGCCTCGTCAGCTTTAACACCGTTACGCGCCATGACTACCAATACGAGGACAACGAGAGGCAATACAGCACCGAACTGGGGCTTGAAGCTGCATCCAGCCGAGCCGGAGAAAGTAAACGCCACGGCAGCATAAGCTGCATACCACACGACGATGAGGAAGATGTTCCACGAGCAGAGCTTTATCTGCAACTTGCGGTTGCCGTAGAGAAATATCGTGGCAACAGAAAGAGCCATACCAGCGAACATTACCACGAAAAGCGGAGCTGACATATAGTCTGCCACGCCGTTCCCGTCCTTGACAAAAAGATTGTACATCACGGAATCCACGCCGAGCCTTTCGGGAGAAAACACCCCCACAGGCATCATCAGGCACACAAGTGCTGCTATTGCTGCAAGCAGCAGGAACACTGACTGTTTACGCTGAATCATAGCTCCTTGTTGTTATTCTCGGCAGAAGGGTCGCGCCAATAGATGTTTCCGTCCACGAACTCCTGGGTGGCGAGAAGTGTCGGTTTCGGCAGCTTTTCGTAATATCTCGATATTTCAATCTGCTCACGGTTCTCGAACACCTCGTCCAGACTGTCATTATACGAAGCGAACTCTGCCAGTTTCTTGCTCAAGTCCTGCTTTATCTCAACAGAAATCTGGTTGGCACGTTTGCCGATAATGGCAACACTCTCATAAATATTTCCGGTCTCGTCGCAGAGATCCATAATATTACGCGTTACGGTGTTTACCGGTGCTTTTGACTTTTTGTAATCCATTGTTGTTTATTTTATTATTTTATTGTTATTCGTTATTGCCTCCTGCTGCGAAGATTTAAGCTCGCCACATCAATCTTTCACGTATTTCTTGCACACCGCAATATATTTCTCCGCCAGGCTTCTATCCTTCGAGTCGGGATATTCGTTGATGAATCCGTAGCACTCGTCTTCAGCATCGCGGAATCGCTCTATCTTCTTCTCCTCCACGCTCTGCTGTGCCAGTTCATACTTACTCTTCATCACAAGCCGCGCGAAATCCTCCCTCATGCTTGTGTATGGATAATCCTTCAGCGCATTCTGAGCAGTAATGATGCATGCCTCGTAGTTGCTGCCGCCATTGGTGCAATTTCCGAAATACGTGCCGAGGTTATAATAAAGCTGTGCGGAATACAATTCCTTCCTCACGAGCTTATCCTGCAAATCAAAGAGCCTGTTCTGCGCGCTTTTCTTCATTTCGGAATCGTGGAACACGTCAAGAAAATCCTGGAATGCCGAAATGGCATTGACTGTTTCCGTCTGGTCGAGACGCGGCTCGGGGGTACTCTGATAGAGGCTTTCTCCTATATAATAGGATGCCAGCTCAGCGTAGGTTCCCTTTGGGTAGGTTTTGAAATATTTCTTGAAATATTCCGCTGCCGTTGGGTAGTCCTTGTTCTTGAACTCTGCCATCGCGAGCATATAGAGGCACTCTTCAGCATTGTCGGTACCCTTCTTTATCGTGACAAGTTCTTGCAGAAGGGTCGTTGCCTTCACATACTTGCCTCTGGCATAGCATTCCTTGGCAAACTCATATTTCAAGTCGTTGTCCGACGACTTGTAGACCTGATTGAACTGGTTCACGCAACTTGCCAGCATCAACACAGAACCTGCCATCGCAATAATTATCTTTTTATTCATATAACCTTTCAAGTACATTTGAGCTGCAAAATTACACATAATTATTAATAAATCAAAGCCAGTAACAGTTTTTTGGGATTTTTTTAGCACTAACTATGGCATTATTAAGCTCTTTATAATTAATTTTGCATTAAAAACAAGATGCAGCCGTACGAAAACGGGGTTGTTGACATTTATAAAAACTATGGATAAGTTTAAGCTTACATCGAAATACAAGCCCACCGGCGACCAGCCGGAAGCGATAAGGGAACTGACCGACGGGCTCAACCGCGGCGACCGCGCACAAGTGCTGCTCGGCGTGACCGGCTCGGGAAAGACCTTCACTGTGGCAAACGTAATTGCCGCGGTGAACAGGCCAACTCTCGTGCTGAGCCACAACAAGACACTCGCCGCACAGCTCTACGAGGAGATGAAGGGATTCTTCCCCGAGAATGCCGTGGAATACTATGTGTCATACTACGACTATTACCAGCCGGAAGCATATCTGCCACAAACCGACACTTATATTGAGAAGGACCTTGCCATCAACGAAGAAATCGATAAACTGCGCCTTTCTGCCGTTTCCGCACTCCTGTCGGGGCGAAAGGATGTGATTGTCGTGTCGTCAGTGTCGTGCATCTACGGTATGGGCGGACCTACGGCAATGGCACAGAGCATCATACACATAAAGAAGGGACAGATTATCGACCGGAACAACTTCCTGCGCAGTCTGGTGGATTCTCTCTACACAAGAAACGACATCGACCTGCAGCGAGGCACATTCCGCGTAAAGGGAGACACTGTGGATATCTTTATGGCTTACAGCGACAATGTGCTGCGCGTATCTTTCTGGGACAACGAGATAGACTCCATCGAGGAGGTGGATGCCATCAGCTTCCACCGCATCACCTCGTTCAATGAATACCAAATATATCCTGCAAACATATTCATCACATCAAAGGAACAGACACAGCAGGCAATAAAGCAAATATCAAGAGACCTCGACGAACGCGTGGATTTCTTTAACGAAATAGGTGACAGCATTAAGGCACAGCGAATTAAGGAACGTGTAGAATACGACATCGAGATGATAAAAGAACTCGGGCATTGCTCTGGAATAGAAAACTATTCGCGCTATTTCGATGGGCGCGACGCCGGCGAAAAGCCATACTGCCTGCTCGATTTCTTTCCAAAGGACTATCTGATGGTAATCGACGAGAGCCACGTCAGCGTACCGCAAATCAGAGCGATGTACGGAGGCGACCGCGCAAGGAAACAGAACCTTGTGGAGTTTGGATTCCGGCTGCCGGCAGCTTTCGACAATCGTCCGCTGAAGTTCGAGGAGTTCCAGCAGATGACAAACCAGGTAATCTATGTTTCGGCAACACCTGCCGATTTCGAACTGGAGGAGTCCGAAGGCATCGTGGTGGAACAGGTTATACGCCCCACGGGACTGCTCGACCCGGAAATAGAAGTTAGGCCGAGCGAAAACCAGATAGACGATCTGATGAACGAGATCATCATCCGGATAGAAAAGGACGAAAGAGTGCTTGTGACCACGCTGACAAAGCGCATGGCAGAGGAACTGACGGAATATCTGCTGAACCACGACATAAAGGCCAACTACATACACAGCGACGTGGCAACGCTGGACCGCGTGAAGATAATGAGCGACCTGCGCGCCGGACTCTTCGATGTGCTCGTGGGCGTGAACTTGCTCCGCGAAGGACTCGACCTGCCAGAGGTGTCGCTCGTTGCAATACTCGATGCCGACAAGGAAGGGTTCCTGCGCTCGCACCGCTCGCTCACACAGACTGCCGGACGTGCAGCACGAAACGTGAACGGAAAGGTGATAATGTACGCCAACAGCATAACTGAGAGCATGCAGCAGACTATCGACGAGACGGAACGCCGCCGACAGAAACAGATGGCGTACAACCGCGCGCACCACATTACACCGAAAAAGATAGAAAAGGAAATAAAGAAGAACGCCCTGGGCATAAGCACGGAAAGCACCCCTGTGGAAACCGGCAAGAACAGGAAGCCTATAGCCTACGCGCCATACATAGAAAAGGATGCCATGGCATTCGCCGCCGACCCGATAATGAAGAAAATGAGCCGCAAACAGATAGAGACAAGTATTGCCGACACCACGGAACTGATGAAGAAGGCAGCAAAGGAGCTCGACTTTATACAGGCAGCACAATACCGCGACGATATAGTGAGGATGCAGAAACTGCTTGAAGACACAGGACAATGACGTCTTGTGCATTAACACATTCGCAGTTTCATGGCGGAGATCTGCATCGGATTATAGCATAAAGCTACAAAAACGCGTCAATCCGGTGGCAGACAATACAAAAAAAACATAATATCAAGAAATACTTTTGCTAATGTTTTTTTTATTGCTACCTTTGCACGTTGTATTTTTAAACATAAAATAACGTATAAATTTAAAGATTGTGGCAGAAACAAAGTACATCTTCGTCACGGGCGGTGTCGTGTCATCGCTTGGAAAAGGAATTATATCTTCCTCTATAGGAAAGTTACTGCAGGCAAGGGGGTATAACATCACCATACAGAAATTCGACCCCTACATCAACATCGACCCGGGAACGTTGAACCCGTATGAGCACGGCGAGTGCTACGTGACTGTGGATGGAATGGAAACCGATCTTGACCTCGGACACTACGAGAGGTTCACGGGAATCCAAACGACAAAGGCCAATTCGCTCACTACCGGACGCATATACAAGGCAGTAATCGACAAGGAAAGGCGCGGCGACTATTTGGGAAAAACCATACAAGTAGTGCCACACATCACAAATGAAATCAAGCGCAACATCAAGCTGCTTGGAGAAAAACACCACTATGACTTTGTCATAACCGAAATTGGTGGAACCATCGGCGACATTGAGAGCGCTCCCTACCTTGAGGCTATACGCCAGATGAAGTGGGAACTTGGCAGGAATGCCGTATGTGTGCACCTGACCTACGTGCCATACCTCAGGGCTGCCGGAGAGCTAAAGACGAAACCCACACAGCACTCCGTGAAAGAACTGCAGAGCGTGGGAATACAGCCGGATATACTGGTGTTGCGCACTGAAAAGCATCTGGGCGACGGAATCCTGAAGAAAGTCGCCTCATTCTGCAACGTAGACATAGACTGTGTGGTACAAAGCGAGGATTTGCCTTCAATCTACGAGGTACCGGTGAATATGCAGAACCAGGGACTTGATGCAGCCATACTGAGGAAAATGAACATCTCTCCGGGCGAAAAACCGGCTCTCGGTCCATGGAAGAGCTTCCTTGAGCGCAGGGCAAAGGCAACAGAGGAAGTACACATCGGACTCGTTGGCAAATACGACTTGCAGGATGCCTATAAGAGTATACGCGAAAGCCTCTCGCAGGCAGGCACTTATAATGACCGCAAGACGGTGCTGAAATTCATAAACAGCGAGACTATTACGGAAGATAACGTTGCCGAAAAACTTCAGGGAATGGACGGCATCGTGGTTTGTCCGGGATTCGGACAGCGAGGAACGGAAGGTAAAATCGTGGCATGCCACTATACACGCACTCACGACATACCAACTTTCGGCATATGTCTCGGAATGCAGATGATTGTCATTGAGTTTGCACGCAACGTGCTGAACTACAGCGATGCAAACAGCCGCGAACTCGACGAGAAAACTCAGCACAATGTCATCGACATTATGGAAGACCAGAAGAACATAACGAATATGGGCGGAACAATGCGACTCGGCGCATACGAGTGTGTATTGAATAAAGACTCAAGGGTGTACGGAATATATAAAAAGGAATGCATAGAGGAACGCCACCGTCATCGCTATGAATTCAACAACGACTACGAACAGGAATACGAGAAGGCAGGAATGAAATGTGTGGGCAGAAACCCGGAATGCAACCTCGTGGAAATCGTGGAAATACCAGAACTCAGATGGTACGTAGGAACACAGTTCCACCCCGAATACTCGAGCACCGTGCTCCATCCGCATCCGCTGTTCCTCGATTTCATAAAGACAGCAGTTGAATATAAAAATTCAAGAAATAAAAAATAACGACTGATAAAATAAATGGACAAAAACACTATCACTGGTTTTGTGCTCATCGCAGCACTCTTTATTGGATTCAGCTGGTACAACAAGCCTTCTGACGAAGAGCTGGCACAGCAGAGAATGCAGGATTCTATCGCCAACGTGGCTAAGGAAAAAGCTAAGGCTAAAGAAAAGACCGAGGCTTTTGCAGCCAAGGCAAACGCCAAGACTGTAGATACTACAGCAGTGTTCCACGAGGCTCTCACAGGCAAGGCACAGAATGTGACGCTGAAAAACGGGAAGGTGGAACTGACCTTCTCCACCAAGGGAGCGACCGTAGAGAAAGCCGTAATCAAAGACTTCAGCGACTACAAGGGCAACAAGGATGTTACACTCTTCGACGGCAACGACCAGTCGCTCTGCTTTATGCTCGCCGGCAAGGAAACGAACCTAATCACGAGCGAAATGTATTTCACGCCGTCGCAGCTGACCGACTCCACCGTGGTTTTCACAGCCGTCACAGCTGATGGCAAATCGCTGGAAATCGCCTACACTCTTGGCAAGGACTACATGCTGCACGCATCAATCCGCGCCAACGGAATGGCAGGTATGTTCGCGCCGAACTACAACCTTATGGATGTGGAATGGCAAGACAAATGCCGCCAGCAGGAAAAGGGATACACGTTCGAGAACCGCTACGCGTCGCTCACATACCACCTCACGGATGGAGGTACAGACTACCTCAACGAGGGCAAGGAACTGACCGACGAGCAGATTGACGACAATATCGACTGGGTGGCATTCAAGAACCAGTTCTTCTCTGCTGTGATGATTGCAGGAAAGGACTTCGGAAAGAATGCCAAGATGACAAGCATTCCTCAGGAAAAGGGGTCTGGATACCTCAAGCAGTATGCCGCAAAGATGAAGACGTTCTTCGACCCGACTGGAAAACAGCCCACGGAACTTGAGTTCTACTACGGTCCTAACGACTACCGTCTCCTGCAGAGCATCGAAGAGGAAAGCCGCTTCGGCAAGGATCTCGAAATGCAGCGCCTTGTATATCTGGGATGGCCACTGTTCAGAATCATCAACCGCTGGTTCACCATATATGTGTTCGACTGGCTCACAAAGCTCGATATAAACATGGGTATCGTGCTGATTCTCATCACTATGCTCCTCAAGTTCATCACTTTCCCACTCGTGAAGAAGAGCTATATGTCATCGGCAAAAATGCGCGTGCTGAAACCGAAGCTCGATGCTCTGACAAAGAAATACGACAAGCCTGAAGACCAGATGATGAAGCAGCAGGCTATGATGGCAGAATATTCCAAGTATGGAGTAAGCCCGCTCAGCGGCTGTCTGCCGATGCTCATACAGATGCCTATCTGGATTGCAATGTTCAACTTCGTGCCGAACGCCATACAGCTGCG
>OQVS01001611.1_pt1 | contig 15229 bp, 9 predicted proteins | sample 1691601 | NCBI WGS metagenome assembly OQVS01 (sample SAMN03418268, study PRJEB22391) | human gut metagenome | biome: human-gut; feature: organic feature; material: feces | host: Homo sapiens | place: Tanzania | collected 2013-01
GCTATAGTTTCAAACAATCTCCTGTTTACATCACTCCAAATATCGGATGAGCCATTTTTCTCAGTACTCTCACGTAAGTACTGCAGTAATCTCCCGTAAGTACTGAAACTGACTGACTAAGAGTTGTGTGGAAATGACCATAGTTATGCCCCGAACTTCCAGTATGACTCAATGGCATGAACAGTAAAAGCCCCGGAACCGCTCAAACTTGGTTCCGGGGCTTTTTTCAGCTTTTATTTATCTTACACATAGTTTTTATTTCACTCCCACCTTAACGGTCTTGCCGTCCTTGGTGCGTATGATGTTGATGCCGCGCTGACGGTTGTTCAGTTTCTGTCCGCTGATGTTGTAGCGTGCAGAAACGTTGGCATCGTCCTCACCATAAACCTTGTTTATACCGGTCGGTATGTCGAACGGAATCTTCAGGAACTGAATCTTACCCTTCTGTGTAGCACTTACCGTAATATCGAACTTCTTTTCGAAGCCCTTCTTGATGGTCAGTCTGTCTTCAGAAGTAAGAGTTACGTTCTGTGCCGTTTCCTCGTCGAGAGCATCGGCAAATGCGTATGAAACGGTAGCCTCTGCATCGTCGAAGTTGAAGAACTTGCTCAGGTCAATCTCGCTGCCTGCTGTCTGTGTGTCAGCCTCGCCTACAACACGTTTGCCGTTGAAGTTGTCAAGACAGAAGTAAGCCGGCGTGTTCAGTCCATACTGTCCCTTGTCGGTTCCGTCGAGACGGAAGCTGATGCTCTTCACATTGCCCAGCGACCTCAGGTCAACCCACTGCCAAGAGTCGAGGCAGTAGTGGTCAGCCTCCTTCGCTGAACGGTAGTCAGCGAGATAATACTCAACCTCGGCAGTCGTGCCGTCAACCTTTGTTCCCGTAAGGATAACCTTCAGCCAGTCGCCCTTCTCGAACTTGCGTGCCGTGCCGTTTCCGTTTTTCACGCTTTCAGTAACCCATGCATTGTTCGTGATGTAGAATCCTCGTATGCAGTCGCCCGCCACGCTGTTGTTCTTCACATTGATGATGCCGTTGTCGAAAGCCACTGCGAAGTTCTCCGAGTTGTCGTAGCCGTTACCCACTGCAGAGTTGTACTGGTCGGTAGTCATTGTCTCGAAGCTTGTAGCCGTACGGTTAGAGTATGCAAAGCCAGTCCATGAGCTCCATGCCGGTATATAGCTGTTTTGGAACTCGTAAGAACCGCTCACGAACGAACCGTTGTACTGCGTAGCACCCCATGCTTCGCCAACCGTACCCTTCGTGTCAGGTCCAGCCCAATAACTGTCTCTGTCGAGATACAGGTTCTCGAAAGTCGCCGTCACAGCCTCGCCGGTCACGATAACGCGGCAAGTATCAGAAGCCACCTTGCCGTTGGCATCGGTAACGAGCAGATAGTAGAGGTCGCACTCGGATGGAGCATACTCAGATGTAGCCTCACCCAAAGCCTCAAGCGAAGCAGTAGCAATCTCTTCGCGCTTACCATTCAGCCAAGAGATAGCGAATGGAGCCGTACCGTCGGTCACGTTAGCCTTCAGTTCAGCCTTCTGTCCTTCCTCAACGCTTGCCGTTGCCGAAGCGGTAGCCTTCACTTCCGGTATGTATTTAACCACGTCAAACGGAATATTCAGGAACTGCACCTTGCCCTTCTGCGTAGCGCTCACAACCACGTTGAACTTCTTCGTCAGCTGGTTGCTCACCTTCAGCATACCGTTTTCTATAGTCACATATTCCGCAATGTCCTCTCCGAGAGCGTCAGCAAAAGCGTAAGCCACCGTAGCCTCTGCATCATCGAATGTGAACATCTTGCTCAGGTCAAATTCGCCAGCCTTTGTCTGGAACTCAGCGTCAGCCACGATGCGGTTGCCGTTAACGTTGTCAAGACAGAAGTAAGCCGGAGTGTTCAAGCCGAATGCTCCGCTGTCGCTTCCCGACATGGTGAAGTTGATGCTTGTAACATCGCCCAGCGACCTCAGGTCAACCCACTGCCATGAGTCGAGACAGTAGTGGTCAGCCTCCTTGTCGGCACGGTAGTCGGCAAGATAGTAGTCCATAGTAGCCTTTGAGCCGTCGGCATGGTTACCGGTGAATGTAATCTTCAGCCAGTCGCCCTTTGCAAACTTGTGGGCATAGTCTTTGTCCTTTGCATAGAGGATGGTATTTACCGCATACGCATTGCTTGTGACATAAAGACCACGTATGCTGTCACCCGTCAGCGGACTGTTGAGCACCTTTATCTCGCCGCTGTTGAATGCCACGGCGAAGTTCTCGGAGCTGTCATATCCGTTGCCCACAACATTGTTGTACTGGTCAGGGGTAATGGAATTGAAGTCTGTAGCAGTTCTGTTCGAGTAAGCGAAGCCCGACCACGAACCATATTCAACATTGTAGCTGTTGCTGAACTGATATGATCCGCTCACGAACGAACCAACCATTTCGTCTCCGTATGCACCCTCCACGACAGTACCCTTCGTGTCAGGACCAGCCCAGAAGCTCTCGTTGTCGAGATAGAGATTCTCGAAAGTAGCCGTCACAGCCTCGCCTGTCACGATAACGCGGCAAGTGTCAGAAGCCTGCTTGCCGTTGGCATCGGTAACGGTCACGTAGTAGAGGTCACACTCCGTAGGAGCGTATTCAGATACGGCAGTGCCGTAGTCTTCGAGAGTAGCCGTCGCAATCTCGTTGCGCTTACCGTTAGTCCATGAAATGCTGAACGGTGCGGTACCCTTGCTCACGGTAGCCTTCAGCTGAGCCTTCAGTCCTGCAGCCACGCTTTCTGTAGCCTCTGCAACAACGTCGGTGTTGGGAATCTCCTTGATAACCTCTCCGCCAGCAACAAACTTACTTGTTGCGTAAACCAGGCTTGTCGTACCGTTGATGTTGGTGAGTGCAGTATAGATGATATACTCCTTGTCCTTCTCCAGTCCCTCTACGGTCGCTGTGGCAACCTCGTTCTTATGAACGTTAAGGGTGTTCTCCGATGTTGTCAGTTCCACGGCGGTAGGAGCCGTTGCAGCAGCCTCCTTAGCAATGAACTGTGCTACGCCCGACTGATTGAAGATAATCTTCACGTCAGCGGAAGTGTCCTTGATGTTGCCGACGGTAGGATATCCTTCAGCCATCTCGGCAGCCTCTGTGCAAGCATCAAATTCGTAAGCTCCGATAGTTGGTGTCGTAGCATTACGCTCAGTGCCGGTGATGTCGGTTGTGACGTAAGCCAAAGGCTGTGCTGTAAGCAGGTATCCCTCGGCGGTAGGCTGTAGGTCGTTTCCTTCATCAAGGAATTCAACCAGTTCGTTCTGTCCGTCAGTCTCGTTGCTCTTAGCCTTCCAGTCCTCGTATGTGGCAAGTTCAGACTTGTCGTAAGCGAACACGGTGCCCGAAGTGTGAGCCACGTTGTGAGCGTAAGTAGCCTTGCCGACACATTCAGCCTTATAGTAACGGTAAGCATAACCGCCGGCTTTGTTCATGAAGATGTTGTTCAACACATTCATGTTCTCTATACCTGTATCGTTAAGCCACAAAGCGGATGACTTGGTGTTTCCGTTCATGTTCACCGTGTTGTATACGATGTTCATGTTCTTTGAAGCAGATCCGACCTTTATACCGACGCTCGATGCGTTGTCGCTATTGATGATAACCTCATTGTTGAACACGTTGACAGGAGCGTTGTCCGTTCCGATAATGCTTCGCATAGATATACCGGCAGCCGTATTGCTTACGCTGAGGTTAATCTTGTTGCCGCTGATTTCCACGTTGTCGTCGTTAGCGTATTTGGAGTCGATATCCATTGCCTCGACAGACTTCGTGGTCTTGGTGTTCTCGATACGGTTGTTGCGAACCTTTGCTCCAAGCTCATCGTGCAGGTAGATACCCTTTGCGCCGAAGTTGCGGATAATGTTGTTCTCGATAATTCCGCCAACCTCCTTAGTCTGTACCACCGTACTTGTTCCACCCATGCGCACACCGATGTAACCACCTTCCAGCAGACAGTTCTTCACCGTGAGGTAGTCGTTGTTCTGGTTTTCAAACTTGCTTCTTACATAGGTATATATGAGGTTGATGTCATTGGAGTAGTTCGTCTCCATCTTTGCATGGATATAGCATCCGTCTACAGTAAGATGGCGGCTTGCGTTCTTCACATGTAGCACACCTGGATAAGTAGTGTCTGTTGTAGTCAGTTCAAGACCGCGCAGAGTCACCCAATCAGCTCCTGCCACAGTGAACACGCCATATTCGGCAAACATCTTGTCGTCGGAGTATGTCGGCTCGTTGTAGGTGTTGTGGTAAATCTGTACATCGTGGTAGTCGCCGCTTTCACTCTGTATAGTGATGGTGTTAGTGGCAGACGCTCCCGGAATCTCCGGAATCACAACGTTCTCGTTGTAGATACCGCGCTTGATGTTTATTACGACAGGTCCGTCGATACCATCCTTCAGAGAGTTCACTGCGCCCTGGATAGTGCCGAAGTCAGCACCTGCGCCGACGGTGTATGTTCCGCTCTTGCCGGTAGTGACAGTAGTGGTAGCAGCAACAGGTTCTGTAAGCGTAGTCACTACCTCGTTGCCCGTCACGGAAGTGAGAGATGCCGAAACGACAGCTTTCTCAGCAGCAGTAGTAGCAACATTCGCTGTGAGCCAGAAGTAGTAAGTGCCAGGTTTGGTAATCTTGTATTCGCCATTGATGTCAGTCTTGCCGGCTGTAGCCTGTCCGTAAAGATTTACAGGAGCAAACACCTCGCTTGTGCCAGTGGCATATACATTAACAGAACTGATGGCGTTGGTGTCATATTCACCGACAGTGAACTTCTGGATGTTGAGAGTGTTAAGGTCACCGTCAGCAACCACAGCCACCTTCATCAGCTGCGTCTCAGCCCCCTTCAACGTAGTAGCCGGTGCAGTCGGTGTCGCTTCAACGGAAGCGATATGAATAGGTTGCTTCTCGTATGCCGTAACCTCGATGGCAAATCCAGCCTTCGAGAATTTGGTCACGAACTTCACAGTCACCTTTCCGTCCTCGGCGTCAGAGAGGAAGTAAGTCGGTTTGTCATACATGCTGTAGGTAGCGTCAGCCTGTTCTTTCACCTCGCCACCATTATATATATATATGTTGTCCTTGGCAGTCACAGCCCATTCCTTGAATGTGAGCTTGACGCTCTGTCCAGGAGTCTTCGGAGCAAAGGTTACAGTTCCGCTGAAGTTCTCGGAGTAGTTGCCGTCAATGCCGCCATCGTCGTAGAACATCAGAGGCGCACCTTCTTTAATCAGGATTTCACCATTGTCACCCTGCTTCATGTTGATAAGGTTCATCACGGTGATTGCACCCTCAGGGTCGCCGTTCTCTACAGTCACGGTCTCTTCGCCGATAGTAAGAGATGTCACGGCAGCATCAACAACGTTGCCAGGTGTAGCATTGTCAGAGATGTCGCATCTGATGAGATACCAGTTGTTGCCCTCGACAAGACTCTTCGGAGTGGTGAGAGAGAGAGTTGCTGTTGTAGCTTCAGGAGTGATGTCGGCAGTAGCCACAGGCAGTGCGTCAGCATCTACTGTGTCACCCTGCTTAGCCAGAGCATAAAGATTAATCTTAGAGACAGCTGCTGCGGAATTCTTCAGATTGAGGGTGATGGCAGAGAGAGATTTGGTGTCCTTGTCGCCCTCAGTAACTACGTTTACGGAGAGGAGGTCAAGATTCTTCTCGCCCACGCCGGCAATCTCCTTCGCAGACTGTTCAACGGTAGTGGCTGACACAGCCATCGGCTTGGACAGATATTCGCTCACTGTAGCCTGGAAGCCGTTTGCCGTATTCCATGAATCAGAAACACCGGCATTGAAAACCACCGTCAGAGCACCGTCGGCAGATGTAGAGCGGAGTAATTTGCCCGGACCGACATCCTTGGTCTCTTTTGACGACTCCCAGAGCAGTTCGCCGGTTGTTCCCTTTCCACTGTATATCTTCATCGAAGCGTGGTCAGGGTTATAGGTAGAAGATGCATAGAAGAGAGCGAACTTTGAGAATTCAATCTGGCATATCATGCCGGCGTTGTAAGGCTCAAAGATATTGATACGGTCGTCCTTGCCACTCTCATAGTCAGAAGAATATTCACTCTTGTTCTTCGTCTTGAAGAGCATAGAACCGTTCACCTTCTTTGTAACGGTGCCCTGGCCGAGATGTGATTCCACCAGGTTCAGCACCTCTCTGTTGCCCTCAGGATAACCCTCTGCAACGGTGTGGGTGGCATCACTGAGTGTAACAGAAGCCACGGCAGCGTCAACCTTCTGTCCGTTGGCAGCAGTCTCCTTTATGTCGTAGGCAAGCCAGAAATAGTTGTCACCCTCAACAAGCGACACCTCGTTGGTTGCTGTTATTTCGATAGCGTCGCCAGTCACCTGTGCTTCGCCCACCTTTACGGAAGTTGCGAAGTTGGCATCCGACCTGGTATAATATACAGTAGCCTTGCTGATGATGTCATTTGTGCCGTTTGTGGTGAAAGAGAACTTCTTTGCTGTCAGTGCAGGGAAGTTATTCTCTGTCTTCACGTTCAGTTTCAGTATCTCCTGATCCGTATCTCCGGCAGCCAGAGTCTTGGCAGACGCTTGTGTCGTCTCAATCGCCTGTGTCGTCATTGGCTGTGGGATAAACTGGGAAACCTCGGCTTCGAATCCGTCGCGGGTATATGCCAGTTCGCTGCCTGACACAAACTTTATTGTCAAGGCTCCGTCTTCCGAGTTGGAGCGTATGAATGGAGTCTCTGTTTCTCTAACGGTTCTGATAAGATTTGCTTCATCGTCGGTAGAACCATTATATATAAGGATGTATTGTGATTTCGCATCATCGTGTAGACTACTCTCAAAGATATTCATCTTTGAGAAGTTTATCATCACCTTCTTGTCGGCAGAAGCCGGCTTGAAGGTCACCATACTGTTGAATCCGAGAGTCACCTTTTCTGTCGGTCCTCCATCATCATAGAAGCTGATTGGTGTGTCGGTAACGGTTATCGTCTGATACTCTGCCGGGAAGAATACTATGGCAGGGTTTCCTATTTCAACAGCGTCAGCACTTGTGAATGGCGTTACGCCCTCTGGCTTTGTCGCTGTAGTTACACCGGTAACATCAAGTTTAACCTTCGCGCCTACAGCAGCTTCGCCCTTGAAGTTGCCGACGATGGTGAACTCGTTCTTTCCGTTGTCAAGTGCCTTGTCAAGAGTGAAAGTGTATATGCCGCCATTTTCTGTTACGGTTGCGTCAAGAGGAGTAGCGCCCTTATACGATACATCGTTTCCATTGAACAGTTTCAAGGAAAGAGGGTCTACGGCATTTTCATTCTCGGTCAGTCTGAAGCTGACGGTCTTCAGGTGGTCAGCATTCATCACGCCGGTAGTGTTTACGAATAGTCCTGCAAGGTTCACATACGAGCGGCTTTGCGGAGTGGCAACGACGTTGTTGTACTGTGAGCCGGCATCGGTGACGCTCATATCATCGAGCTTCACGCATTTCACCTTTGCCACCCATCCCTCAGCCCTCTTGGCAAAGCGGAATAGGAAGCCTACAGAAATGGCACCATCGTCAGCTGTGGAATAATACACCTTGTTTTTGTACGTTCCGTCCAGCGTTTCGAGGATATTTCCGTCAGGGAGGGTCGAATTGGCTTTCACGTCACTTGTTGTCGTAGCCCAAGTGAAGCCAGAGTCATCAACCTCTCCGTTATAGACAACAACCTTACCAGGCCAGCTGCTGCCATCGCTCCTTACGTCGACAGACTCGAACGTAATCTGTATGGACATGCCAGCTTCGGCAGGTTTGAACACGGTAAGCGACTGTGAGTTGTTGCTGCTGTTGGCGCTGATGGCTTCCGTTCCCTTCATGTCATAGAAGGTAAGCTCCTGCCCTGTAGCAACCGTCACTGTCTGCTTGCCGAACTGCGGCTGTAGCACCGTATTGTCGTCTTGCGCCATTAGCTGCATAGGCAGCCATAGCATAGACAGCAAAAGTGCCAGCATCAGATAACTGTACTTTTTTTGCATATAGCTATAAATTAAGTGAATAAAATGTTTTTCAAACATCCTCATCATTCCATGTCTTCCTCGAAACATGAAAGAACTGCGGAAATCAACTCTTGATTTAAGGTCGTTGTTCCACAACACAATGGCAGGTCTTCTGACTTTGCCGCCCGGCGTTTCAGACGCCTTCCCAACAATAGTGCAGTGGCTTCGTGTCTGAATCCTTTAAGGAGCGGCTTACAGCAGCGGGACTGTCCGGGATTTCCACCCGATTCCCTTTTAATCGCCAAGTAAAGGCGAACCGCTTGCGTTATTTTTTTTGTAAGAGGCTACAAAGATAAGCAAATAAAAATGACAGACAAACAAAAAAACAAGATTTTTTACCTCGCATTTTGTAAGTCTGTCAATATTGTAATATGCAGTAATCAATATTGCGTAATATCAATTTGCCGTTATTGTTTTTCTATCTTCTCCATTTCGTTCTCTTTCATCTTCTTTAGCAGGTCGCTTGCAAAGATGAAGTCTGTGAGCTTCTTGTTTGTAGAGCCCATGATGTCGGCACTCTTCCCTTGCCATTCCTTTTTGCCTTGGTAGATGAAGATGATATTCTCTCCGATACCCATTACGGAGTTCATGTCGTGGGTATTGATGATGGTCGTGATGTTGTATTCTTCGGTAATGCCGTGGAGCAGGTCATCTATGACAAGCGATGTCTTAGGGTCGAGACCGGAGTTAGGCTCGTCGCAGAAGAGATATTGCGGATTTAGAGCGATAGCTCTGGCTATAGCCACACGTTTCTGCATACCGCCCGAAATCTCATCAGGGAATTTCTTCTGTGCATCCATGAGGTTCACTCTGTCAAGACATTCCTGTGCCCGGTGGATACGTTCTTTGTAGTTCATGTTTGAAAACATGTCGAGTGGGAACATCACGTTCTCCAATACAGAAAGAGAGTCGAACAATGCGGCACTCTGGAATATCATTCCCATCTCGCGGCGCATCATCACTTTTTCCTTCTTTGTCATCGTGACGAAGTTTCTTCCGTCATACAACACCTCGCCGCTTGTCGGTTCAAGCAGTCCTACGAGGTTTTTCATCAGTACGGTCTTTCCGCTTCCGCTCTGTCCGATGATAAGGTTGGTCTTTCCGCTTTCAAACACGGTGCTGATGTCTTTCAATACCTCTTTATCGTCAAATGACTTGCAAAGATGTTTTATCTCAATCATAGTTTTATCTTCTCCTTTAGCTCAGCAACTGTGTCAGGAACACGTCGGAGCATAGAATAAGCACGCTGCTTGTCACAACGGCATTGGTACTTGCTTTTCCTACTTCAACAGATCCTCCTTCAACGGTATAGCCGTAATATGACGACACGCTGCTTATGATAAATGCAAAAAACAGACTCTTTATGATACTCATCCACATGAACCACGGATTGAAGTTATGCTGCAAGCCGGCGGTAAGGTCGCCGGGAGTCAGTACGTGACCTATGACAGCCGTGGCATACGCTCCTATGATACCTATTGCGGAAGAGAAGATAACGAGAAACGGCATAATGGTAATCAATCCCAGTATCTTGGGCAGGATGAGATAGCTTGCAGAGTTCACGCCCATTATGTCGAGGGCATCAATCTGCTGTGTCACCCTCATGGTGCCGATTTCGGAGGCAATATTGGAACCGACCTTTCCGGCGAGGATAAGACACATGATGGAAGACGAGAACTCCAGGAGAAGAATCTCTCTCGTTGTATATCCCGAAACCCATCTTGGCATCCACGGGCTTTGTATGTTCAGCTTCATCTGAATACATATAACGGCGCCGATAAAGAAAGATATCAGCAGTACGATGCCGATGGAGTCCACTCCAAGTGCAGACATCTCCTTGATATACTGTTTCATGAACATACGCATACGTTCGGGGCGGGATAATGACCTGCCCATCAGTATAATATATTTTCCGAAACTTGTTAGACTTTTATGTAAAAGCATATTATATAAAATCATTTATTGTCATGGAGTCCGGGAACGTCATCTCATCATCCACTTGTCTTTGTCTTTTACCATAGGCACCACAATCTCCTCTTTCGTGCTGTCGCCGAAACAGAGGAGCAGGTAAGCCTCCGCAGTAGGGCTCAGACTGTCGTTTTTGCAATTCAGCACTCTGACCTCTGAAATCCCCTTGTGTTCTTTCCTTATATTGTCAAGATACATCTTGGTGTTAGCCACAAGTTGCTCCCGGTAGCTGTCGGGGATTCTCTCCTGCCGGTGGTACATATCTGTGAAATACTCGTATCTGCCGTTGTTCAAACTGTCGTAGTAGCATTTCGCAGCCTGTGCCGCAGCATCATCATTTTTAATTGGTGCTTCCGATGAGCACGCCACGTTTACTATAGCGGCAATCATGGAAAGCACCAATGTCTTCAGCTTTAAGCTCATCTCCTTATTTACTTGTCTACTTGTTCCTTGTCAACTCGTCAACTTGTTTACTTGTCAACTCGTCAACTCATCAACTCGTCAACTGCCTTTTCCGGATTATTTCTGTCTGATAAAGATATTTATCGGAGAACCTGTGATTTTCCAGTTGGACCTGATCTTGTTCTCAAGGAATCTCTTGTAAGGCTCTTTGATATACTGTGGCAGGTTAGCGTAGAACACGAAAGAAGGAATCTGTGTGTTCGGCAACTGCGACACGTATTTGATCTTTATGTATTTACCCTTTATTGATGGTGGTGGGAAAGCCTCGATAAGAGGAAGCATCACCTCGTTGAGTTTTGAAGTGCCTATCTTTATCTTGCGGCTCAGGTACACGTCCTTTGCCGTTTCAAGCACACGGAATATTCTCTGTTTTGTAAGAGCGGAAGCAAAGATGATAGGGAAGTCGGTAAATGGAGCCATTCTGTTGCGTATGGCATTTTCGAAAGTGTCCATCACCTTCTGGTCCTTGTTCTCCACAAGATCCCATTTGTTCACTACCACAACGAGCGACTTGTTGTTCTTCTGTATAAGCTGGAAGATGTTCATGTCCTGTGCTTCGATACCTCTTGTGGCGTCAATCATCAGGATGCAGACATCGGAGTGCTCGATGGCACGTATTGAACGCATCACGGAATAGAACTCCAGGTCTTCGGTCACTTTGTTCTTTCTTCTTATTCCGGCTGTGTCTACAAGATAGAAGTCGAATCCGAACTTGTCGTAACGGGTATATATGCTGTCTCTTGTCGTTCCGGCAATCTCTGTCACGATATTGCGGTCTTCTCCGATGAAGGCGTTTATGATGCTGCTCTTTCCTGCATTCGGCCTTCCCACAACTGCAAAGCGTGGAATGCCCTCTTCGATGGTTTCCGCTCCGGTGTCCTTCAGCTTGTTTACTACGTCGTCGAGCAGGTCGCCGGTTCCGCTTCCTGTGGCAGAGCTGATACACATAGGGTCGCCAAGTCCCAGCTTGTAGAACTCTGCCGCATTGTATATCAGTTCGTTGTTGTCTGTCTTGTTTGCTACGAGTATAACAGGCAGCTTTGTTCTTCTTAGAATCGTTGCAACGTCCATGTCCCAGTCTGTCACACCTGTTGTGATGTCGACAAGGAACAATATGAGGTCAGCCTCTTCTGTTGCTATAATAACCTGTTTCCTTATTTCTTCTTCAAAGATATCGTCGGATTTCACTACCCATCCTCCGGTATCTACTACGGAAAATTCTTTTCCGTTCCAGTCGCATTTGCCGTATTGGCGGTCGCGTGTTGTGCCAGCCTCGTCGCTCACGATGGCCTGTCTGGTCTTGGTGAGTCTGTTGAACAAGGTTGACTTTCCAACATTTGGTCGTCCTACTATTGCTACTAAGTTTGCCATATATTAATTGTTTTTTTTTTTTATTATTATAGCTCTGGGAGAGCTTGGTGTTCTGTGGGTGTTTGTACTCTGTGAGAACCTTATTCTGATGACTTATTCCGGGTTGTATCCGAAGTTGTCGAGTTCTCTTTTAGAGCTTCTCCAGTCTTTGTCCACTTTCACGAAAAGTTCCAGGTATATTTTCTTGTCAAAAAATCTCTCAAGGGATTTCCTTGCTTCGGAGCCAAGCTTCTTCAGTGCCACACCCTGGTGTCCGATGATGATACCCTTCTGGGAGTCGCGCTCCACGTATATCACGGCGTGTATGTTGATGTGCCTGTCGTCCTCTTTGAACGACTGCACCGCCACCTCCACGGAATAAGGAATCTCCTTGTCGTAATAGAGCAGAATCTTTTCCCTGATGATTTCGCTTACAAAGAATCGTGCCGGCTTGTCCGTCAGCTGCTCCTTGTCGAAGTAGGGTGGGGAGTCGGGCAACAGCTCCTTTATTCGTTTCAGCAGTATGTCTACTCCGAACTTGTTCTTTGCCGACAGTGGCAGTATTTCTGCGTTTGGCAGCAGGCTGTGCCACTTCGTTACCAGTGTTCCCAGTGTCTTCTGGTCGCTTTGGTCTATTTTGTTTATCAGCAGAATGACGGGGATTGACATCTTCTGCACTTTCTCCAGGAATTCGATGTTCTTCTCCGGGTTCTCCACTACGTCGGTGACATACAGGAGGATGTCGGCATCCGTAAGAGCCGATTCCGAGAAGGCAAGCATGGATTCCTGCAGCTTGTAGTTAGGCTTCAGTACTCCTGGGGTGTCGGAGAATACGATTTGCGCATCATCGGTATTTACGATACCCATGATTCTGTGTCGGGTGGTTTGGGCCTTGAAAGTGGCGATGCTTATGCGTTCGCCAACCAGTTGGTTCATCAGTGTGGATTTTCCTACATTAGGGTTTCCCACGATGTTCACGAATCCTGCTTTATGCATTTGCTATATCTTGTTGAGTGGAATTTGTTTTATTGAAAGCCATATCTTATGGCATTATATCAGTCTGCAAATATACGTAAAAAATATCGCATTTCAAATTTTTTATGGTGTAATGCGTGATTTTGACCCTTCAATCAGAAAAATGCTATATGTTGCAGCCTTTTATGGGTTGTATCTTATAAAGATAAGTGGTCTATCCGGTGCGGATAGGCTGAGTAACATGTACAGATAAAAAGAATAAGGCACATACTACTTTTCTTGCATGTAGAATGTGCCTTGTTTGGTATCGTTTGATGGTCCTGCTGTTGTGCAGGAGTCAATCTTTGCTTATTTAGCTTCGCTGAACTTGTCTCCGTCGTAGCCCCACTTGAAGTAAGAGGCGCCGTGTACGAAACCTGCTCCGAAAGCAGTGAAGATAAGGTTGTCGCCCTTCTTCAGCTTGTTTTCGTATTCCCAGAGAGCCAAAGGTATTGTTGCGGCAGAAGTGTTTCCGAAGTGCTCAATGTTTACCATTACCTGGTCCATCGGCAAGTCGAGACGTTTTGCCACAGCCTCAATGATTCGGATGTTGGCCTGATGAGGCACAACAAAGCGGATGTTGTCCTTGTTCAGGTTGTTGCGTTCTGCAATGAGTGCGCAGTCGTTGCTCATGCTTGTTACGGCATAGCGGAACACTGTGCGTCCCTCCTGGTAGAGGTAGTGCAGACGGTGGTCAACCGTGAAGTGTGAAGGAGGACAAACCGAGCCGCCGGCTTTCAGGTGCAGGAATGGGAGTCCATGTCCGTCGGTGCGGAAGTAAGAATCCTTGAGACCTACATCCTCTGTCGTTGCTTCTACAAGAACAGCAGCAGCGCCGTCGCCGAACAAAGCGCAGGTGCTGCGGTCTTTGTAGTCAACCACTGATGACATCTTGTCGGCTCCGATAACGATGATCTTTTTATATTTGCCACTCTGGATCATGGATGCGGCAGTGTCGAGGGTATAGAGGAATCCGCAGCATGCCGACCACATGTCGAATGCGAATGCGTTTTTCAGTCCAAGCTTTCCGAGCACGATAGAGGCTGTTGACGGGAACTTGTAGTCCGCCGTACTTGTAGCCACGATAAGTGCGTCGATAGTATCTGGGTCAACCCCTGTCTTCTTGAGAAGTTGTTTAGCCGCTTTGCGTGCCATATAAGAAGTGCCGAGACCCTCTTCTGTAAGGATTCGGCGCTCTTTGATACCGACACGCGTCATAATCCATTCGTCGTTGGTATCAACCATTCTCGACAGTTCCTCGTTGTTGAGGACGTAGTCAGGAACGTATCCTCCAATACCTGTGATTACAGCGTTTATTTTCTCCATGATCTGATTTTATTCTGCAGTCTCCTTAACGATAGCAACCTTGCCTCTGTAGTATCCGCATGTTGCGCATACTGTGTGGTATACATAGTAAGCACCACAGTTAGGGCAAACTGCCAGTGTAGGAGCTACTGCCTTATCATGAGTTCTTCTTTTGAGTGTACGAGTCTTTGACTGTCTTCTTTTAGGATGTGCCATTTTCTTTTAATCTTTAATTATTGATTTTAATTTTTCTAATTCACTCCATCTCGGATCCACTGCCTTCTCTTCTTCCTCATCACTACTTCGGGTAGCTGAGTGCTCTTCAAGAGCCTTTATCATCGCAGGATCGCATTTTCCAGGTGCATGCTCGTGCTTAATGGGAATGCTGAGTGCTATGGATTCGTATACGAACCATGAGGTGTCGAGGATTGCCTCCTCTTTTTCCACTGTCACGATATCGTCGTCTTCTGAGTATTCTTCTCCAAGTTTAGCCAGCAGTCTGTTGTCTGTCTCTATAGGCTGGTCCATGTCGTCGAGACACAGGTCGCAAGGCACTTTCACAGTGCCTTCGGCATGGAAGTTTATCTCGTATAGTCCTGAAACGGATTTATGCGCCGAAATAGAGAGCTGCACGTTGCCGCCCTTAACCTCGTCGCTTTCCGCTGCCAGAAAGAAATCGTCATTCAATTGGCAGCTAATGCTCATCGCATCTGTGTCCAGACTCTTCAGGTCTATCTTCAAATACTCTAAACTTTTCATGTCTATATATATAATAAGGTGTACCGAAAAGATGGTCCCTTTGTTGTTTTATGCTTTCCCTTTCTTCTTCCTTTTGTTCCGTCTGTCAAGATGCCCACGCACATTCGACGGTAAGGGTTGGCATATACGTATTTCGGGTTGCAAAGGTACAAATATTTTTTTAATACACCCTAACAAAAGCGTGAAAATAATGCTTTTAGACGTTTTTTAATGGCTAATATACATTTTTAAAGTAGAAAAATGCTTATAACAATGTGTTAATCAATATAATTTATTAATTTTGCAGCCATAATACGTATTAATTTAAATTATGGGACTTGATGTA
>OQVS01001615.1_pt1 | contig 15193 bp, 12 predicted proteins | sample 1691601 | NCBI WGS metagenome assembly OQVS01 (sample SAMN03418268, study PRJEB22391) | human gut metagenome | biome: human-gut; feature: organic feature; material: feces | host: Homo sapiens | place: Tanzania | collected 2013-01
CCAAATCTGCCAACTGTTTTTACATCTAATTTATCTAAATATAGCCTTACGATTGTACAACTTTCGTATATATCGGGCGTGAAAATGATGTTGCCGTATTTCTCAAAGCGGATGTCTTTGACAACGATGTCTTTATCGTCAAAGCCGCAGAGGTGTTTTAATTTTTCGACCGTTTGATTTGAAGAAACTTTAAGTGACTTTTGATTGCAATATTATTTTGAAAAAACGGCGAATTTCCTAAAATTTTGCGCTCCCTGCGATTTTCTCTAAATCTCTCAAATCAAACGGTCGTTAAATCTGACAACGATTAAGTTTTTGATTTGAAAATATGTTTTTGACGACACTCGCGTATCGGCGATGGGTTTCAAATCGCTTTGTTCGGACATGCAAAGTATTGCGAATACCGGCAAGTTCCGATTTCACCGCGGTTGATTGCTTTCGATCGGGGCTGACGCCCCCGCCCGACGGCGGTGCCGCACAAGGCGACCGAACGCGCCCGCGTTCTCTTCACAAGCGGATTTTACGCAAAACAAAACCCCCGAACAAGCCGAGGGTTTGTTTTGGTGATCCCGCCGCGATTCGAACGCGGGACCCACAGCTTAGAAGGCTGTTGCTCTATCCGGCTGAGCTACGGGACCACACATCATGATTGTTTATCCCGTTTGCAGGGTTATAGCAAGTTTTTTTTTCAGCTCGCGAAGCTTTTGACCAGGCTGCCGACCAGCATGTACCAGCCGTCGACGACGACGAAAAAGATCAGTTTGAACGGCAGCGACAGCATGGACGGCGGCAACATCATCATGCCCATGCTCATCAGCACAGACGCCACCACCATGTCGATGATCAAAAACGGAACGAAAATCAGAAACCCGATTTCAAAAGCGCGGCGCAATTCACTGATCATAAAGGCGGGAATCAGTGCCGTCAGCGGTGTGTCTTCGGGTTTTTCAACTTGAGTTTCCTTTGAAAAGTTCATAAACAGGCGCAAATCTTTTTCCCGCACGTTTTTCAGCATAAATTCCCTGAACGGCGCGACGGTGCGTTCAACGGCGGTTTTTGTTTCGATTTTTTCCTGTATCAGCGGATAAAGTCCGTTGTCCCACGCCCGTTCAAACGTCGGCGTCATGACGTATCCCGTCATAAACAGCGCCAAGGCGACCAGAATCATATTGGACGGCGTTTGCGACGTTCCCAGCGCCTGCCGCGTGATCGACAGGACGACGGCGATGCGCGTGAACGACGTGACCATGATCAAAATGCTGGGGGCGACGGACAGCACCGTCAGCAACAAAACCAGCTGGACGATTCTGGCGGTCGAAGACCCGCCCGCATCGCCCAAATCGATATTGACGCTTTGCGCGGCGGCGGGCAAAGCCGTCAGGCACAAAACCGTTAAAGCGATTGCGATTTTTCTAAGCATCGATCAAGGCGTCCTTTTCATTCGGTTCGATGTTTGCGGAATTATCCCCGTTTGCGGCGAAAGAATCAACCACGGTATTTGTTTCCCCTGTCAGCAAAAGATATTCCCGACCTTTGCATCGCGCCAGAACCAATCGGTTTTTCGGATCGACGGGGCGGATTTCCAGCAATTCGACTTCGTTTTTTTTCTTTACGGCGGCGACGCCGGAAATCAGTCCCGCTCCGAACCGTTTGAACAGCCACGAAATTAAAAAGATGATTCCCAAAACGAAAATCAATCCGGTCAAAGCGGTAAAAAAAGACGGTTCGTGATGCATGCGGATACCCATATCCTGAATTTAAAGCGAGGTTGTTAAAAATCCGTAGCGGCTTTCCAACGCCGCGCGGAACTGTTCCATTTGTTCATTTAGACGAATCATCGACGGTTTGAACGCGCCGCAACGATCGTATCCCGCTTTTTGCGCCAATGCGCAGATGGTCGCGATTTTATCGTTCAGCGCCGAAATGCTGACCAGCCGTCCGGCGTTCATCAAATCGATCGCCGCCGTCAACAGGGCGGAAGCTTTTTCCATTTCAAATCGAATGTCCTGCGTCATGGTGTTTCGCCCCCTCCCGCGGAAGCGTTCAATTCGTAAATATAGGAAAGAATTTCGGCGATGGCGGCGAACGCTTCGGGCGGAATTTCCGTATCCGGATCGATTGCCGCCAGCATTTCCGCCAGATCGGCGTCCCGACGGACTTTGACCCCCGCGGCGAACGCCAGATCCAAAATCCGTTCGGCGACATGCCCGTACCCGCCGGCGACGACCGTAGGCGTTTCCCCCGTTTCCGGATCAAATTTCAAAGCCGCCGCGACGGTGCGTTTTTCCTGCGCCATATCCGACTCCGTTTCTTTCAGGTCGAGTCTGACTCGGCGGACTTAAAAAAAATTTAACAGCCGCGGAGGATTGTGTTATCCTTTGGAAAACAAAGGAAAAGGAAGAAGGTTATGGATTCCGCCTCTCGTCAAAACCTGTCCCGTTTGTTAAAAAGGGCGGGGGAAAAGCCCGTTACCGTTTTTACGGATTTGGATATGACGTCGTGCGTTGAAAAAAACGCCGTTTTTGCTATGGAAAACAAAGCTGAAACCGGAAAAGACGGATGCTATATGCAGCCCGACATCCGCCGCGCGCTGACGGCTTTGCCCGAAACGGGCGGGGCGTATTTCATCGTGACCGGACGGCATTGGGCGGACGCGCGCGTCAACGACGTGACGGGGGAAAAGATGCCGGACGGGGCTTTCCATGATTTGTTGGGCGGCGTGAAGGAATTTGAAAACGCCTCCGCCGTCGCCGGCCATGGGCGTTTGGTCGTCGAAAACGGACAAACGCGGGTTTTGCGCCGCGCCGCGACGCCCGAAGACGCGCTGAAAGAACAGAAATTCGAGCGTTACGTCGGGGAAGGCGTTTTGGCGTTGAAACAGGAAATTTTCAAGCGTTGGCCGGAGTCGCGCGGCAAAATCCTCGCCGAATACAAAAAGCATTTGAGTTATCTGAATCTGGCGGAATTTATCAAGGAATCGCCCGACAAAGGCAAAGAGATGTTCGATTTCGTCGATACGCGCATGAAACGGATTATGTCCGGCCGCAACCCCGACGGGTCGAAAAACGAATCCGCGCCCGAAAATCCGAACGGCGCGTTGTTTTACACGGTCGAACCGACGGGGTCGATGGAAATCCGTTCCGGAAATCAAAGCAAGCGCAACGGGGTGGAACAATCCGGATTTTTGGATCGGGCGTTTGAAAAGGGCGGTCCCGTTCTGGTGCTGGGCGACAGTCTGGCGAAAAACGGCACCGACCGCGATATGGTTGAAGCCGTGCGCGATTATTTTGAATCCAAAGGCGCGGCGGATCGGGTTTTTGTCGTTCATGTGATGAACGGCGAAAAAAACCGTATCACGGATAAATCCGACAAGTGTTTTCCGACGATTTCCGTCAAAGATCCGGACGAGCTGGGACAAATTTTGAAAATGACGGTCGGTCAGACCCGCGCCCGCGCCGCACAACGATCCGCTGTCGCGCAAGCCGTCCTGTCCGCCCGCCGCAATCGGTGAAAGCGTTTTTTTAAAAAAAGCCCCCTTGTTTTCATAAGGGGGCTTTTATTTAGCGTTGGAAATCTTTTTTCAGCTTCAAGGAAACGATGTTTTGTTCCATTGCCGTTTGGCGGTGGGCGTTTTTAACCGCTTTCAGCCGTTCGGCGGTTCTTTGCCGGTCGAATTTTTTCACCGCGTTGATAATCGTGGCATTGGTTTGCGGCAAAACGGGCAGCGTTTCTTTCGGATCAAACACCCGCGGATCGTTTAAATCGTAGACGTATTTGTTTTTGACGGAATTCAACAGCCTGTCGCAATCGGGGCGTTTCGCCGGATCGATGTGCATATCCGAATAAACCGCCGTTTTGATGCCCAACGCCGCCGTGTCCGACGTGTAGGAAAAGCTGTCTTTGGTTCCGACGACGATATCCGATACGGACAAAATGGCGGGATAGATATTGCCGATTTTTTCCTGTTGAGCGGCGAATTCCTTTTTATATTTACCCGTGTACTGGCGGAAATCGGCGGTGTCCGTTTCGGCGATTTTCTTGGCGTTGTAAAAGCTGACGCCGTTGTCGCGCGCCTGTTCGAACAGATAGTCCGTCACGTCCGTCGGCGTGCGCGGGCTGTTGCCCAAAGCGACGTTAAACCCGTTCTTTTGAAATTCCCGCGCTTTTTTCCAAATGTTTTCGGCGTCTTGCATCGTGAATTGGATTTCGGGACCTTCCACGCGCCCGCCCAGCGAGAAAAACACCGTCGGCTTGCCGTTTTTGAACTGCGCCAGTTCTTCCGCGAAAGCGGGACGGTTGCCCTCTTGCCGAATCCTGAGTTCGGTCAGGTTGCCCGCAACCCCCAGAGTCGGAACGATTTTCTTTTGCAGTTCAGGGTCTTTGTCCAGCCGCTTGGCTTGTTCTTCCGTCATCAGGTGATAAGGGACGTTTGCCAGATCAACGTGCCGGTAATCGTGAAAAGCCCCTGTCAGAACCAAAGTCGTCACGTTGCCCAGTTTCCGGTCGCCATAGTAGTCTTTGACCGTTTTCGCCAGCGTATCGGCGTCGTTCGGCGCGTTTTCCATGTCGCCGTGATTGAACGGCAGGACGAACACGTCCGGCTTCGGCGCATCCGCCAGATAGGCGTCCAAAGACGCGTACACGTCCTTTTTAAAGGATTTTTCATCGGGATAACGCGATCTGTCCAGCGGCTGACCGTTCGGCGCCTGTAACAGCTTGTTTCGGGTAACGGGAACCTTTTTATCGGCTTCCGCTTCCAAGATCAAACCGCGGGTTTGATTGTCGGAACCCAGACGACCGCTGAAAAAACCGCAATATTCCATCGTATTTTACCCCTGATTTTTCTCTAATTGTGTCTAAATATATCAAAGGTTCGTTTCAAATGCAAGGATATGGGCGGGGACGATCCTTTTTTCTTGTCTTTTGCGTTTCGAATGTGTAGGGATTGAGAAAAATTCAGGAATGTCGAGGTTTCCAATGTTTAAGCTCGCCCGCTTTTTGGCGAATTACAAAAAAGAATGCGTCGTCGGTCCTTTGTTCAAGTTTCTGGAGGCGTGTTTCGAGCTGTTCGTTCCGCTGGTTATGGCGGGAATCATCGATGTCGGCATTAAAAACGGCGACACCGCCTATATTTACAAAATGGGCGCGCTGATGGTGGGCTTGGGATTGCTGGGGCTGGTCTGTTCCCTGACCGCGCAGTTTTTCGCCGCCAAAGCGTCCATGGGATTCGGCACGGCTTTGCGCAGCGCGCTGTTCCGCCACGTCGGCGATTTGTCCTATGCCGAATTGGACGAAATCGGCACGCCGTCCCTGATCACGCGGCTGACGGGCGACATCAATCAGGCGCAGTCGGGGGTGAATTTGGGCTTGCGCCTGTTTTTGCGTTCCCCGTTCATCGTCGTCGGCGCGATTGTCATGGCGTTTTTTGTCGATGTAAAGCTGGCGGTGATTTTTCTGGTCGCGACGCCGCTGATCGGCGCGGTCATCTGGTTCGTCATGGCAAAGTGCATTCCCTGTTACAAGCGGATTCAAGCGTGTATGGACAAAGTTTCCCTGCTGGTGCGCGAAAATCTGACGGGCGTGCGCGTCATTCGCGCTTTTTCCAAACAAAAGGAAGAACACGCGGCGTTTGAACAAACGTGCGAAACGCTGATGAACGAACAGGTCGCGGCGGGAAAAATCGCGGCGTTGCTGAATCCCGCGACGTACGTCGTCGTCAATCTGGCGGTCATCGCGATTGTGTGGGGCGGCGGTTTTCAAGTCAACGCGGGCGATTTGACGCAGGGCGAAGTAATCGCCTTGGTCAACTATATGTCGCAGATCCTGCTGGCGTTGGTCGCTTTGGCGAATTTAATCGTCGTTTTTACGAAAGCGTCCGCGTCCGCCGCGCGCATCAACGACGTGTTCGCGATTTTCCCGACGGTCGGGGAAAACGGCAAAGCGGCAAATTCTTTGCCCGACGCGCCCCGCGTGCGGTTTGAAAACGTGTCGTTCGCCTATAAAAACGCCGAAGCGGAAGCGTTGACCGGCATCGACTTCGCCGTGCCGAAAGGCGCGACCGTCGGCGTTATCGGCGGCACGGGATCGGGCAAGACGACTTTAATCAATCTGCTTTCCCGCTTTTACGACGCGACGAAAGGGCGGGTTTTAATCGACGGCGTTGACGTTCGGGATTATCCTTTTGCGAATTTGCGCCGAAAAATCGGCGTCGTGCCGCAAAAAGCCGTGCTGTTCAAAGGAACGATCCGCGACAATATGCGCTGGGCGAAAGCCGACGCGACGGACGCGGAAATTTGGCGGGCGTTGGCAATCGCGCAGGGCGACGAATTCGTTTCGACAAAACCCGAAAAACTTGACGCGCCGATAGCGCAAGGCGGACGCAATCTGTCGGGCGGGCAAAGGCAACGGCTGACCATCGCGCGGGCTTTGGTCGGAGAGCCGGAAATCCTGATTTTGGACGACAGCGCGTCGGCGCTGGACTTCGCGACCGACGCGAAACTGCGTAAAGCGATTAAAAACGACCTTGCGGGGACGACGGTCTTTCTGGTTTCTCAACGCATTTCGACGGTGCGCGGCGCGGATTTCATCGTCGTTTTGGACGACGGCAAAGCGGTCGGCGTCGGCGGGCATGACGATTTGTTTGAAAACTGCTCCGTCTATCGTGAAATCTGCCTGTCGCAGTTGGAAAAAGAGGAGGCGGCGTAATGCAAAAAAATTTGTTGAAGCGGTTGCTGTCCTTTACGCGTCCTTACCTGTCCCATCTGGCTTTGGCGTTGTTTTTCGCGGTCGTCGGCGTGTCGATGACTTTGTACGCCCCCGTGCTGACGGGACGCGCGATCGACTTGGTCGCCGGCAAAGGCGCGGTCGATTTTCAAGCGTTGAAAAAAATCTTGGAAGCTTTGGCGGGCGTTGTCGCAACCGCCGCCCTGTCCCAATGGCTGATGGGGCTTTGCACGAACAAAATCACTTATCTGACCGTGCGCGACATTCGCGTCAAGGCGTTCGACCGACTGCAAAAAGTCCCCTTGCGTTTTATCGACACGATGCCGCACGGCGATATTCTCAGCCGCGTGGCGGTGGACGCGGAACAGGTCGCTGACGGGCTGTTGATGGGCTTTACGCAGCTGTTCACGGGCATTGTCACGATTTTCGGCACAATCGGGTTCATGGCGGTCATCAATGTCAAAATCACGCTGCTGGTCGTGTTCGTCACGCCGTTGTCGCTGTTCGTCGCGAACTTCATCGCCAAGCGCACTTTCAAATTCTTTAAAGTCCAGTCGGAAACGCGCGGCGAAATGACGGCGCTGATCAACGAAACGGTCGGCAATTTAAAGCTGGTCAAGGCGTTCGGCTACGAAGAAAAATCCCGCGAAAAATTTGAAGAAATCAACGCCCGATTGCAAAATTGCGGAGTCAAGGCGTTGTTTTTTTCCTCTATCACCAACCCCTGCACCCGCTTTGTCAACGGCGTGGTTTATACGCTGGTCGGCATCGTCGGGGCGTTGAGCGCGGTCGCCGGCGTTTTAAGCGTCGGTCAGCTGTCGTGCTTTTTAAGCTATGCGAACCAGTACACAAAACCGTTCAACGAAATATCGGGCGTGATCGCCGAACTGCAAAGCGCGCTGGCGTCCGCGAAACGGCTGTTTGAAATCATTGACGCGACGCCCGAAACGCCCGACGTCGAAGACGCTAAAATTTTACGCCGCGCGGACGGAACGGTCGATTTGGAACACGTTTATTTTTCCTACGTTCCCGAAATCAAGCTGATAGAAGACTTGTCCCTGAACGTCAAAGCGGGGCAAAAAATCGCCATTGTGGGCAAAACGGGATGCGGCAAAACGACTTTAATCAACCTGCTGATGCGGTTTTACGATGTCAACGCGGGCAGCATTTCCGTTTCCAAAACCAACGTTGAAGAAATGACGCGCGACAGCCTGCGCGCCCAATTCGGCATGGTATTGCAGGAAACGTGGCTGAAATCGGGGACGGTGCGGGAAAACATCGCGTACGGCAAGCCCGACGCGTCCGATTACGAAATCGTTTCCGCCGCGGTCGCCGCGCACGCCGACGGATTCATCAAACGCCTGCCCGACGGGTACGACACCGTCATCGGCGAAGACGGCGGCAGTTTGTCGCAAGGACAGAAACAGCTGTTGTGCATCGCCCGCGCGATGCTGTCCCTGCCGTCCATGCTGATTTTGGACGAAGCGACCAGCTCGATCGACACGCGAACGGAAATTTACGTTCAGAAAGCCTTTGACGAAATGATGAAAGGGCGGACAAGCTTTGTCGTCGCGCACAGGCTTTCGACGATTCGCCGCGCCGATTTGATTTTGGTCATGGATTCGGGGCGTATCGTCGAACGCGGCACGCACGCGGAATTGCTGGAAAAAGGCGGATTCTACGCGAATTTGCACAACAGCCAGTTCAATGTTTGAAAAAATCGGCTAAAACCGGATTTTTCCTTGAAACAAAAGGGAAAAAGGCATACTTTTCGCCCCGAAAGTCATCATTGCCATCGGACAAAATGCCATGCAGTTCATTTCCCGCGAAAAATGGTACCGGTTCAGCCGGAACCTGCCGCTTTATTTTCAGGGCTTCGTGCCAAAATTCTTCCGCGTGTTCAAGGAAAACTACACGTTTTCCGAATTGCGCCGCGACATTACCGCGGGGGTGACGGTCGCGATCGTCGCCTTGCCGCTGTCCATGGCGTTGGCGATCGCGTCGGGGACGACTCCGGATCGCGGGCTGTTCACCGCGATCGTCGCGGGCTTTCTGATTTCCCTGCTGGGCGGCAGCCGTTTCCAGATCGGCGGTCCGACGGGCGCGTTCGTCGTCGTCATTTACAACATCATCGCGACTTACGGCTACAACGGGTTGGCGCTGGCGACGATCATGGCGGGGCTGATGCTGATTCTGGCGGGATTTTTCCGTTTGGGCGCGCTGATCAAATATATTCCCTATCCCGTCGTGACGGGGTTCACCGCAGGCATCGCCGTCATCATCTTTTCCAGTCAGATCAAAGATTTGTTCGGGTTGCAGATCGACAGCGTCCCCGCTGAAATCATTGAAAAGTGGCAGGCGTTTTTCGCTTATAAGCACACGTTCGACCCTGCTTCGACCGCTATCGCCCTGTCCACGCTGGCGGTGATGCTTTTATTGCGTAAATTCGCCCCGCGTCTGCCGAATTTCCTGATCGGCGTCATCGTCGGCGCGGTCGCCGTGTACGCCTTGCATTTGCCGGTGGACACGATCGGGTCGAAATTCGGCGGCATTCCCGACAGTCTGCCCACGCCGTCGTTTCCGACGTTTTCGTGGGAAGAGCTGGCTTTGCTGTTTCCCAGCGCGTTCACGATCGCTTTTCTGGCGGGGATTGAATCGCTGCTGTCTGCCGTCGTCGCCGACGGTATGACGGGCGACCGCCATTTGTCGAACTGCGAACTGGTCGCCGAAGGAACGGCAAACGTCGCGTCGGTTCTGTTCGGCGGCATTCCCGCGACGGGCGCGATCGCCAGAACGGCGACGAACATTCGCGCGGGGGCTTACTCTCCCGTTTCCGGTATGATTCACGCCGTCGTTTTATTGCTGTTCATGGTGTTCCTTGCCCCGCTGGCGTCGTTCGTGCCGTTGGCGGGATTGGCGGCGGTGCTGGTGATCGTCGCGTGGAACATGAGCGGGTTCGACAAAATCCGTCTGCTGATGTCGGCGCAGATGGGCGACCGGCTGACGATGATCGTGACGTTTTTGCTGACCGTGTTCGTCGATTTGAATACCGCGATCGAAGTCGGCGTCGTTATGGCAAGCCTGATTTTCATGCACCGAATGTCCGTCAATTTCGCGGTTGAAAGCGATTTGCAGCTGACCGACGAACACAAGCACGAAATGCTGTCTTCGACCGATTTTGTCGGCAACCTGCCCGACGGCGTCGTCGCTTTCCGCATCAGCGGCCCGCTGTTTTTCGGCGCGGCGTCGCGGCTGACGGAATTTTTCGACACGTTGCCCAATCCGCCGAAGATCATCATTTTGCGTATGGGGTCCGTGCCGATGATGGACGCGACCGCGGTCAACATTCTGGTCGATTTCATCAAGCAGTGTCGCGAACGCAAAACGAAAATCATCGTCAGCAACGCCAAAGACCAGCCGCGCAAAGTCCTGAAAATGGAAATCATCAAGCGGCGGCTGAACACGACGGTCGCTTGGGCGGCGCGGTTCCGGCAGGCGTTGTCCCTGTCCGAACGTCTGGTCGAGGACGGGAAAATCCAAAAGGCGTAAACCGCACGAAACCCCGCCCGTTTTTGACGGACGGGTTTTTTGTCTGAAAACCGCGGATTGCGCTTTGCGGTCTTTGCGTGCCGAGGTGTCTGTTCCGAACAACATCATCGCTTTGCAATCAGGTGTTATCGCGTCCGGTAACGCGCGTCGCGGCGGATAAATTCAGTTTGCCGATGTGATGTCGGCATGCTGTAAAACTGTGAAAACATAAAAGAAAAGGGGCGACACACGGTCAACCCCTTTAATTTTTTGTGTTTTTGACACTTGTTAGCGGAAAGAACACAAAATAATCATCTGCTAAATGATACATGATATATTGCCATATTCATTTGAATAGTGCAAGATATTTTTAGTTGATTTTTTTAGGAGCCATACAAATGGATTATATTCTGGGTTTGGATATGGGATCGACATCGTTGGGGTGGAGCGTTGTCGAGTTAGGGGATAACGACGTTCCTTTGCGCTTGGAACGCATGGGCGTGCGCATTTTTTCGGACGGACGCGATAGTAAAACGAAAGAGCCGCTTGCCGTCGCGCGCAGAACGGCGCGGGGAATGCGCAAACGCCGCGACCGCTATGTCATGCGCCGCAAAACGCTGATGAATAAGCTGATAAAGTACGGCCTGATGCCCGAAAGCGAAACGGAGCGCAAGGCTTTGGAGCGGCTGAATCCGTATGAATTGCGCGTCAAGGGATTGGATGAAAAACTGTTGCCGTATGAACTGGGGCGGGCATTGTTTCACATCAACCAACGCCGCGGCTTTAAAAGCAATCGCAAAACCGACCGTAAAAACGACGAAGCGGGCGCGATGAAAGCGGCGATTGCGGATTTACGCGAAAAAATGACCGCAAGCGGCGCGCGGACTTTGGGCGAATACCTGTACGGCTTGAATAAAGGCAGGGAATCGACGCAGGACTTTACGCCCGTTCGCGTGCGCACGCATTTGGAAAAAAGCAAAATCGCCTATTCCATGTATCCCACGCGCGAAATGTATGAAGCCGAAGTGCGTCAAATCTTTTTGAAACAGGATTTAAGCGATGAAATCAAAGCCGATTTGTTCAAAACGATTTTCAATCAGCGTCCGCTGAAAACGCCGCCGAAAGGGCATTGTCCGTTTGAAAAAAGCGAAGAACGCTGTTATATCGCTTTTCCCGCTTTTCAACGTTTTCGCGCGTTGCAGCAAATCAATCAGCTGCGGGTGCGCGACGATTTCACCGAAGTCGAATTGGACGACGAGCAAAAGCGGGAGCTGCGCCACTGGTTGTTGGATGATTTTTCCAAGCTGGACAAGAATTATCGTTTGACGTTTGCCGCTGTCAGAAAGATTTTGAAGCTGCCGAAAGTCAAATTCAACTTGGAATCCGAACGGCGCAAGGGGCTGGATGCGGACAAAACAACCGCTCTGTTGCGTCCTTTGTTCGGGACGGTTTGGGCGGACAAGCAAGACGAAATCGTCGATTTGCTGTTAAACGCGGAAAGCGAAGACGACATAAGAACGGCTTTGCTGAAATACGGCTTGTCGGACGATCAAATCAAACAGGCGCTGGATGCGGATTTGCCCGACGGCACGGGGTCTTTGAGCTTGAAAGCGATTAACAAAATCAATCCGTTTTTGGAACAGGGACTGCTGTACGACAAAGCGGTTATTGCGGCAGGATATGTGTTTTCCAAGAAATTCGACAAGCTGCCCGAAAAATATGAATCTTTCATCAATCCCGAAAACGGTGAAGTTTTTAATGAATTGCCTTATTACGGGCAGGCTTTGCCCGAACGGGTCATCGGCGGGACAGGCAAAGACGAAGACAAAGAAGACGATGCGAAATATTATGGTAAAATCAACAATCCGACCGTTCATATCGCGCTGAACCAAGTGCGCCGACTGGTCAATGCTTTGGTGAAAAAATACGGACATCCGAATTCGATTGTCGTCGAACTGGCGCGCGATTTGAAGCTGTCGCGGGACGAAAAGAAGCGCGTTGAAAAAGAGCAAGCCCAAAACGAAGCCGAAAACAAGAAAATCGGTGACGAATTGACGCGGCTGGGAATCAAAAACAATTACGACAACCGCATGAAATACAAGCTTTGGGAAGATTCGGCGAAAAAAAATCCTATGCAACGCTGCTGTCCGTTTTGCGGCAAGCCGATTCCCGGCGTGGAATTGGCGATGTCGGCGGAATTTGAAATCGAACACTTGTTGCCGTTTTCGCGTTCTTATCTGGATGCGAGGTCGAACAAAGTTCTTTCCTGCCGTCGGTGCAACCGCGAAAAGGGCAACCGTTCGCCGTGGGAAGCTTTTCATAACGATGCCGAACGCTGGAACGAAATTTTGGCGCGTGTTGAAAATCTGCCCGAAAACAAACGTTGGAAATTCAACGAAGACGCTTTTAAAAAACTGCAGGACAAAAAAGGCGACGTGCTGGCGCGTATGCTGACGGACACGCAATATATGTCGCGAATCGCGCGGCAGTATTTGTGCTTTGCGGCGAATCCGCGTTTTGTTTACGGTATCCCCGGACAGCTGACGTCCAAACTGCGCGACCATTGGGGGCTGAACTCCATTTTAAGCGAACAAAAGGAAAAAGACCGCACCGATCACCGTCATCATGCGATTGACGCTTTCGTCGTTGCCTGCACCGGCCGCGGGACGCTGCAAAAGTATGCGACCGAACGGCGCGATTTCGGTGAAATGCCGCAGGAAAAAGCGCCGCACATTCCTTTTCCGACGTTCAGATTGTCTGAAATCAAGGACGCGTTTGATAAAATCGTGATTTCGCACAAACCCGATCACGGCAATCCGCAAAAAGCAATTCGGAACGGTAAAACCGTTGCCAAACTGCACGAAGAAACATATTACGGCATGGCGGGCGAAGGCGATAAAAAAGGAACGGTACGTTTAACAAAAAGAGTTCCCTGTTTAGCTTTTACAAAGTCGTTTAATCCTCAAAAAAAGCCGTATAAATTGGATGATATTGTGGATCAAAGCGGAACGGCAAACAAAATTCGGGAACGATTGGAAAATTCAAATCCTGCGGATTATGAAAAAATCGTTATGGAATACTTTAACGAAAGGAAAATGAAGCACGTTAAAGTATTTGAAGACAGAAACAAAGACGTTGTTTTGGCGTTTAATGACAGAAGAACGCACAAGCCGTATCGTTATGCGATTTACGGCGGGAACGCTTATGCCGAAATTTATTGCCCCGATTCGGAACGAAAGAATGCGGGAAAATGGCAAATCGAGATTATCCCGAATTACTGTGCGCATCAGAAAAATTTTGTGCCGAACTGGCGGCATACCGATGCTCATGCAAAGTTGATTATGCGCCTGCATATTGACGATATGGTCGCTTACGAAAAGGACGGCGAAACCATTATTGCCCGAGTTAAAAAGATGACAAGTGGTAAAATCTATTTAAGGGAAAACAAAATAGCTAAAGAAGAAGGTGATTCAAAATCTTGGGCGGCGTACCCATCGGGAATGCAAGAAAGAAATTTAAGAAAAATTACCGTCACCGTTGATGGCGTTGTCCTTGACCCGAAACGACCGAAAGGCGGTGCGGATGGATAGAATCATCGAAATCGCGCAGGACTGCCGCCATTTGGCGGTGGAACACGGCTTTATGACCGTTTCTGAAAACGGAACGGAAATCGGACGCGTTCCGCTTGATCAAATCGGCGCGGTCATCGCCAATGCGCACGGTTTGACGTATTCCAACAATTTGCTGGTGCGCTTGGCGGAACAAAACGCGCCGCTGGTGATTTGCGGGTCGAACCACGTTCCCGTGTCCGTTCTGTTGCCTTTGGACGGACACCATTTGCAGGGCGACATCATCACGGCGCAGGCGGCGATGAAGCAAACGACGCTCAATCGTTTTTGGAAAGAAATCATTCACGCAAAAATCCGACAACAGGCGGAAGTGCTTGCCGCTTGCGGTTTGCCCGACAAGCCGTTGCGCTATATGATGACGCAGCTTAAAAGCGGAGATCCCGAAAATCTGGAAGGGCAAGCCGCGCGATATTACTTTCAAACTTTTTTCGGAAAAACGTTTCGCCGCGACCGAACACAGCAGGGTATCAACGCTTTGCTGAATTACGGCTATACGATTTTGCGCTCCGCCGTTATTCGCGCGATTGTCGGTGCGGGACTGCATCCGTCTTTGGGAATCCATCATTGCAATCAATACAATCCGATGCGGTTGGCGGACGATTTGATGGAACCGTTCCGTCCTTTGGTCGATTTTTGCGTGCATCGGTTGGTCGTCGATAAAATCGAAGAAGTCAATGCGATCGCCAAAAGAAAGCTGGTTTCTTTGTTGTCTTGCACGGCGCAAACGGACAAAGGAGCGGTGGAAATCAACACGTTGATTTTGAATTTGGCGGTTTCAATGGCGAAATGCGCGATGGGACAGGCGGAAAAATTGGATTTGCCGCCGCCGATGACGGGTATGGCGTTGTAGGGACTGTAAATGTCGGTAACGGGGTATAATTTAATGTGGATGATGGTCATGTTCGATTTGCCCGTAACCGAACCCGAAGAACGCAAGCGCGCAACGGCGTTTCGCAATTATTTGCTGGACGAAGGTTTTGAAATGAGCCAGTTTTCGGTTTATTTGCGCTTTTGCGGCACGCGCGAAATGGCAAACCCGTTTGTCAAACGCATCAAAGCGCATATTCCGCCCGACGGCAACGTCAGCATTTTGTTTTTTACGGATAAACAGTTTGCGGACATTATCACTTTTCAGAATCGAAAGCCCGTTTCCATGGCGGAAACACCGGATCAGCTGACGCTTTTTTGACGGCGAAATATGGAAAAAAGCCTTTGTTTCCAAAGGCTTTTTCCAAACACATTATAGCAGATGTTTATTTTGTGTCAAACCGCAACCAGGGTATCCCCCGGAAGTACTTAAAACGTAATTATAG
>OQVS01001616.1_pt1 | contig 15189 bp, 17 predicted proteins | sample 1691601 | NCBI WGS metagenome assembly OQVS01 (sample SAMN03418268, study PRJEB22391) | human gut metagenome | biome: human-gut; feature: organic feature; material: feces | host: Homo sapiens | place: Tanzania | collected 2013-01
AGATTGGTCCTGCACATATTTTCAAGCTGAATATGAACGGTGAGGAAAATTGTATGCTAGACGTGATGCCTAGTGGCGACGACAGCAGAACAGACAAGATGGTGGACCATGAGAGCATGGCTTTAGAACTTAATAATGTATTGAAAGAGGTGCTAAAAGAGCGAGAGATTATCATCATCCGCGAATGCTTCGGAATAGGATGCCACGAAAAAGGGCTTGAGGAAATTGGAGATCAGCTTGGACTGACACGCGAGAGAGTAAGGCAGATTAGAGAAAAAAGCATTGCAAAACTTCGAGAAAGCGGTAATGTGAAAATACTTATGAAATACCTCGGATAAAGTACAAAGCACAGTTAATACACCTTATTATATATATAGGCTCCGTGCAGAAAAAGCATGGAGCCTATATTTTTTATATACCATACTGTTTTTTTAGCTATAAAAGTTTGCACTTTACAAATTATTACTTACTTTTGCAAACAGAGAAAATCATTAATAACAACCAAAATTGTATGAAAGATAAAAAAGCTTTAACTCTAAAGACTTTGAATAAAAGCAACGTTTGGGAACTTCAGGAAAACGACATCTTTCGTTTGTGGGAAGCAGGCGAAAAAGATGCAGACTTGAAGGATAATATCCGCCACTATACCGACATCATCAAGAGCGCTTTCGAGATGGAAGAAGTAAAGGTAGATAAACCTGAGGTGATAAAGAAATACGAAGCTCGCGATTTCAAAATTGGCGTGCTTAGAATTGATGACTCTAATAAGATTAAATTCGCAGTTAAGAAAAAAGCTATACTGCGAGTTACAGACCTTACTTATGAGAACATCAGACATATCTCTGCAGCCAAACTCCTTGAAGTCATAGATCGCAATTTTGGCGGAGGCTGGGATTCTCTATCTCAAAGCATACAAGACATTATCCAGGCTGGGTTCGATATCAGCACCACTACCCTTCCTAAAGATAGACTTCACAAGCCAGGTGGACTATATGAGAAAAAGGTAAACGACGGCTTCGAAGTTCTTGAGATTGCTAAAGGCACTTGGGTAGAGGCAATCTTTGCAAAGGAGAAACCTGAGGTTGAAAAGCCAAAGATGAAATTCGACGAAGAAGACGAATATAAAGACAATGATGATCTCGATGACGACGAGGATTTGCCAGAGGATGAGTATGAAAACGATGACGATGACGATGATGACGATGACGACACCTTCGATGACGATAAGTTGACCGAAGAAAGCTATCGTACAACATTCGATACTAATCCTGAAGAACTCACCCTTGAGGCTGCAGACGTCTCAGATGATGATGATTATTAAAAAATAACGACCTATAAGCTTATTGACAGGCGGCTCGAAAATTAACGTGTAATATGTTGATTTTGAGCCGTTTCTTTTTATTCGGCTATTTTCATGGTTACAAAAAGCCATATAAAGACACATTTTTTTTGCATTTTATAGCAAAAAAACTCAGGATATATTTGGTGGAAACGAATATTTATTGTACCTTTGCAACCGCAAATAAGGAACAGCACAATTTAATTGGTGTGTTAGTTCAGTTGGTTAGAATACATGCCTGTCACGCATGGGGTCACGAGTTCGAGCCTCGTACACACCGCAAAAGAGTCTTAAGATTTTCTTAAGGCTCTTTTTCCTTATAAAGGATTCAAAAAAATCCGATAACGCAAAACTGCTGATTTATAATGTTATGAGGGCATAAGGTAGTTTTTTGTTAGATTTCTTTTTTTGTGTTCTTTTTTTATGGACTTTTGTGAAACAAGAATAATGGAATCGACTATGATAACTATTAACTGTAAGAATTCATTGATCGGAGTACTTCGATGATTATCATGCTTATGGTATTGGTTATCTCTTAGCAGTAGCATATTTCTAAGGTAAATCAAATGCTCACTTAAAAGTTCACTTAAGAGTTCACTTTAAACAAAGATGAGTTCACTAAAGAGCTCGTAAAGGCACAAAAAGAGATTTATCGTTGCATATCAAAGAGCCCTTATGTTACTCGTGAAGAAATATCCAAACAAATAGGATTGTCTGTAAGACAAATACAGAAATACATGAAGCACCTTTCTGATTTGGGTATGGTTAAACGCGAAGGAGGCCGCAAAAACGGACGTTGGATAATTACAGATGAGAACTATGAAAAGTTCTTTGATAGAATTTAGAATATTATAATAGGTATATTGTTTTTGAATTGGTAAACAATGTAAAAAACAGCATGTCTTTAATAATAAAGTCATCTCAATTTCATTTACCACAAACATATATTTTGAAGCTGTCGGATTTTTATGGAGTCCAACAGCTTCATTTGTTTTATACCTTAGTAAAAGTAATATATCTTTTATGGTTGACGCATTAAACAAATTCTGTTTTTTGTTCTGTAGGTATAGAATCATATTTCAGTAATGCATCTTTCATTTCTACAGCATTAAGAATAAAATATTCACAATCTTTGGCTCGTGCTGTATCCCAATTATTTATGCTTGTGGCATGTAAAGATTTATACTTTCTACAATATTTTCCGCAACTACTTTTTCTATTGATATAATTTATGCAAAGATGACAGTTCTTTATCCCATATCTTTTGAAACCTTGGTATTTAAATGTATCAAAAAGACCAAAAGTGTCAGACGTGTGAAAGCATATCTCAAGTAAAGAGACTTTTGATGCCTTTACAATATGTGTGCACATAGCACTATCATATTTAAATATAGATTTACCCGATGGATAAAGTGTAAAACGTGAGAAATGAACTTCTTTCTGTCTAGAAGCTAAATTATCTTTAGACTTGAAGCCATAGAAAGATATTTTTGAGTATTGTGGCTCATAATAATCTTCGTATTCTCTAGAAGGAAGCTCATCATATTGTATAAAACCTTCAGCTACTATCTTTTCAATATCTTCTTCAGACACTATCTTTATTTCTATGATTTTTTCGCCATTATATAATTTCTCTTCATCACTAGCATGGGTGACAAAGAATTCAATGTAAATGGGATCAAGCTTAGGGTGCTTTGAAGAGAAAATTTTCAAATCAGATCGACGTCTAATGTTGTCATATGAAATTTCGGGTTCGCAAGAGTCATAGTATTCTTTCAAGTTAAACTTTTTGGTAATTGTAACAAACTCGAAAGTTTTTATTTTAAAGGTGGATTACCTACTACTTTATCAGAAGCCTTAATCCCTACGACTTGTATAATTTATGTGCCTACGGAATATCTTCAAGATTATAAAGATGCTTTGGGAGCAGATTATAAGTATATTTATACTTGGAATCCTAACGGCTCTGGTGACGGTGATAAGCCTGTTACTAAATGTGCCACTCCAACAGTTTCTTATGAATCAGGAGAATTGAAGTTCGCTTGCGAAACAGCTGGTGCGAAGTATCATTATACTATTAGTGATAAGGATATGGCAACAGATGCTTATAGCGAAAATGGAAAAGTGGCACTTTCGGCAGCTTATGAAATATCAGTATATGCTACAGCTGACGGACATTCAGCATCTGAAAAGGCACAGGCTACGCTTTATTGGCTCAATGCTAACTTGAAGGATGCTACCAATATTAATATGGTTAAGACACGTGGTGTTGTGGCTTCGGCTCATGATGGCATCGTTAACGTTTCCGGATTGGCTAATGGCGAAGAGGTGAAGTTCTATGCAGCAGATGGCAAGTTTATAGGACAGGCTGTTGCAGCAAATGGTACTGCTTCTTATGCAGTATCAGAGGCTTTGGTGATAGCCAAAGTGGGCAACAACTCAATTAAGATAGCTATAAAATAGCGGAAAGTTCTAAATGGATAAAACCATAGGGGATTATTGATAACTGTCAGGAAGGCAGTACACATCGCTTGTTGATGTAGGTAACCGCGTACATACTCGGAACGATAGTGACGAGATTGTGCGCGGTTTTCATTTAAGCAGGTAATAAATGAATAGATACTAAATTATCTATCATTCATTACAATGAATAAAAGAAATAAGGAGGAAGGAAATGTGGAAATAATTAGAGCGGTAAGCGGGACTCGAACCCGTGACCCTCGGCTTGGGAAGCCGATGCTCTACCAACTGAGCTACTACCGCATAATGTGACAATGGAAAGAGGAGCCGATACCGGGACTCGAACCCGGGACCCACGCATTACGAATGCGTTGCTCTACCAACTGAGCCATATCGGCAAAAACTTTACTACCTCTTTTGCAATAGCGTATGCAAAGATAAATGATTTTATTTAAACAACCAAATATTATAGGGTATTTTTACCCATTCCACTACCCTATAATCTTAGGATACCTACAATCTTTACCATACTATAATCATAATCTGTGTCAGCCAAGAATCTTTGTCATTAATACTGCATCAACAAATTTAGATGATATGCTGAGCCAATCTTTAAGTACTGTAGATTCTTTGAAACCAAGTTTGCTAAACAAAGAAACAGACTTATCGTTTGAGCACGGAATAACGGAATAGAGCTGGTGGATGTTCAGAATGTTTGTTGCATAATCTATTAACTGGGTAAGAGTAGCTGTGCCATAACCATAATTGCGATACTTATCAATGATAACGATGCCTACTTCGGCTCTGAGGTTGCGAGGATCGAAATTCACAAGGTCGGCAATACCTACCACTTCCCCAACATTATTCTCGACGATAAGTCGCAACTGCTTGTCTGTATAGATGTCCGATGCTGTATTGGCAATATAATCATGGAGCACATAGCGAGAATAAGGAACATTCGAAGCTCCGACATTCCACAATTGTATATCGTTTTCTATAAGATAGAGCAATTCGAGGTCTTCGGGTTCTATTGCTCTCAACCTTACTATTTTTTCCATACCTTATTATTTCAGCACTTCTTGGGTTGTTATAATCAAATTATCTTTAGGATGATAGAACGACATCTGAACATTAGCCTTTGGCGAAGATGCAAAGATACGTAACACATCATCATAGGTATACGAAGCAAGATCGTAAACGATAAAGTTGTCTACCCCATTCACGAGTTTCAGCTCAGGCACGCCAAGATGACCATTAGGCACAGTATTGGCTGTGGCTTCGAAATACTCAGCCTGCAAACCTTTTGTTTCTGCCAAATTGTGACAAGCCTTAAGCGACGACTCGCTACCAAGGAAGAAATATCGCGAAGTGTCATGATAACGAGTATCAACAAATCCGAGCATCTTTCTGGCATTATCAAGTTGCATACCCACGAGCGTTAATGCAGCCTTGAGATAGATGGCAAACTTTATCGGCAAGCTAAATATCAACGACAGATGTCCATAGTGTTTGCGGAAGAAGATGAGCATAGCCTCATAGAACACATGCACATATCTAAACGACGATTTCTGAGTACTCTCGCCTTTATAATGAAGCATAGTGGCTGGAATATACCAGTTCTCGTAGCCACCCTTGAGCAGACGATAGCTAAGGTCGATATCTTCGCCATACATAAAGAAATCTTCGTCAAGTAATCCTACCTTGTCGAGAGCCTCTTTGCGCAACATGCAATATGCGCCACTAATAACCTCTATAGAAGCCGGTTTATCCCAAGACAAACATCCAAGATAATAACGTCCAAAAGATTTATGCTTAGGAAAACGCTTACATAATCCTATCATCTTATAGAAAGATGTTAGCGGTGTTGGCAAACCACGTCGCGACTCCATAGCCTTAGTGCCATCGACATTAAGCATACAAACTCCCAAGCCTCCGCATTTAGGATTGGCATCCATAAAATCTACCGAACGCTGCAACACACCGGTAGTAAGAATGGTATCAGGATTCAATAGCAACGCATACTGGCTTTTTATGGAACGCAGAGCAAGATTATTGCCACGTGCGAAACCAAGATTATGGTTTGAAGCAATAACCTTTACTTCCGGGTATTTGCTCTTTATGTATTCTACAGAGCCATCGCGCGAATGATTGTCAACAACAATAACTTCAACATCTTTCAGCGAAGAGTTGAAGACCGAATCCAAACATTGCGAGATGTAATGTTTGACATTGTAGTTTACAATTACTATCGAGAGTTTTGCCATTTATTAATTATGGATGATTATAATATCTTAGAGAGTATAGGCAATAAAAAGCCTACATATGGAATCACTATTCTGCTACATCACCTACGCAACGCTCCATGGATGGGAATACAAAGAATATTGAGAGAAACAATATTATCGCCATATAGCCAAACGATGGAAGCATAAACATATAATATAATAAGGTGTTGGCAACCATAGGGACAACGAGCAACGACAATCGCAAAATGCCAAAGCGAAGCAAAGAATGCTCTTTGCCAGAGATGAGCTTTTGCTTGATAGTCTTAGCTCTAAACATCCACAAAGCCAAAGGCACCACGCAGATAGTGATAAGCTCTGCAGCCATGAGAGTATAAAACTCAGCTGTCATATTGCCACCACATGAGCCTGGTGCAAGAATGTCTGTTTCAAATAATATTATCATCAACAACGACAATCCTATAGCAGAATATACTATAGCTTGAAGTTTACGAGCACATTTTTTCATTGTTCATAAGGGGTGCGTTTTAATATTGAGCGTCCGAGCGTAACCTCGTCAGCATATTCAAGTTCGTTGCCTACAGAGATGCCACGAGCAATAACTGTGATGTTAACATGGTATTGTCGCAATTTCTTTGAGATAAAGAAGTTGGTGGTGTCGCCTTCCAATGTAGGGCTCAAAGCCAAAATCACTTCCGTCACTCCACCTGCAGCCACACGCTCAACAAGCGAAGCTATTTCAATATCCGATGGTCCTACACCATCAAGAGGCGAGATTATGCCACCCAGCACATGATACAATCCATGATATTGCATGGTATTCTCGATAGCCATAACATCACGAATATTCTCGACCACACATATCTGCGAACTATCGCGACGATGGTCTGAGCATATTGGACAAATATCCGTATCACTAATATTATGGCAAACCGAGCAATATTTCACATCATGCTTCATCGTGGTAAGCGCATCGGCAAAAGCCTCAACATCTTCTGTTGACTGTTTCAACAAATGAAGCACAAGACGCAAAGCTGTCTTGCGTCCTATGCCTGGAAGTTTTGCAAATTCGCCTACTGCTCTGTCAAGCAATAACGAAGGAAACTGTTGGTCCATTTATATTATTATAGATAAATACCAACACCAATGCGGAATCCTATTGTAGAATAGTCGGCATGATTTTTGAACGACTGATCATAATACAAAGAAGGCTCCACGGTAACAGTACGGCTGATGAAATAAGCATAGCCCAATTCTACGCCTGGCATAAAATCGTCGAAATGCTTAGCATGTAGGTATTTCACTCCGGCACCAAGGAACAGGCCGTTTTGCTGAATATAATATCGTCCGCCAACACCTGCAGAGATAGCATCAGAAACGCCCTTCAAGCCGCTATGACTATATGAAGTCTGACCCAAAACCATCCAGTTGTCCTCAACCATATATCCCGCCTTGGCATCTATATTAAGAGTAAAATCCTTAGAGCCACAATAGTTAAGGTTGAAACCTGATAATGCGCCACTTATATAAACTTTATCTACCTCGAACTGAGCATAGGCAGAGAAGGAAGTAAACGCAGCAAACAATGCTGCAAGAAGAGTTTTTTTCATGCTTATAAATTCTTTTTGTTAATAATGCTATTCTATTTCATTTTCTTTGTATACCACACAAAGAACAACACCAGCGATAGTACCAATACTACCACGCTACCCGTATAGGCTATGGTCTCGTTTAGTCCGAAAGCCTGCTTAGATATCAACAGGAATGTAGAGCAAACTACGGTCATGAAGACTGCCGGTATCAATGTAACGATGAATGGTTTCTTCTGTTGTACCAAATAAACTGTTATTGTCCATAGTGTGAATACCGATAAGGTTTGGTTTGCCCATCCGAAATACTGCCAGATAATGTTGAAGCCATTAGGATTGTTCATTTGCCAGAACAGCAACAACAGACCTGCAGCAAATACAGGAATACAGATATACAGACGCTTGCGCAAAGAGTGCTGTTCCAAGCCTATGAACTCTGCTATGATAAGGCGTGCGCTACGGAATGCTGTATCGCCACTTGTGATAGGAGCTGCCACTACGCCAAGCAAAGCAAGAATGCCGCCAAACATGCCGAGCCAACCAGAACAGATGTATTTCACTACTGTTGGAGCATCGAAGAACTGAACGAGTGTCTTGCCACCCTCTGTACCATATTGGTGCATAAACTTGTTAACAGTCTCAGCATCAACAACCTCGCGCCATCCGCCGTAGTAGAAGAAATACATAGAGGCTGTTGCCCAAATCAAGGCTACAACACCTTCGGTAATCATAGCGCCATAGAAGATTGGTCGGCCCATTTTCTCGTGCTTCACGCAACGTGCCATAAGCGGACTCTGAGTGGCATGGAAACCACTAATAGCTCCGCAGGCTATAGTGATGAAAAGGCATGGGAAGATAGGATTCTTGGTCATGAAAGAATCTGTGCCAAGCCATGCAGTATTGTCGTTATAGTTGCAATCAGAAAGGTTGCTCCATAATTCAGGAATGTCTGGCAACTTCACGAAGAAGCCTATCAGCAAAGCAAACGCCATGAAGAGGAGCGAGAATGCGAAGAGAGGATAAATCTTGCCGATAATCTTGTCGATAGGAAGTAAGGTGGCGATGATATAATAGACAAATATTGCCACTACCCACCACATGCGCGAACCATATAATCCTTCTAGGATGATGGCAGGACTGTATACAAACACTACGCCCACCATGACGAGCAACAATACCGAGAATACAAGCATCACATTCTTGGTGGTGTTGCCCAAATACTTGCCAACAAGTTCTGGCAATCCTACTCCACCATGACGCATAGACAGCATGCCTGAAAGGTAATCGTGCACAGCTCCTGCGAAAATGCAACCAAATACTATCCACAGATACGCCACAGGACCATACCATGCTCCCATAATAGCGCCGAAGATTGGTCCAGTGCCGGCAATATTCAAGAATTGAATCATGAAGATTTTCCAACCAGGCATGACGATATAGTCAACACCATCGGCTTTGGCAACAGCTGGTGTAAGTCTGTTGTCAGGACCCATCACATGCTCTATGAATTTGCCATAGAACAAATAGCCCACAACAAGTGCCAATAAGGCAATAGTAAATGATATCATTTTCTGTTGAAAGTTTAATTAACTATGCAAAAGTAAACAAATTATTTGAATTCAAAAAAAATATGAGTACCTTTGTGCACAAATTGAAAGAATAATGAATAAAACCACTATAATAGCCATCTTTTTGTCATTTCTCTCGTTATCTTCTTTGGCGCAACCTTTGCCAAAGAGAGAGGTAAGGGCTGTTTGGCTTACCACAATAGGCGGACTCGACTGGCCTCATAACTATGCACAAAGCTACAGAAGCCGAGAAAAACAACAAGAAGAGCTCCGCACACTACTCGATAAATATCAGAAAGCAGGAATAAATACCATTCTCTTGCAAACTCGCATCCGCGCAACCACCATTTATCCTTCGGCATACGAACCTTGGGATGGATGCTTGAGCGGAAAGCCTGGCGTGAGTCCGGGCTATGATGCCTTGGCTTTCGCCATTGAGGAATGCCACAACCGAGGTATGGAGCTGCATGCTTGGGTGGTGACGATACCTGTAGGAAAATGGAAGGGCACAGGATGTGCACAACTAAGAAAAAAATATCCACGACTGATAAAGAAAATTGGCGAAGATGGATATATGAACCCTGAAAATCCTGCTACTGGCGACTACATATCTAATATATGTGAAGAGATAACTCGCAACTACGATATCGACGGCATACATCTCGACTATATCAGATATCCTGAGACATGGAATATAAAGGTGTCAAGAGACCAAGGCCGACAGTATATTACAAACATCGTGAGCAAAATCTCTAATCGTGTAAAATCCATTAAGCCTTGGGTAAAGATGAGCTGTTCGCCCGTTGGCAAGCATGATGATCTTTCGCGCTATTGGAGTCATGGTTGGAATGCATATACCAAGGTTTGTCAAGATGCACAAAACTGGCTCAAGAATGGTCTTATGGACCAACTATATCCGATGATGTATTTCCGCGACAACAACTTCTTTCCTTTTGCCATCGACTGGGCTGAGCAAAGTTATGGCAAGACTATTGTTCCTGGACTTGGCATTTATTTCCTTTCGCCAAGAGAGGGAAAATGGGAGATTGGCGACGTTACTCGCGAAATGCATGTAGCTCGACAATATGGTTTGGGCCATGCTTATTTCCGTGGCAAATTCTTTACCGACAACACCAAGGGAATCTATGATTTCGCAACCAACGATTTCGATAAATATCCAGCCCTCGTACCGGCTATGACATGGCAGTCTACCGCAAAGCCTCAAGCGCCTAGTCGCATCGACGTACGCGACTACTCGCTAAGCTGGTCGCGAGTAGTCGAACAAGGCGTTACGTATAACGTCTATGCAAGCAACGAATATCCGGTAGACATCAACGATGCTCGCAACCTTGTTGCCACAAGATTAAATCGTTGTTCGATAACCACAGATGGCAAGAAAAGATATTATGCCGTGACTGCCATGAACAGATATGGCAACGAGAGTTTGCCTCTGCAGCAGCCATCAGAAGATAAGGCTAAGCTAAGCATCGGAGGCTTGCTCACATGCAATGGCAACATAGTGGTGCTACCAGAGCTCGACCAAGGATGCGAGAGCGAGATGGTGGTTTTCACAACATTGCAAGGGGCAATAATATCGACAAGACTATATAATAAATATGTGAACATCAGCAACCTGCCCAACGGAATGTACATAGTTCGCACCATTAATGCTCGCGGCATTTCACACAGAATAGGCATGTTTATGGTGAAGAGAAACATAAAATAAAAAATGATACGATTGATGAATAGAATATTATCTTCTGTAGCCTTGGCCTTCATCTGCCTTTTCCCTGTATACGGACAAATGGCATGGAACGCCAAATATCAGAACTATTTCAACCAATATAAAGACTTGGCAATAGAGCAGATGCTGAAATATCGTATTCCGGCAAGTATCACTTTGGCGCAAGGCGTATTTGAGAGTGGCGCAGGATATAGCGACCTTGCACGAAATGGCAACAACCATTTCGGCATAAAATGTCATGGATGGCAGGGGCGAAAGACTTATCACGACGACGACGCCCGAAACGAATGCTTCAGAGCCTACGACTCTCCAGGGCAGAGTTATGAAGACCATAGCAAATTCCTCATGCAGTCACAGAGATACCGCCGACTATTCTCTCTGAAGATTACCGACTATAAGGGCTGGGCACATGGACTAAAAGCATGCGGATATGCTACAAACCCAGCTTATGCAAAGAAGCTCATCGACATCATCGAGCTATATAAGCTCCATAAATATGATAGTGCTCATGGCTACGACAAGTTTATGGCTAAGCACGCATCGGAAGATAGTCCTGTTTTAAATGGTGGCACATTGCATCCTATAAAGATGTACAATAAGAACTACTACATCATAGCTCGCAATGGCGATACCTTTAAGAGCATTGGTAAGGAGACAGAACTTAGTTGGCGAAAGCTGGCAAAATACAACGAACGCAACAAGCGCGATGTGCTGAAAGCTGGCGACATAGTATACTTGAAGAAGAAGAGACGCCATGCAGAAAAAGCATACAAGAATCGTCCTCACACCATAAAGGTGGGCGAAAGCATGTATGATATAGCTCAGAAGTATGGCATCCGACTAAAGAGTCTGTATAAGATGAACCATCTTAGCCCTGACTATCAGATTAAGCCTGGCACTAAGCTAAGGGTTTACTAATATCAGAATGAGTTGAGCATTAATGCATCATTTACTATCATTATGAAGACAACAATTACAACCATGCTGCTTGCATTCGCAATGAATGCAGCAGCACAGGATTTCAACACCTACTTTGTAGATAAAACACTTAGAATCGACTATAGTTTCTCGGGTAATGTCACAGAGCAACATATTGCTGTAGACGAACTAAAGCAGTCGCCACGATGGTATGGCAAACGCAAGCGACTGGCAGAAATTCCTATGGAGGGCAACGGTCAAATCACGGTAAAGGACCATAAGTCTGGAACGACCATCTATCGCAACTCCTTCTCTACCCTTTTCCAAGAATGGCTCAGCTATCCTGAGGCTGAAACCACGAGCAAAGCTTTCGAGAATGTATTCCTGGTGCCTATGCCAAAAGATACTGTCGACGTCACCGTCGACCTTCGCAACAATCGTCGCGAGGTAGTAGCTTCGCTCACTCATCAGGTGGTGCCTTCAGACATTCTGATTCGCCATATTGGTGAGCGCAACGTAACTCCTTACGAAACTCTTTTGCAGGCTAAAGACACCACAAAATGCATACACATAGCTTTCCTTGCCGAAGGCTATCAGCAGCATGAGATGCCAACTTTCATCAACGATGCAAAGATTGCCATCGAAGCTTTGTTTGCTCACGAACCTTTCAAGAGCATGAAAGAGAGATTCAACATAGTGGCTGTGAAATCACCTTCTATCGACAGCGGGACAAGCGAGCCGGGTAATGGCATTTGGAAGCATACGGCTTTGAGCAGTCACTTCGACACCTTCTATAGCGACCGCTATCTAACAACATTGAATCTCAAGGATTTACACAATCTCTTGGCAGGCACTCCATACGAGCATATCATAGTGCTTGTGAATACCGACAAATATGGTGGCGGAGGAATCCTCAACTCCTACAACCTCTCTATGACGCATCATCCAAAATATCGCCCGGTTGTGGTTCATGAGTTTGGACATAGCTTTGCAGGACTTGCCGACGAATATGCCTACGAGACCGAAGATATTCCGATGTATCCTCACGACATAGAGCCATGGGAAAAGAACATCACCACAAAGGTTGACTTCCACGGCAAGTGGGAAGATATGATAGGCAAAGACTGTAAAGCCGGACTCTACGAGGGTGCAGGATATTCGCTCAAGGGAGTATACAGAGCTTACCCCGACTGTCGTATGCGCACCAACGAGAATCCTGAGTTTTGCGATGTCTGCAAGCGCATATTGCAAAATGTCATTGACTTCTATACAAAGTGAGAAAGACATTATACATATTAATATTATTGACTACACTTAGCATACAGCCCAGCCTGTCGCAATCGAAAGATACCGACAAGCTGGGCATGGCTATTGAATACTTTCAGAGCGGAAAGTATTCTGAGGCTCTAAACCTCTTCACAAAACTGGAGAAGAATCATAATCTGAACCCTCGCTTCAAGGCTTACATCGGCGTGTGCTATTATTATGATTGGAACTATGAGCAGGCTACAGAATATCTCTCGAAAGCCATTCCGCAACTTGAGAAGTTTTCGCCACAGGAGCAGTCGTTCTATAACTATGCTTGCGCAGAGAGCTATTTCAATCTCGGAGAATATTCTAAGGCTCTGCCCTACTATACCAAGATGCTCTCTCTATGCCACGACAACGAAAAGCCTGATGCTTACTATCGCATAGGTTTCATTCATATGTTTAGGCAAGAGTGGATTGCAGCACTCGACAATTATCAGTCGGCTCTCGTATACTATCAGAAATATCGTCCCGACGAAAAGGCAAGGATAGCACAGATAAGAAACATGATAAATGGATGTGCCGAGAAGATTGACAACAGATAGCAACGAGATTGTTTGCTGAATGCTATAGAGGCAGATTATTGTTTGCTGAAAGCTATAGAGACAGATATTACAAAAAGGAGCTATTTGCCTGAGCACAAAGCAAAAAAACATGATTTGTTTTGTAGTCTATTATTTTTAAACTAATTTTGCAACATGATATTTTATTTCTCAGGAACAGGTAATACCAAATGGGCTGTAGAGAAGTTGGCTGAAAAGACTGGCGACGAAGTAGTATTCTTACCAGATGTTGCCAACAAGCCATACCACTTGAAGTTGAAACCAGGCGAACGCTTAGGCTTCTGCTTTCCTGTGCATGGTTGGCGCCCACCTACCTTGGTTCGCAAATTCATTGAGCAGCTAACAGTTGAGAACATCGAAGACAGCTATGTTTATTCGCTCGTAACAGCTGGCGACAACATAGGCGAAACTATCGACATATTGCGCAACGACCTTAAAGAGCGCAATATTCCTCTTCATTCTTCTTGCTCGCTCATCATGCCCGAAAGCTATGTCGGACTTCCTTTTATGGATGTCGACACCAAAGAAAAAGAGCAGCTAAAGATTAGCAATGCCGACAAGAAGTTGGAGAAGTTTATCAATATCGTATTGCAAAGAGCCACAAGCAATGAAGATCTTGACATCGGCAACTGGCCAAGGATAAACTCCCGCATCATAGGTGGCTTCTTCCATAAATACCTTATTAGTGACAAACCTTTTCACGTAACAGAAGACAAATGCTTGCATTGTGGCAAATGCGCTAAGGTTTGCAGCGTAGACAACATTATATGGCACGAGGGCGAGATTCCATCATGGAAGCAAGATGGCACATGTATGGCTTGCTTTAATTGCTATCACCATTGTCCTACTCACGCTATAGAATATGGTGGCAGAACAAAACACAAGGGGCAATACTACTTTGGCAAGAATAAGAACAAAGAATAGAAACAAAAAAATAGGAACTAACAATAACCAAATAATGAAAAAGACAATTCTCACATTGGCATTAGCGCTCGGCCTAAGCTCAGCTTGGGCAGCAAAAGCTTGGAACATGCCTATAACGATAACACAACCTGATGGCACCACTATCACAGTTTTCCAACATGGCGACGAACACTTTAGCTGGTATACCTCGCTCAACGGAACAATCCTCAATCGCATAGGTAACACATTCATACCAATAACAGAATCAAAAGAAGCCTTCTTTGCTAAGGCTGCAAGAATACGCAAAGCTAACACCATAAAAAGAGAACCCGTACAAGGTTCTTCTCAGGCGTTGTTTCCACATACAGGCAGCCCAAAGGCCTTGATAATATTGGCAGAATATCAAGACAAGAAGTTCTCTCTCAAAAATCCAAAGAAGTCTTTCGACCAATATCTCAACAAAATGGATGGTGCTCCAGAAGACTTCGGCTGTTATGAGCACAAAAACTATGGTAGTGTACGCCAATACTTCAACGAAATGAGCAACGGTCAGT
>OQVS01001617.1_pt1 | contig 15182 bp, 9 predicted proteins | sample 1691601 | NCBI WGS metagenome assembly OQVS01 (sample SAMN03418268, study PRJEB22391) | human gut metagenome | biome: human-gut; feature: organic feature; material: feces | host: Homo sapiens | place: Tanzania | collected 2013-01
AAAATACGGTAGCTAAATCTTATCGCACTAGTCATAGCAAATAATAATGCCCAATATAATACATAATAACTCCGTGGCATTTTTTTATCTAAAATATAACAAAGAATAATTTGGGCTATTGCCGTACACGTAGTAGCAAAAACAATATTCAGTAATTCCGTTGCGCTTGCATAACGCCATACACTTTTGTAAAGTTTCCATACTGCAAAAAAAATGAGTGTCAATACAATATTGAATACAATAATATTTTCAAGCATTTCAAAGTACCCCACCGGAATGGCAGAGAAATTGAAATCAAACCGAATATATAGTGCTCCAACAGACGCTACTATAATAGACATAATATCAAGAAGAATCAATGCAATGATCCGATTAATGGGAATTTTTAAAAAACTATTTTTTTTCATCCTAGTATTCTCTCTTCTAGTATATTTATAGATTCAATTGTTTACATCCATCAACATTGCTCTTCTCCATGAGAAAAACATAAGGATAATTGTTATCGATCCACTTCCCCATGAATATTCCAACATTCCAAACAGCAATGGTATCAACAATAATAGCAAATATACGTAACTTTCTATATTTCTTTTTTGGTGCTCTTTCATCACTAACTGGCCAGCACTCCATAGCGCCAGCACAATAAAACACACTCCCACGCAAATGCCAAAATCTGTGCTGTATTGCAAATATATATTGTGGGCATGACCTATCCAATAATCAGCCACCAGCTGGAATCCTTGTTCTGATTTCGGGTGTCCCCAAAAGTTCAAGTGATGCAAGTAATAATTATAAATTGTTTTTCTTACAATAAAAGGGTTTGAATACTCTTCGTATGTTTTTAGGACCGCTTTTTCTTCCCTCGTAAGTTCTGCTGCACACACTTTCATAGAAAATAAATTGGTTCCAAATATTTTTTCTGTAATAACAGTAGTTCTACCAATTGCATTTTCCATTATATCATTTACATTTACATATTTTTCTGAGTCCCATGCATCCCATGAATGAACTTTTTCATCCCCCCATTCTCCCCAAAACCATACCGGATGATGGAATACCGGCGGCAAATATCTGATCATTCCAAATGTCACAGGAAACATTATGCATACACATATAACCAACAATATGCCGCTTCTTGCAAAACAAAATTTATTTTTTCGAATTATTTGATAATATCCGAGACACAATAACCCCAATATAAAAGCCACGAGCCATACCGTTCGCCCTATCGTCATAAAAATAAGTGCGTACACCACTCCTGCCCCAAGCCAATAGTATATTTTCCAGAATTTACGTTTGTTTTCTTTCGTCACATACAATATTTTTCCAAACACTGCTGCCAACACTACCAAGTAAAACAGACCATTCAGATTGCAGTTATTATAAATCCCAATATAGCGAACTTGATCATACGGCCGGAACACACAGCAGAATGCCTGAAACGCAAAAAAAGCGAAGATGACTCCATTCATAATTCCCTGATACAAGTCCTCCTGCTCCTCTTCCGTAAAATCTGTAAGGTAAAAACACCCAAACATAATAAAATAGCAAAACGGCCACACATAATCGCTTCTGGAAAAGATCATCAAAAGCATCATGACTATCCACAAGCCAAACATTCCCTTGTTCAGTTTCGGATATTTCTTTTCCTTCACTATGCTGATAAACGTATGAATTACCACATAACCAAAGAGAAGAACATCCAGACTAATCATTGTGCGGTCATTCACAAAATACGCAAAGGACTGGCCTAATAACACAAACAGCACTCCCACGACCAGTCCCAGCACGGTCCAAATTGCATATGGAATCTTATACTCCATAAATTCTGCCCACTTATAGTGTGACATAATAATAACAGCCATGAGAACCCCAGCCATATCTCGAAACATCTCTATGATTCCATCCAAACCGGAACCGGTCTTGGTTCTCTGATCGATCACACAGAACAGGAAAAAGCAGATGGTATATAATATCCTCTTCTTTGACCATATACGGAACATCTTCCCCTTTATAGTAACTTCCATATCATTATCCTCAATTCCGTTTTCTATAATAAATCACCATATATTCTTCTCTATTTTAATCAATTTAGGTCATAAGTACAAGCTTTTATTTATTATCATATAAATTCTTTAGGAAAAATGGAAGGGCTTATTCTAATGAACTCTTTAAAACATTACATCACAAAAATATTTCAACCATTGTACATATCTTAAGCGGTTGAATCTCATTCATTCTTTTCGAATCGTTTTGACGTTGAATATTTCAATCAGCTTTTTGATGCGTAAAAGGGCACCGGTGTTTCTACCGATGCCCTCTCTGTGACCTGGCATGTCTCTTTTCATCTGCACTTTTCATGCGATGGCTTTATTATTCCGCCACCACAGTGATCGATTCTTTCCCGTAATATTCCGCGCATGCACCATTTACCCACACATATCCGTCCTCCGGTTGGAGATCGGTATACATGAGCAGTTCCACATAATTTAACGGCGTGAATACCGGATTTTTCACAGAGTCGTCCTTCAATACTTTCAGTCGTTCCTCCCAGCCGGCACCGTAGGCTTGTGCCCAGCCGTTTTTCCACATGCGGTAAGCCCGGTAGCTAGTGGTTCCCTGTACGTTGCCAAACAGGACTGCTGCCGCCAGAAATGCTCCGGTTGCTACACAATAGCGCAGAAGATATTTCTTCAAGATTTCATCGGTGCGTTCCGCTTTTTCCTCTTTTATTACACGTTTTGCGATCCATCCGCACCAGTACATGACATTGGCCACCAGCCAAAGTACATAGAAATACCAGAGGATGGCTCCCTGTCTGCCTCCGCCCATGGTGCCGTCCACGTAAAGAGTTGCCGTTGCCTGAGAAGAATAAATACCAAAGGAAAGGGCGATAAATACGCCCGGCAGGCGGAAGGAATAATTCATTTTTCTCACTGCTTTCCACAGGAAGGGCAGGATCAGCAAAAGCATAAATAACACCTTAAGGTTGGTCCAGCTGATGATGTTAAAAAAAGTTCTTTCAAATGAAAGCAAAATGGCCATAATGGGAGAATTCGCTATAGTCCCACCAAAATTGCTATTGAGACGCATTGCAGTCAACGGAGAAGTTATACATATCAGAACGCTAATGGTCTCCAGCAATGTCACAATCCATGTATAGCGAAACGCATCCTTTTTGTAAACCAGCATCAATACCTGCAGACAGAGCAGTAGGCACATAGTAGAAACGCTGGTGGAAAAATTGTTTCCCCCCACCAGAACTGCCAGCAAGCAGGCTAATATGGTGAATATAATCCTCTTCCCTTTGCTGATTTCGCCAATACCAATCTCCAAATACAATACTAGCAATAGCAAGGATAGACTATATACAAATGTGTAATTCACTGATCCGTTGTACCAGTAAAAACTTTCCTCCGGGTAAGGACAATAAAGTAACTGAATGATTGTCATGGGAATGCCAATCGGAAGAATGAGCCAGTTGTTTTCTTTTTCTTTTCCTGCAATACACTCTTTCAGCAAAAGTAACTGAGACAGTACTACAGAGCCAATCATCAGGTATGGGGTAATGCGGTAAAAATGTTCCCCGAATGCCGCAGGTTGCAGGGCAGACAGAATAAGAATGGAAAATCTGGCTTCCCATACATTCTGGGAGATAGTCTGGTAAATAGCTCGGAAGACACCATGCAGCCCTTCTCCGGCCTGCATGGCCCAGTACATATACTTTCCGAAAGACCAGTCGTCCGCCGTTGGGTAGTCGTATTTTGCCAGTACCAGCAGTGGCCATAGGATCACCACCAGTGCCAGCACATATACAATATGAATCAATATCAGTTTTTTCTTTTCCGTCAGTTTCATTCGTTTCCTTGCGTCCTTTTCCTCTTAGGTATCCTGTCTTTACATCAGATCCGGTGTCCATTCCACGTCCACATCGTTTCCGCCGGAATTACCGCTGTCACCTCCGGAGTTGCCTCCGCTGTTGCTGTCATTACTGCTGTTGTTATCGTTATTATTGTTATTATTGCTGTCGTTATTGTTATTATTGTTGTTATTATTATTGTTGTTGTTATTGTCGTCATGATTATCGTTGTGATCATCCTGCGCCGGTGCCTGTGTAGGAGCCGGAGTAGGCTTTGCGGTGGCCGCAGGCTTCGCAGCAGGCTTGGGCGTAGACGCAGCCGGTTTTGTGGCAGGCTTTGCGGTCGCTGCCGGGGTAGGCGTAGGCTTCTGGATGCTGCCGCCGGTCTTGTCTCCCGCAGTGCTTGTATTGCCGGTGATATTCTGTCCGTCATCTGTATTGGATGCATTGCCGTTGGCACTGCCTGTGATGCTGCCGGTAACACTTCCTGCCGTATTGGCAGTATGGTTCTCTTCATAGGCTGCGAAGGGATCCTGTTTTGCCAGCTCTCTTACGCTGCCGGCGCCGACCCAGTATGTGCCGTCAAACCACTGGACTTCCCCATCATAGATACGGATTCGGGGGGTGCCGCCTGCGATATCTGCTGCATCTCCTGTGGTACCGTCTGTCACATTGCCCGTGCCGTCCGCAGAAGTCGTATTGTCTGCAGTATCCGCGCTGTTTGCAGCATCTGTCATATCCTCTGTCACCTCATAGGAGATATATTCCGGACGGATCTCCAGTCCGATCATCTCCTGTCCGAAGCGGTAATCCTCCGCAGTCTCTCCTGCGCCGATGCCCTGCCACAGGCAGTTCTCGCCGTCCGCATCATAGGCATAGAGAATGAGATCAATATATTCAGTCCCTTCCAGCAGCTTTTTCTTGGCATCTTCCGAAGGCTGTTCTGTCAGGATCTTTCCCTCTGCATCAAAGGTGCCGGTGTAAGTGATATATTCCTTTGCTTCACGATTACTCCACAGAGAAAAAGCTTCCATAGGGCCTTCTCCGGCAGCTACGTTGCAGGTATATTCCCCGGTGAGAACGCCGTTTTGCATAGTTCCCTGTTCATGAATGATACTGCCGTCCGCACAATCCATGGTCCATGCCTCGAAGCTGCCGTTCCATGCCTCAGTGTTTGCAGGCGCATCTGTCGTAGGTGCTGCGGTATCCTGAATGTCAGCTGCTGCAGGCTCTGTCGCATCGGCTGCATACGTGCCCGTGCCTTCCTCCGCACCTTCCTCGGTTCCGGTCTCGGGTGCCGCAGTATCCTCTGTGGTTCCGGCAGGCGTCACGGTCACCATGCGGATCGTCGTGCCCTCCTGGCTCAGGAAGCGGCCTGCCTGGCTGTCGGTATACCATACCTTGGAAAAGCACTGTCCTTCTTCCGTATATCCCACCTGTACATAGAGCAGTGGTTCGCTGTCCCGTTCCAGATAATAATTGCGTTGTCCTTCTTTCAGCTTCGGCATCATGGTCAGGAACCAGTCCTCGCTGTCGATCAGGTTGACGCTCTCCTCCAGATATTCCGGCAGTTCCAGATCGTGCAGCATTTCCTCTGCTCTGGCACGGATGCTGTCGGTCTCTTCTTCCAGATTCACACTGAGTTCCTGCAGGGCTGCAAATGCATCCATATCATCATAAAGTCTGTACTCCTGCTCCAACAGGTCACGCTGTCTGCGGATATATCCCGCTTTGTTGTAGGCCTCTGCCAGAGCCAGGTAGTCTGCCTGTTCAAATTCACCTTTATTATATTTCGTTTCAAGGTTGAGGATCTCCAGTTCCTGATCCGACAGCATCGGTTCTGCTTCCACCGGTGCAAGTGCCGTGTTTGAGGTACTGTCGCTGCCGTCCCCGCAAGCTGCGAGGGATACTGCCATTATAGCGCTGATTGTCAGTGCCAGATACTTTTTTGCATGTCTTTTCATCTTTTTTGTCCTATCTATATTTATTTATTTGATACCAGGGTCAGAAGGTCTAAGCCCACATGAGCTTGCTCATAGGTGGGTGAAAGACCTTATGACCCGCCCCGATATGAGCATAAAAGTGGGATGATAATCCCACGATATGCGAATAGCGGGTCGAATTGTGGAAGTGCGTAGCACGAAGCAATCCGTAGGTATCAAGGTCGGGGGGCGAAAGCCCCGCTAAAGCGTTTATTTTGCGTCACTGATCAGTTTGCGCAGGAAGGCATCTGCCTCCGAGCCTGATGCATAGGTTCCCATATTCAGCACCTGTTCCGCCAGAGCGTAGATACTCTTTGCCATGGCAGGACCGTAAATGGTGATATCTTTATTATCTTTTGTAAGCACGATGTATCCCCGGAAAGCATACTCGACCTTATACTGATCTGCCGGTAGTCCCACCAGCACGGAAGTGTAGCGGTATCTTCCATCCACCGTCTCGTAGATGCTGTCCTGATGTACCCCATTGCCATCGGTTCCGTAGGCAATGCCGCTGATGACTTTTTCACCGCCCTTGATCATGGGATAGGTGTTGCGGTTGGCATTGTTCATGACCAGCGTTCCGTATTCTTTCAGGGAATAGCCATTCACGCCGCCGTTCAGCAATCTGTTTCGCAGGTCGGCACTGATGCCCGTCTTAAAACGGATGCCCGCTTTGCCGGTGATACGGATGGAAAATCCGTGATAGGTCAACAGGTCGGTAAGGTCCGGCTGCGCCGTTACGGCATAGGCATTATTGCGATATTCCAGTGTCCACACATACATACCGATGGGCGCTCCGTTTTCATTATAACGGTAAACCACCGCTGCCTGAGCGTTTCCGTTCGGCAGGGTAACGATCTGCCGGTTGTTCCGCACCTGGGGTGTGTAAGGCATTCCGTCTATGTAAATCGTGGAAGCATCATATCCTGAGGGCACCTGCAGCACCACGTTGGTAGAAGACGTCGGTGTCGGGCAGGCCGTGGCCGGCATGTTCTCGTAGACCGGAATTTTGAACACGAAGGTGTTATCCAGGGCTCCCGCACTTTCATAAAGTTTTTTGATACTCAGTGCTTCCGAAGTGGGTGCCGCAATGTTCTGCATATACTGGTGTGTGTATATAGGATTGCTTGCGTTTGCTGAGACATTATATTTCTGTAGATACAGGGTATCCTGTCCTTTCCAGATATATCTTTCCGCCAGTATTGTTGCGCCGCCCAATACGGAAAAGTAAGTATCGTGCCAGTCCGCATTTTTCGCATAGGTCAGACCATTGGCATAAATCTGTTCATTGGTACTGCCGCTGGCTCCGATATTAAAGTAATTATAGTATCCTTCATACCCCGGATAAGTCCCGGAGATCAGTGGCGAGGTTCCCTGTCCCTGTTCCTGCAGCACTCTGGCCGCCAGATGGAAGGGGCTGATCTTCTGTTGTGCGCCGATGGACCAGAAGATTTCTGCGAAGGTTATGTCATTTTTCGGTGCAGGTCTGGTGCTGTTCATGAAAGTTGTGCTGAGGAAGCTATCCACCGCTGCCTGGGTATGATAGCTTTCATTATAAGTCAGCTGTTCAAACTGGAAAATCGCATTCTCGTGCAGAGAATTTCTTGGATCCATGTACAGCTTCAGGATATCTTCAGATGCAAAATACCATCCGGGGCTGTGCTGTCCTTCCTTGCAGTAGTCACCGTAGGTTTTGTATACCAGGCTCTTTCCGCCCTGCAGCTCGTTATTAATGACTGTCTGGAAATCCAGATTGGTGTTCTGCCGCACAAAGGTCCAGTTGGGATGTTTTTCCTTTAATGCCCTCAGTGCCGGTTGATAGCTTGCCGGGAACTGTTCGATGTCCACATAGTTCACAGGGGCATTTTCCGCTGTCAGCATCACAGCCGCCTGGGGATTCATTCCATACAATTCTTCCCATTCCAGGAAGCGTTCATCGGAGCATGCCAGATTCTCCCTCGGAATGTAGCCTTCATAGACGCTGCCGCTGACTTCCGCCGTTACTTTTTCCCATACCTGGCAGGCTTCATCCACCGACACATCCTGTATCATCACCAGTTGTCCACTGGGTACAGTGACTACCTGTGCACTCGTATCGTCCGCTTCCGCCCGGATCGTCAGATCATCGCACAGATACACCAGTGCCATGACTTCCCGTTCTTCCACGATATTCTGCAGGGCTTCCGATGCCTCATTGATCCATGCCTGATCCTCTTCGTCCAGTGCATAGGTACGGTAGGTATTACCTTCATAGGTAAACAGAACTGCTGCCAGGAGGATTGCTCCCAGAAATGCTAATTTTCTCTTCATGTTACTTTCCTTCATTATTTGTTTCTGTGTTTTCTTTTTACTATTCCAGATGTTTGATTTTCTTGTGAAGTATCCGGATTCCCTTTGGGGCAATGGCGAACAACGTATGATAACACTTGTTCTTTTTAGTGAGCCAGGGATTTCTCATGGCTACCCACCATTCCCATCGCAGATTTCTCACGACTCTCCGGTAGAATTCGTTGTCCCGGGTCATCTGGGCAATGGGAATATGCAGCATGTAGTCCAGCCGCTGATATACGCCAAACCGGAACGCAATGTCCACAAGGTCCGGATATTTCCGTTCTACCAGTTCCAGTACCATGTCCGCATTGTTAATATTGTCGGCGAACACCCGGGAAAAACGGTTTTTATCTCTGGTGTTGCTGTCCGGGCGGTAAAATACGTGGTAGGCCTGTCCGGGGATGCACACGATTCCCGTCACCTTGTAAGCTTCTCTTAACAGCATGATCACTAATAAGTGAAAATCTTCATTCAGCGCTCCCAGGGGGAATTTTTCCGGCGTAAACAGGTCTTTTCTGAGCAGCTTCGTACAGAAGGAGCAGTCCCCTCTGTGCATCAGGAGTTCTTTCAGGAAATCCTGTGCAGGGATCACCTGCTCTTTGTCCACAGGCTCGCAGATATTCGGCAGGATGTTGCCATCCTTGTCGATTTCGTCTCTTCCCACCTGTGCGACAGGCATACCGGTCTCGGCAATGGCCCGGTACAGCCGCTCATACATATCCGCATCCACGTAGTCATCGCTGTCTACGAAGCCGACATATTCTCCCTTCGCCTGTTCCAGTCCAAGATTTCTCGCAGAGGACGGACCGCCGTTTTCCTTATGGAACACACGGATCCGGTCATCGGTCTGCGCCAGCCGGTCACACAGCGCCGGGGTGTCATCTGTAGAGCCATCGTCCACCAGCAGAATCTCCAGATTACGGTAGGTCTGCTGTGTCAGGCTTTCCACGCACCGGGGCAGATACGGTATGATGTTGTAAACGGGCACGATCACGCTGATCAGTGGTTGTTTCATTTCGTCCTTCACGCTGGTTCCTCTTGTCTCTGTTTCGGTTTCTATTGTTTCGATTTCTATTTCTTCGACTACTGTTTGCTATTGTCTCTGCATGCATGTACTGTACATTTTCCGTTCCGGGATCACCGGGGCAGGGGAGCAGGGGCCATCCGCCCACAGCTGTGGAATCGCAGGGGCCGGTATTGTACCATTTGTACTACTTATACTGCTGCGGTTATTTGCTGCTGGCACCGGTTCTGAGCCTGTTGCTTGCATTTCCGCGCCGATTGCATTGGAGAGCATGTCCGCATTTTCCTGCTTTGTCGGCAAAAATCCCAGTTCTCTGCAAAGTCTCACCAGCCGCTCCGCCGCAGTCTGGGCATTCCACACCGTGGTAATGCTGCGCTGTGCTGCTTCTCCCAGTCTCCGGCATTTCTCAGGATCCCGGAGCAGCTGTTCCACAGTGTGGAATAACTCTTCTTCACAGCCGTCCCGGTACATCAGGCCGTTTTCCTCCTGCCGGATCAGATAAGGAGCTGCGCCGATCATATGATCCGCCACCACCGCACAGCCACTGTTCATGGCTTCGTTTACCACAGCGCCCCAGCCTTCCTTACGGTCACTGGTGACGAGGTAGATCTGTGACTCTTCCATGGCAGTCCGCACTTCCTCCGGATCACGGAATCCCAGGAAGCTTACCACATCTGTCACCTGCAGTTCTTCTGCCAGCCGGTGCATCTCTTCTTCCAATTCTCCGCCGCCGATGATATTCATCTGAAAGGGAACTCCCTGCAGATGTTCCTTTAAATAAGCAGCAGTCTTGACCGGCAGCTCCGGATGCTTCCAGTCGATCATCCGGGCCGCCCATAGGATACTCCCCGGCTGTTTCCGGTCAAAGGGCTGTCCTTTGGCATACTCTTTTGTCTCCGGAAAATATCCAAAGCGCAGCATTTTCCCGGGATAGGCATGGATCAATGCATAATCGCAGGGGACATAAGCTCCTGCGCACAAGAAATATACAGGTGCTTTGCGGTATCTGGTGTGATCCTTATACTTTTGGATCAGCCCCCTGGGAGAGACCGCTTTCCACTGTCCTTCCTTATACATACGTTCATTATAACGGAAAATCGGTTTTCCCGCCACTAATCGTTGCTGAATATAACTCTCGTCATCGCAGCCGCCGAAGATCACCACATCTGCTTCTAAAATCAGACGTTGAACATCCTCTCCGGAATTCTCTGACAGACAGCATACATACGGTCTCTCTTCGGCCTGCCAACCCATTCTGATCCGTTCTTCCTCCATGGGCTGTGTCTGCAGGAACCGGAAGCTTCCTTCCAGCAGTTCATACAGCGCATCGCAGAAGGACAGCTGATGGTGATTAAAGTAGTTCGACACAAATACAAGCTTCATCCTTCTCTCCCCGCTATTTCTGCATAGATTTCCTGCATTTTTTCAAAATTGCGTCTCTTATCGTGGGTTTTTCTTGCATGTTCTCTTGCATTTTTAGAGTATTCCATCATTTTTTCCGGATCACTCCACATTTTCATGATGGATTCTGCCATGGAATTTACAATATTTTCCAATTCTGCCGTCTGTCCACGTTTACTATTACGCATGTTATTTTTATTATTTTCACTTTTTTTGTCATCTGCCGCATTATTCCGGCTTTTTCCATCCGCTTCCGGATCCTCTCCCAACCGATGTCCCATGCACCACAAGCCGTCTTTTCCGCCCGCAAACATACTGGGAATGCCTCCCACCTCAGTGCTGACACAGGGAACGCCCAAAAGCATGGCCTCTCCCAGAGAATTCGGGGAATTTTCCAGAGAAGAACAGCACAGGAACAGATTGCTCATTAAAAAGCGGCTCTTCATCTCTTCCGCTGTCAACCTGCCCAGAAAATGCACCCTGTCATCTATTCCGCCTTCTTTCAGAATGCTGCGCAGATACTTCCCGTATGCCGATATTTTCAGCTTCTGCTTCCAGGTGCAGTATGCGGTCAGATCATTTCCGGCCACATATACCTGTACATCAGGGAAGCTCTCCCTGATCTGCGGCAGAGCTTTCAGCAGGTAGTGCAATCCTTTCAGGGGATAATCCCCCTGACTGACGAAAATAGAATGGGGTTCGCAATTTTCCGGCGCCCATGCCCCTTCATAAAAGGTTCCACGCAAGGTCTCGTTCATGGTATAATACTGCGCCCCGGGATTCCAGCCTGTGGTCACGCCTCTGTCCCAGTCGGTTCTGCCGGTGATATTTCCCGCCAGGCCGATGGCCTCCCGTTCCATAATGCCCCGGCGGGCGAATTTCTGCCGTTGGCTGCGCAGTGTATCTTTTCTCACCAGATCCCGGAAGGTTGCTTTCCCGATCTCCGGCTCCGGCATGTCTGCAAAATAAGCCTCGGCACACAAGGTACAGATGCCCTGAATCCCCAAAAGGATCCGCTCTTTCCGTGGATATACACGGCAGATTGCCAACGTATGGGGATATTCCGTGCCAAAGCAGTGTACCACATCCGGAATAAAGTCCTCTGTGATCTTGCGGAATTCCGGTTCCAGTGCCGGCTGGTACTGGTCAGGGTGCACGGTATCTTCACGGAATGGATAACACGTGATATTTCTGCTGTTCTCCGCTCCATCTCCGTCACACAGCGTTGCTGTCTCCGAAGTATCGGCATTTGTTCCGGGCAGGTTCACATAGAATTTCCAGGGGATTTCCTCTGCCCTGTCCATCGGTGCCGGGAATGCCACTGCGAGCTCAATATTGCCGTCATTCTCCGCTGCCACCTGTGACAGCAGTCCTGACAGCCAGCCTTCTTTATTAGAGGCTTCCCTATGAAGTGCTTCGGCGATTGCCGGGAGCATAATGTTGCAGACCCACAGTACTTTCATTCCATTTCCTTTCTGTTTATTATCAAAATATTAATTCTTGTTTTAATCTATTACATTATCAGTTAAAGATCCAGTTCAAATAGGGCAGCAGCCGGATTTCCACATCGTACATTCCCCGCAGCAGCATTGCAAAGTATGCCAGATATGCCATGACCACGCCTGCGATACACAGGTTCCGGAACCATCCTTTTTGCGCATCCTTCAGTACTCCCGGAATCAGGAAGATCTGTGCCTGGATCAGGTAATATGCCACACGGGATACTTCCGGAACGAAAGATCCGCAGGCGTAGAGCAGCAGTCCTGCCAAATTCAGGTAAAAGTAGTAACGGTTTCTACGGTTGTCCCGGATGCTGTCCTTCCAGTAGATCAGACACAGTACCAGCACCGCAAGGCATTTTGCAATGTTGACGTAAGACAGCTGTCCGTTGTCGAACATCGAATCCTTATAGTACGGATAGAACCGGAAAATGATGCTGCGGTAGAGATCCTGTCCGAAGATCAGGGACAGCACCAATACGCCGCCCAATACATAATGCCATTTTTTCAACCGGACCCGTGACAGCAAATCCACCACGATGTACGCCGGGATCACCAGCAGCACCGATTTGTGGATCGTGCAGCCCAGGAGCACCCAGAGAATAAATTTCCCGTATTCTCCCCGCAGTACGTATTTCTGCGCATACATGGCCAGTGCCAGTGCAAAATAATATCGCACTGAATTCATACTATTAAAGTAAAAGCCCTGTGTCAATAAGAGAAACAGGGAAAATACATACCAGTCCGCCTGATCATGTAGTGCTTTCAGGAAAAAGAACACCGTGATCAGGGAAAAGAAACCGAAAATCGGCAGATAAGAGCCTTCCCCGAAGATCAGATGGAAAAATTTCACCAGATACACAAATCCCTTTTCATAAGAGACATGTCTTCCCTGATCGATCAGCTGAAACTTCAGCCAGTAGACCCAATAATCGCCGCCAACGGCAATACGGCAGGCTGAGACCCCCGACAGGAGACAGAAGATAGCGAATTCCGCCACATGGCTGCGTGCCTGCTGACGATTGCACCCTGTGGTCATTCTGCCGTTCAGCCGTCCGGCCGTATATGCGCTGTTTTGTACCAGGCAGCCGAATGCCACCGTAACAGCTGTTAATATAATATATACCAGTGCACTCTTCTCCATGGGAACCTCCTTTCCACCGATATTTCCGAAAAAGCTATATCGTTTTCCCCTCCCGGATGCCTTCCTGCATCCACTGTTTTGCCTGCTGCATACTTACTTCTGCGCACAGAGTTCCTTTATGTGCATACAAAAAACGTAGTGCAAGCGGCCAGGCGAGCTTTCCATACAGATAGTGATACAGCACTCCTCTGTCATGGAAAAACTTTTCATTATAACCATGAAACCAGGTCGATTCCCCTGCTTCCTCTCTGCCGATGGTCACCGGTGCGGTGTAGACCCGGTACCCTTTATTGATGAACTGTGTTAAAAACAGGCTGTCCTCGCCATTACTGTATTTCGCACCGCCACCGAACAGCAGAGAATACGTAATGCCCGAGCGAAGCAGGCTTTCCCTGCGGATGGCAAAGCTGACAGCTCCGTAGCGTCCACAATTATACCATCGGACTCTCTTGCGCTCTGTGATATGATAGGTTCTGCGCTCTTCTTCCACCGCAATATTGAAAATGATCATGTCTGCCTGCGGATTTTGCTCGAACTCCCTGCAGATTGCCTCCGCATATCCATCCTCATATATGATATCTTCATCCGAAAAAAGGCAGATGTCTCCTTCTGCCCGCAGGATGGCTTCGTTCCGGCTTCTGCCGATGCCACGCTCCGGGAAGCTGTAGAAACGGATTCTCCCGTTCCCCTGAGATATCTGCATTTCTTCCTGTCCCAGTCTGTCGCACTGATTGATGATCACTGCGTCGGACTGCAAGTTCATATGTTGTACCGTTTCTGGAAGAGAAGCATTCATCACCGATGCCAGTATTTCTACCTTCATGCCTGCTTCCCCCCATCGTTTTTCTTACTATTTTCCTGCGCACTATCCGCAGGATTTCTGTCTCCCACAGTTTTCTCCCATGGGGTTACTTTCTCCTGCAGTGCACAGGGCAGGAAATAGTACTGCCGGATCAGAGCCTCGTCTGCGTTCCACAAAATGCTTCCAGCTATCGTACAATCCTGTGTTTTCAGTATTTCCAGTACTGCCTCCAGCTGTTTTCCCACATATCTGCCTGCCGGTACCGCCAATAATACCGCATCCGAGCCACGCAGTGCTGCTGTGCTTTCCGGGCTTAACAGGGGACTGGGCACCGCAGTATATTCTACCCGGACGCCACTGATTATCATCGTCTCTGCATTGTTGGTATTTGTACCTATCGTCAATAACCGGTTTACAACCTCCTGCGGATCAACATCCGGCAGTGCTCCGCATACTGCCACACGCAGGCAGTCCCTGCCTTTCTCTTCACCGGATTGCTCCGGAGTCTTACCTTTCACTGCCTTTTCCAGTGTATATTTCAGATTTTCTGTAAATTCTGTACTCTCTACTGTTCCGAGGCTCAGCAGTCCATAGCGTCTGCGCAGCGTTGCCGGCAGCCAGAGGCCATCCCCCGAGATCTCCCACAACAGGAAGATCACAACTGCAAAAAATAAAGAAAGAACCGCTGCCAGAATAACTGCCCGTACCGGACGCACATCCGGCACTACCGCTTCCGCCCGGTCTCCGGGATCCAGCACCTTGATCCGGTTGATTTCCACGATGCTTTCCGCAAATTCATTACACATGGTATCTTCCACGGCATGTGCCAGCGCAATGCTTTGCTCCGGATCCTGTGTAACAGCCCGGGTTACAGGAATGCTGAAATCAGAGGGCAGTGTCGCCGACATGGTTGCGATCCACTGTTCTCTGCCCATGGTCAGTACTTCTGCTGCTTTATCGTTCCCCTGCGCAGACGCTTCCTGCAGATGTTTCTCCACACCATCCAGAAACTCTCCGGTATGGATCAGACTGTTCCAGGTCGCCTCGTTGATATAGTACGCTCCCGCTGCATTGGGGTTCTCCACATATTCTACCTTATAAGTGGAAGAAGCCGCATACCCGGGATCGGGCTGCAGCAAC
>OQVS01001620.1_pt1 | contig 15174 bp, 10 predicted proteins | sample 1691601 | NCBI WGS metagenome assembly OQVS01 (sample SAMN03418268, study PRJEB22391) | human gut metagenome | biome: human-gut; feature: organic feature; material: feces | host: Homo sapiens | place: Tanzania | collected 2013-01
CAAACGACTTTTGTATGTGGCGGGTGCTATAGAAAATACTCACATTACCGTTTCCACCACCTTTTGCCGAGACGCCATCAACATCTTCTAACGTGTAATGCAACACATTAAAGGCGGGTATGCTGTCTTTCTCTGAATAATAGAGGGTGTTTAACACCTCACGTGCCACCTTATTTATATACGCAGTAGGATTAGGTATGAGCGCATGATAAATCTTCGACCCTTGGCTCTGCGGAGCCTTATCCTCAAACAGAATTTTAGGTATCGAGAAATTTTTCCAACGCTTTGCAGCTACCTGCTGTTTCTTTGTTTCTTTCAGTCCGCCAGCAATGCTTCCATTGTCGGCAGTAAGTTTTGTTGTTCCGCATGAAGCAATAATTGTTGCGACAGATAGTGTCGCCAACACATTTGTTAGTTTCATTAGTGAATTGTTTTTTAATGTTATTAATAAAATGATTTATTTGGTCATTGAGTAAGGTTTGTCAACGGCCGCCAAGCCACGCTTTTTATTGGGCTTACTGCCCATTGTAAACTCGATGGTACATCCATCAGTGAGCATTTTGTGTGTGAGATACAGTTTTGAATAAGGTTTACCGTTTACTTTCACGCTCTGCACATAACGGTTTTTATCACTCACCTTAGGAGCTTTTACCACAATGTGCTTACCATTTTCAAGTGTCACGTTCATGTAAGGAAGATAGGGAGCGCCCAATACATACTGGTCGGTACCAGGACATACAGGATAGAAGCCTAATGCCGAAAGGATATACCATGCCGACATTTGTCCACAGTCGTCATTGCCGCCCAGTCCGCGTATATGGTTTCGATACATTTTATTCATAATGGTGCGCATCCACAGTTGCGTCTTCCAGGGAGCCGATGTCCATGCATAGAGATAAGGTATATGATGACTGGGCTCATTGCCATGCACATATCCACCTACCAAGCAATCGGCCGTAATATCCTCATTATCCTTATAGTATTTTTCGGGCAAATCCATGTCAAACAGGTTGTCAAGTTTTTGCACAAACTGTTTGTCACCACCAAAGAGACGAATAAGCCCTTTTACATCTTGAGGAGCAGAGAACGAAAAGTTCCATGAATTGCCTTCAATAAAGCCCTCGCCATAGGTTTGATAAGGATCAAGGTCGGCTTTAAATGTGCCATCAACACGTCGGGGCGAGGCAAAGCCTACCGTCGAATCAAAAGTGTTACGATAGTATAAGGCACGTTTGGCAAAGATGTCTGCAATATCGTTGCGCCCTAAAGCCTTTGCTGCAGCATAAATAGTGAAGTCGTCGTATGAATACTCAAGGGTGTTTGATGCAGCTGTGGAATATTTATCGAATGGTGCATAACAATACTTCATATAGTCGCCTACACTCTCATAGTAAGGACAAGTGGCCGTTTCAACCATCGCTTTGAGCGCTGCATCTCTATTAACATCGGCCCCTTTTACAATAGCATCTGACAATACTGATACAGCATGATACCCAGTCATACACCAACCCTCGTTTCCCATAAGGCTCCACACAGGCAAGAGGTGATGAACGCTCTGTTGCTGGTGGGCAATCATCGACTTTACCATATCGGTGTTGCGACTGGTCTTGAGCAGTCCGAGCAACGGATGTTCTGCACGGTAGGTGTCCCAAAGCGAGAAGATGGTATAGTTGGTGAAGCCATCGGCCTTATGTATGTTTCCGTCGAGTCCGCGATATTGGCGGTCTACATCCATGTAGACCGAGGGGTTGATCATGGTGTGGTAGAGCGAGGTGTAGAGCATGGCCATCTGGTCTGACGTACCTGTACACTCTATTACATCCAGTTCTTTATTCCATTGCGCATCGGTTTCAGCATACACTTGCTCAAACGATTTTCCGCCCACCTCGCTTCTGAGGTTCTTTAATGCGCCCTCAGTGCTCACGACCGATAGCGCCACTTTCACCACCAGTTCTTGCGATGTAACGTTGTCGAAATTAAAATAGGCCACAATGTCGCGACCTGCAATCTCGGGAAAATTCTCATGCAAACGCAACTTACCCATAAAGCCACGATACTTAGGCTTTTTCATATCGCGGTAGCCATAGCTTTTAATGGGCTTGCTCAGTGTGATGGCAAAATAAGTATAATTGCAATTGGCCCAACCATTGGTGATACGATAGCCGGTGAGCAAGGTGTCGTTTTCTACGCGTATGCTGCTCCACAACACTTTGCCATCATAATTATATATGCCATGCAACATATCAAGAATAACACGCGAGTCGGCACCTTTAGGGAAAGTATATTTATGTACGCCTACACGCTGGGTAGCCGTAAGTTGGGCACGAACGCCCTCATCAGCAAGCATCACTTCATAATAGCCAGGAGCTGCCTTCTCGGTGTCATGATTAAATCGTGAGCGATAGCCAGCATCGGGGTGAGTAGCCGTTCCTGGGTTTAGACGCAAACTTCCGGTTTGCGGCATTAGCATCACATCGCCTAAATCAGAATGACCGGTACCACTAAGGTGTGTATGACTGAAACCTACGATTGTAGGATCAGTATGCTGATAACCAGCACAATATTCATACACCTTTCCCTGATAACGTCCATCAACATTTTGTGGAATGGTATCAGTTTCAGGGCTAAGTTGCACAATACCAAATGGAGCACAAGCGCCAGGAAACGTATGTCCCATTCCGCTTGTGCCAATCATCGGATTTACGTAAGCCGTCAGCTTCTTGCCGTCAACAGCCGACACCGTTGCCGTACCAAGCGCGAAGAGGGCTGTTAAGATTACAACAAATTGTTTCTTCATAGTTTATAAATGCTATTAATATTTGTAATTTGTGATATGTTTGTATTATATTTTCTGTCAATATGAAGATGTGGTTTGCAAAAGATACGGATTAAATATTATTTACTCGTTTCCAGTCCGCTACGCTTAGGACGCTTGTAGCTGCGGTAGTCATCGAGCGGTATCTCAATATCGGGTTCGGCTAACTCGCCTTCTTGCGGCAAACGAAATTTCATATATCGTATATTTAGGCCACGCTCTATCCACTGACTCTCATAATAAGTTTGTATGCCCAATATGGTTTGGGTTTGAGCATCTATGCCCTCGGTGTGATATAAATCTTCGGTACGGAACAACACTGGCAGCGCGTTGCGCTCTACCATATATGTGGTGTAGGTGAAGAGGAAGTTGGAGTCGGTCTTGAGATGAACGATGCCATGATCCTTCAGGAAGCGGCGGTAACGCTCCATGAAGAAAGTGCTGGTAAGGCGCTTACGGGGGTTCTTCATCTGTGGGTCGCTGAACGTGAGCCATATCTCGCTCACCTCGCCCTCAGCAAAGAAGCGATCAATGATCTCAATGTTCGTGCGCAGGAACGCCACGTTGGTCAGTCCCTCATTGAGAGCCTGCGTAGCACCTGTCCACATGCGTGAGCCCTTGATGTCGACACCGATAAAGTTGACATCTGGAAACAGCTTTGCCAGCCCAACAGTATATTCGCCTTTGCCGCATCCCAGCTCCAGCACGATGGGATTGTTGTTCTTGAAATATTGCTCTCCCCATTTGCCCTTCATGTCGAAAGGCACGTTGTCGATAACCGAATAGGGATACTGGAACACATTCTCATAACTCTCCATGTCGGCAAACTTGGCCAGTTTTCCTTTACTCATCTTGTTCTTTTATGTTTTGTCGTAAATTATCGTTTTTATATCATCTTGCAAAATTAGGCAAAAAAAACGACATTACTTACTCTCTATTACATAAAAAACGAAAACGGCCATAACATTGACTCACAGAAACGCCATAATCAGAACCTACGCTCCACATCTTCAGAACTCATCTTGCGTTCAGGAGAGTTGTCCTTTGAGTTGAAGAACTTATAAGACACGGAAAGGTAAAGCGTGGGATAGTTGTAACGGTTGCGGAACGTGAAAGAATGGTCACCGCTCTTGCCGTAGCCACGGTATGTGGACGAAAGAAGGTTCATGCCAGACAAGCTGACGCTAAGGTTACGTTTAAGAAAATAGCCCGTCACACCCACAGACACGTCGTTCTGCGGACGCACCACAGACACCGTGGTCTTACGTCGTCCCTCATAAGAGCCTGACACATAGCCTGTAAACGTGCGTTGTGTGTTGAACACAAATTCGGCGTAGCCATTGAGCCCCCACTGCATGCTCTCCGCACACTTGGCGAGCAGAGGATTGTCTGAAGTGTAGCGAGCATAAGCGCCTTCAGCACCAACAGAAAGCGTTAGCCACGACAGACGGTTAAACCAATAGCTGGCAGAAAGCCCATACTCGGCGCTGTTCTGTGCGTTCTCGGGTTTTGTAACAATATAGCCATCAGAAAACGAGGTTACCTGTGCTATGATGTCGTGACCGAAATTCATCACTCCCGATACCGACAGACTTCCGTTATATGTGTAAGTGAGACGCGAGTCGTAATGTTTTTCAGGCTTCAACTGCATGTTGCCACGAACATATTGTTTCTGATTGACACGCCAGCCAAACGGATTAAGCTGTCCAAACTTTGGCTGCGTAACAGAAGAGTTGAGGGTGAACGACAACTGATGATGAGGATTGAAGGCGAAGCTTGTATGCAATGAAGGCAGCCATGTGACGAACGTCTTATGCCAGCTATCCTCTATCTGCTTGTTGCTTCGCCAGGCGATGTCTGAAACAAGCCCAAGACGCATCCACCATTTCTTTGTAAGCTGTGACGACAAGCTGGCGTAAGGTGCAAGCACATACTCATCAAGCTTGAAAAGAGCCGTCTCCTCATATGTTGTCTCGTTGAGGTCAATGCACATCCATTGGTTGTGGTCACGGTCTTTGTCGGTGCGCGAGAAAGAGAAACGAGCACCAAAATCGAAAGTGGTGTTGTGGGCTGTGGTGTCGAGAAGCAAGGAGTAATCGTTGTTTACGCCCACTCCTCTTACCTTCAGACAATCTTTGTCGTTGTAAGTAAAAAATTTCTTGCCGTCTTTCACGCTCAAAGAGACGTAATCAGAATTCTGCTTCTCTGTATAATCATAATAAGAAGTTTCAAGCCACATCTTGCTCTCGGGGCGTCCGAGAGTCTGCTCCATGTATGCAGTAACAGTTTTCTTTGGCGTGCGGAAACTTATGTCGTTGTTGCTTTTAGCATCTACGACCCCATTTGTTTGAGGCTCAGCCCAATCGGAAGACACAAAGACATTGTCGATGCTGCGTTTATTGAAGCTTCCTGTCAAACCGAGCAATCCGTTTTTCGAATAGTTCCATTGGAGGGTGCCCCTTACGCCCGCATAGTTGTTGTCACCTTTAGACGGAGAAACATTTTTATATAAGTAAGAACCGTAGTCGTATTGAGCCGACTCCTTCATATAAGACCCGTTCCAGTTGGCAGACGGTGCCACAGAAAGGAACATCTTTTCCGTGTTATACATCAACTGTCCGAAGCCACCATAACGAAAATTATGGTTTTCTCCCTTCATCTCTTCCGTGCCTATAATGCCACCCAAATACTTACTAAAGGCTGGCGTGGTGTGCAAGACAATCATCGCTGTGTTGCCGTCTTTGTCATAGCGCAATGGTGGCTGACGAAGAACCTCCACTCGTTCAACAAGCCGTGCGTCATAGCCTTTAAGCACATCAGGCAGCTCGCTCGTCTCTACACGCTGCACAACATTGCCTATTTTCACCAGCACCTGTTGCTTGCCAGCCACCTTCAGTTCGTTGTCCTTAACCTGCACTTGTGGAATGCAACGCATGAGATCAAGGGCGTTATTGAAATCATTATTTATTTTAGAAACATCCACGCTATAGCCATCTTTCTGCATGCGCACGCTCATTAAACGCCCTTGCACCACAACCGTCTGCAATTCTGTGGCACTTTGCTGCATTTTGATGTCTCCTACATCTATGTCGCTGTTCAAGTCGATAACATTCTGGTACATCTCATATCCGATAAACGTACATCCCAGCATGCATTTGCCTGCGCCAACCGTCATTTTAAATTTTCCATCAACATCACACACAGCACTTGCTTCTATCTTATCGCCAGGTGCGACAATGAAAACATTAGCAAAGTCGAGCGGATGACCATCAGCATCTGTAACCCTTCCTGAGACAGAAAACTGTTGCGCAAACGCAGATATTGCAAAGCACAAGATTATAAACAAAAGCTTGAAACGTTTATCCATACAATAAGAATTTTAAATAAATCTAATTTTATAAAAGTTTTTTTAACAGAAGGCAAAATTAAGAAAAACGCCATATATGCAGCAAAACGAATTAATTATTTATGATTAATTTAACAAATTTCACTCTAATTCTCAGACATTTATATCTCGTCGAACTCACGTTAAACACAAATAATGCCATGGGCTTTCCTCAAGGTTAGGGAGAATAACCTTTATGGAGATAGTAGACAGCTACCTTATCAGGCATTGCCCTACAAGCATATAACTTATTATAAACGAAGGACAAGAACATTATTGTGACAAAAAGCAATAATCTGCCCCAAAGGCCGTTATAATAAGGTATGAAACGAACATTATTTTTATTATATATTCTCGCGCTCGTAACGCTTAACGCCGCTGCCCAAAGCTTCACCTTGCAGGGCCGCGTGACCGACGAGCAATCGGAACCTCTTGAGTTTGCAACCGTGGCTTGCGTGAGCCAGGGCAAGATTGCCATGACATCGCTCAAGGGCGAGTTCTCGTTACAGCTCCACAGCGCCGACTCGGTGGTGATACGCTTCTCCATGGTGGGTTACAAGACAAAGACAAGGGTGCTGCGCAAGCCGCGCGGCAAGCAGACGCTTCAGGTCGTGATGTACAGCGACAACACGCTCTCGGAGGTCACGGTGACAGAGATGAAACGCCAGACAGGACAGACACAGGAGCTTAAGAAGGAGAACATGCAGCACACACCATCAACAACGGGCAACGCCGTGGAGGAACTCATTCAGAGTCAGGCAGGTGTGTCGACACACAGCGAGCTCAGTTCACAGTATAACGTGCGCGGCGGCTCGTTCGACGAGAACAGCGTCTACATAAACAACGTTGAGCTGTACCGACCCTTCCTCGTGAGAAGCGGACAGCAAGAAGGCCTGTCGGTCATTAACCCCGACATGGTCGACAAGATAGGGTTCTCAACAGGCGGCTTCGAAGCAAAATATGGCGACAAGATGTCGTCGGCTCTCGACATAACCTACAAGCGCCCCAAACGCTTTGAAGCCACAGCAACAGCCAGCGTGCTCGGAGCAAGCGCCTATGTGGGGTTCAGCAACAAGAAGCTGGCATGGAGCAACGGCCTGCGCTACAAGACAAACCAGTATATGCTCGGTTCGCTGGAGACGAAGGGCGAATATAAGCCCAGCTACCTCGACTATCAGACGCACCTCATCTACACGCCTAACAAGCGATGGACAGTAAGCCTGATGGGCAACATCTCCGACAACCATTACAACTTTGAGCCGTCTGACCGCGAGACAAAGTTTGGAACGATGGAAAGCGTGAAGTCGTTCCGCGTCTATTTTGACGGTAAGGAAAAAGACATCTTCCGCACATTCTTCGGCTCGCTCAACATAACGCGCCATTTCACCGACAAGACCTCGCTGTCGCTCATAGCATCGGCCTTCCACACAAAGGAACAGGAGACCTACGACATTCAGGGACAATACTGGCTCACACAAACGGAGACAAGCGAGAACCTGGGCGTGGGTACCTATTTCCAGCATGCACGCAACTATCTGAAAGCCAATGTGGCAAGCGCAAAACTGCTCTTCCAGCACAAGGCGCAGAAGCACAACATCGAGGGAGCGCTAACCTTCAAGAGCGAAAGGATAAAGGAACGGTCGGTAGAGTATGAGATGCGCGACTCGGCAGGCTACAACATGCCGCACACAGGAACAGACCTACAGATGGTCTACTCTATGAGAGCCAACAACAAGCTCAACGCCAACCGCATAGAGGCCTACATGCAAGACACTTACCGCTTCGCAAGCAAGGGCGAGCACACCCATTTCACGCTCAACTATGGCGTGCGCCTAAGCCATTGGAGCTTCACCAAAGAGACCATTCTCTCACCGCGCCTGTCGCTCGGCATCGTGCCGTCGTTCAACCGAAACGTGACGCTGCGCTTCGCTACCGGACTCTACTATCAGGCGCCGTTCTTCAAAGAGGTGCGCGACACAACAACCGTTAACGGCATAACCTACGCACAGCTCAACGAGAAGGCAAAGAGCCAGAGGTCCATACACTTCATTGCGGGCTTCGACTATAGGTTCAACATGAAAGAACGGCCCTATAAGTTTACGGCAGAGGCCTACTATAAGGCACTCGGCAACCTCGTGCCTTACAGCGTGAACAACGTCAAGGTGGTCTATTATGGCAACAACGCATGCAGCGGACACGCCGCCGGACTGGACCTTAAGCTCTACGGCGAGTTTGTGCCCGGCACCGACTCGTGGGTCAGCCTGTCACTCATGAACACAAGCATGAAGCTTAACGGCAAAAGCATTCCGCTGCCCACCGACCAGCGTTACGCGCTCAACATGTTCTTCACCGACTATTTTCCCGGCACAGACCGCTGGAAAATGTCGCTGAAACTTGCTTACGCCGACGGTTTGCCATTCTCCACGCCACACCAAGAGCTGGAGACCAACACGTTCAGAGCACCTGCCTATAAACGTGCCGACATCGGTCTGAGCTACCGACTGCTCGACAACGAGAACCACACCAAGGGCAAGACGCTGCGCAACATCTGGCTGGGCATCGACTGTCTCAACCTCTTCGGCATAAACAACGTCAACTCTTATTATTGGATTACGGATGTCACCAACCAGCAGTATGCCGTGCCCAACTATCTCACCGGCCGACTGATAAACGCCAAGGTGACGTTCGAGTTTTGACAACACCACAACAAGCAAACGCAATGATTATGGACAACTGTAAAAGAGCCGCGCTGAAACGGTCAGCACATGCCATGAAAAGACACATCCGTCTGGTCATGACAACATGTCTGACCCTGACAGCATGCGCCGTCTTCACATCATCAGCCAAGGCGCAACGCAACGAGGTGCTAAGCCCAAACATTGCATCGCTACAGGTCACGGCCGATGACAAGTGGCTGCAAATGCCAATAATGCAGCTGGGCAGCGGCAGCGTCATGAACATTGCCTTCGACGACCTCACACACGAATATCATCGCTACGCCTACAAGCTGGAACATTGCGAAGCCGACTGGACGGTGAGCGACCAGCTCTTCGCAAGCGACTATTGCAAGGGCTTTGCCGACGGCAACACCATCGACGACATGGAGGAGTCGATAAACACCTCGGTTCAATATACCCACTATCGTCTGCAGATCCCGAACGACAAATGTGTGCCGACCATAAGCGGCAACTATCGGCTGACGGTCTATGACGACAACACGCAAGACACCGTCTTCAAGGCGTGCTTCATGATTGTGGAACAACAGACGGCGGTGGCTCTCGGCGTGACCACAAACACCGACATCGACATTAACCGATCGCACCAGCAGGTAAGCATGAAGCTGGGCTATGGCGCCCTCGCCGTGCGCGACCAGCAAAAGGAAATAAAGACCGTGGTGCTGCAAAACGGCAGTTGGACAAACGCTGTCTGCAACGCCACGCCCCAATATGTGAAGAACGACGGCTTGCAATGGGACCACAACCGCAGCCTCATCTTCACGGCAGGCAACGAGTATCGCAAGTTTGAGACCCTCGACCCCTCACACCCCACCATGGGCATAGAGAGCGTGTCGTGGGACAACACCCGTTACCACGCCTTCATCTGGCCCGACGAGCCACGACTAAACTACATCTACGACGAAGATGCCAACGGATGTTTCTACATTCGCAACAGCGACAACATTGAAAACGACATAGCTTCCGACTATGTCCTCACCCATTTCACCCTCGTTCTCGACCGTCAGCCTGGCGACATCTATGTGAGCGGAAAATGGACAAACGAGAGCACCGACGACCTCTACCGCATGACCTATAATGAGCTACAGAAACGATATGAAGCGACCATTCTTCTGAAACAAGGCTACTACTCGTACCGTTATCTCACACAACGCTCCGACGGGTCGCTCTCTCTCCTACCCTCAGAGGGCAACTTCTACCAGACAGAAAACACCTATCAGGCTCTCATCTATTATCGCCCCATCGGCTCACGCACCGACCGGCTGGTGGGGTATGCGGAAGTTGGGATTTAGAAAAAAAGGAAAGAAGAGATTGAGTGAAGAAAGAAGAGATTGAACAAAGGTAGAAGAGATTGAACAAAGGAAAGAAGAAGGTAAAGGTTGTAAAAAAACAAAGATTATCCAAACATGGCACTTACATTAGCCAAATGACTCTCTTAGAAGGCGTAAAAGCCATAGTTAGCTTAGCTAAATGCCATACTTAGGAGAACTAAATGCCATACTTAGGAGAACTAAATGCCATACTTAGGAAAGCTGAAAGCCATGGTTACAATACCCGAACGAAGAACATGTAAGAACCCAAGCCTTATTGGCTCAAAGGATATGACAGACAACGGGTAGGAAAGGAAACTGCCATGAAAGGTCTAAAAAATACAAAAAAAGTGACAAGTTCTGCCGTTTTGTCAGATAAAATGTCTAACTTTGTGCTCTAATGGATACCTCTGAATTACAGAAAATAAAGCAACGCTACAACATCGTCGGCAATTGCGACGAGTTGAACCATGCCTTGGATGTCGCCTTGCAGGTGGCACCCACCGACCTTTCTGTGCTTATTATCGGAGAGAGCGGAGTGGGCAAAGAGATCATTCCAAGAATTATACACGACAACTCACCACGACGCAGAGAGAAATATTTTGCCATCAACTGCGGATCCATTCCTGAGGGAACGATAGACAGCGAACTGTTCGGACACGAGAAGGGTTCTTTTACAGGAGCCATCGGCGAAAGCGAAGGCTATTTTGGCACAGCCAACAAAGGAACCATCTTCCTCGACGAGGTGGGAGAGCTGCCTCTCGCCACACAAGCCCGTCTGCTGCGCGTGCTTGAGACAGGCGAATATATCCGCGTGGGCGGACAGGAGATACGCAAGACCAACGTGCGCATTGTGGCTGCAACAAACGTGAACATGCAGAAAGCGGTGAGTGAGGGACGGTTCCGCGAAGATCTCTACTACCGCCTTAACACCATACCGGTAAAGATGCCGCCGCTGCGCGAACGCGGCAACGACATCCTGCTTCTGTTCAAGCTGTTCACCATGCAGATGGCAGAAAAATATAACATCCCGCGCATAACGCTCACGGAAGACGCCAAGAAGATTATGCTCAAATATAAGTGGCCGGGAAACGTGCGACAGCTTAAGAACATAACAGAGCAGATGTCGGTACTGAGCACAGAGCGCGAGATCGACGCCAACACCATTCACCAGTTCATACCCGAAGACCCTGAAAGCACACAGCTGGCGATGATACCAAACCAAGGGGGCGCCCACTCTTATGAGAACGAGCGCGAGCTGCTCTACAAGATCCTGTATGAGCTGCGAGGCAACGTGAGCGAGATGAGACGCGAGATGAACGACATGCGGAAAAAGATCGACGAGGCGAGAAAGATTGAAAACGCCACGCCTTACCCACAGGCCACACCCTACCCCACCACCATGCACACCTTGGCTCCGGCTGAGCAGCAGGTAAGCCCCTACGGCATGCACAACATGAGGCAGCAAAACAGAGTGGAGGATGTGGAGGTAGAGGAGATTAAGGACAGCGACAGCCTCAACCTCAACGACCTCGGACGACAGATGGTGGAAAGAGCGCTTGAGAAGAACGGCGGCAACCGCAAGAAAGCGGCTGCTGAGCTGGGCATCTCTGACCGCACACTTTATAGACGAATTAAGCAATATGGGCTTGACAAATAAAACGAAAGAACAGATATCAGGAACGTGGACATGGCTTCGCAAAGGCATGACAAAAGCATACACCCACACAAGACAGGCACGCACATATATAATAATGTGTGTTGCCGTGCTGAGCCTCGCCGCAATGTCGTGCTCAGTGTCTTACAAGTTTAACGGCGCAAGCATAGACTACACCAAGACGAAGACCATACAGATCGCCGACTTCCCCATACGCTCAAGCTATGTGTGGGGTCCGATGGGACCGATGTTCAACAACGCCCTTAAGGACATGTATGCCAACCACACGCGCCTGATACAGGTGCGCCGCAACGGCGACCTCAAGATTGAAGGCGAGATAACGCAATATACGCAGCGCAACAAGTCGGTGTCGAGCGAAGGCCATTCGGCACAGACAGAACTGTCGATAACTGTGAACGTGCGCTTCACCAACAACGTGAATCACAACGACGACTTTGAGCAACAGTTTACAGCCTCCAAGACCTACGAGACAACACAAAGTCTCAACTCGGTGCAAGAAGAGCTGGTGACACAGATGGTGAAAGACCTCACAGAGCAGATCTTCAACGCCACCGTTGCCAACTGGTAACAAGCGGCCATGGACAAGGTTCTCTGACAAGAAGGCCTGAAGCGAAAGCAAGACATAACCTACTGGTAAAACAAACCTTAAAAAGTGATGGATCTAACGCAACTCATAAACCACCCCGAACTAATGAACAAGGAGACCCTTTACGATCTCCGAAGCATGGTTGCGCTCTATCCTTATTATCAGACAGCCCGTCTGCTGATGCTACAGAACCAGTATCTCCTGCACGACTCTTCGTTTGATGAAGAGCTAAGGCGAGCAGCTGTGTTCATAACAGACCGCAAGAAGCTCTTTGACCTCGTGGAGGCAGCCCACTATCGGCTTAAGCAAGCAGAGAGCACAACGGCTACGGCAAACAAAGAGACAAGCGCTCACGACGACAACGAAAAGAGCAAGCGCACAATGTCTATAATAGACCACTATCTCGACTCTATGCCCGAAAACGCCCCAGAGCAACCCAAGGAACCGCGACGCAAGCCCACGCCCGCCGATGCCGCCAACGACTATGTGGCTTATCTCATAGAGACGGAAAACGAAGACGACAAGAAACAAGACCAAACGCAAGCGCCTCAGCTTAAAGGTCAGGCTCTCATTGACGACTTCATAAACGACGGTGGAAAGATCACTCTAAAGGACACACCCGAGTATGTGCCGCAGATGGAAAGCGACAACAAAAACGCCGATACACCGCCCGATGACAGTTTCTTTACGGAGACATTGGCCAAAATATACATCAAACAAGGCAGATATTCGAAGGCTCTTGAAATTATTAAGCGTTTAAATTTGAATTATCCAAAAAAAAATGCTTACTTTGCAGACCAAATCAGATTTTTGGAGAAACTGATTATAAACAGCAAGGCAAAAGGCAAGCAAAAACAATAGTCGGAAGACACAAAAAGATGATGAAAGAAAGCCCGAAAGGCTGACGGGGCAAACCCAAAAGGCTGATGGATTAAGCCCAAAAGGCTAACGGGTCAAACCCAAAAGGCTGACGGATCAAGCCCAAAAGGCTAACAGGTCAAGCCCAAAAGCTAACAGGTCAAGCCCAAAAGGCTGATGGGTCAAACCCAAAAGGCTGATGATTGGAGGAGAAAGCTGAAAAGCGAAAGACAGAAGAAACAAAAAAAAATAAAACAATAAAAATAACAAAACAGCAATGATTTACACATTATTCGTAATTCTGATCCTGATCGCATCGGTTCTGATGATCGGCATCGTGCTCATTCAGGAATCAAAAGGAGGCGGTCTGGCTTCCAACTTCTCATCGTCCAACTCAATCATGGGCGTAAGAAAGACCACTGACATCGTAGAGAAGACAACATGGGGTCTCGCAATCGCAATGGTTGTTATCAGCGTTATCTGTGCTTATGTAGCTCCTAAGGCTACAAACGAGCAGAGCGTTATGGAGAAGAGCGCCGTCGAGGCACCCGCAACCAATCCTAACAATGCTCCCGGATTTGGCGCAAGCCAGCAGCAGGCTCCCGCAGCCGGTGCACAGCAAGCAGCTCCTGCACAGCAGGCTCCCGCAGCTCCCGCAGCACCTGCAGCTCCTGCACAGCCCGCAAAATAAAAGGGAAATTGAAGGAAAAGTAAAAAAAGTTTGAAAAAAGTGCGGGAATTATTTGGTAGTTTAAAATAATTCCCGTACCTTTGCACTCGCTTTTAAGACATAAGCGTTTAACAAGCTAACACGGTGGCCGTAGTTCAGTTGGTTAGAGCGTCAGATTGTGGTTCTGAATGTCGTGGGTTCGAGTCCCACCTGCCACCCAAGATAAACCTCATAGATCAGAAATGATTTATGAGGTTTCTTGTTTTTAACAACTTTATCAAACAAAAATGATAAGCCACTTAATAAAAAATGCCCCGATACCGAAGTACCGAGGCCTGTGTCAAAATAAACAAGTATTTATAACTTGTCGGTCGTCATTTTCAGACGGTTTGCTATATCTACGAGAGCTTCTTTCAGACGTTCGCGGTCAACATCGCTAAAATCATCGGGTTTTCCGTTGTTGCGTCCGCTAAACTTATGATAAAGCCAACTCCGAGATTTACCAAAATAGTTTTGTGCAAGATAGGCCCAGTTTATATCCTCATAGACATCACTCAGGATCTGACGCACCGTTGTCTGCTGTTTTGTTATAGAATATTCCATATTTATAATTTTTATGCCCTTCCACAAAAGGGAGGGCTTTGGCTATTCATGTTCCATCAGTTCGTAAACTAAATCCATAATATAAATTTCAAGTTCTCGTGCACCATAGGGGTAGGCTTTTCTATAATTTCTGATAGCCACAATCAGTTCTTGCTCTTTTTCCGAGTATTTCAGAACTTATTTATTTTGACAACACAAAGATAATCATCTTTTGCATATTATATAAACTTTTTGTGTTAAAAGATCACCCAAAGAGTATTTTTAACACTCGCACAAAAAAACTTTCCCATCCTCACGGACAAGAAAGGCCAAAAAACCTTACAATTAACAGACCTTGCTTCCAGAGGACTTGACATTGAAGGCATAACTCACGTTGTCCAGATGGATTTGCCGGAAAAAGAAGACTTTTTTATTCACCGCGCAGGAAGAACAGCCCGAGCCGGAGCAACTGGAATAAACTGTGTAATCGGAGACGCCTGGGAAATGGAAAACTATGCCCGCCTTGAAAAAAAACTTAAGATAACGGTTTTTCCA
>OQVS01001623.1_pt1 | contig 15170 bp, 15 predicted proteins | sample 1691601 | NCBI WGS metagenome assembly OQVS01 (sample SAMN03418268, study PRJEB22391) | human gut metagenome | biome: human-gut; feature: organic feature; material: feces | host: Homo sapiens | place: Tanzania | collected 2013-01
CCCTACACGACGCTCTTCCGATCTCAATCCGCCATTTTTTTAAATCCGTCTTCAAAATTCCTTTGAATCCGCCGTTATCCCGCTATATCCCCGTAAATCCCACTATATCCCGCTTGGTCTAAATATAAGTGTCAAGTCACAGTTAGCCTATCAAATCAATCGGTTTAATGCAAGAATGTTTAGCGCGCGTCGACCTTTCCCTTGACTTTCGCCCCCCAACGGGTAGAAATTAGGCAAAACGTTTTTTATTAAAAAGGATTGTCCCCATGGAAGTCAGAAGCAGATTCGCCCCGTCCCCGACGGGCTATATGCACATCGGAAACCTCAGAACCGCTTTGTATGAATACTTGGTCGCCAAAAGCGCGGGCGGCAAGTTCATCCTGCGTATCGAGGACACCGATCAGGAACGCTATGTCGAAGGCGCGGTCGACATCATCTATAAAACGATGGAAATGGTCGGGTTGAAGCATGACGAAGGTCCCGACGTCGGCGGTCCTTACGGTCCTTACGTCCAGTCCGAACGCCGCGCGATTTACAAGGAATACGCCGACAAGCTCGTTGACTTGGGCGGCGCGCATTACTGCTTTTGTTCCGAGGAGGAATTGGAAAAACAGCGCAAAGCGTGCGAAGAAGCGGGCATTCCGTTCAAATTCCGCGACCCGTGCAAAAAACTGTCGGTCGAAGAAGCGCGCAACCGCATCGCCGCGGGTGAAAAATACACCGTCCGCCAGACGATCAACCCGCACGGCACGGTTTCTTTCGACGACTGCGTGTACGGTCACGTCACGGTCGAAGCCAAGACTTTGGACGAAGGCATTTTGCTGAAATCCGACGGACTGCCGACGTACAACTTCGCAAACGTCGTCGACGACCATTTGATGAAAATCACGCACGTTCTGCGCGGCAACGAATATCTGTCGTCCACGCCGAAATACAATCTGATGTATCAGGCGTTCGGTTGGGAAATTCCGACTTACGTCCACCTGCCGCCGATTATGAAAGACGAACACAACAAGTTGTCCAAACGCAACGGCGACGCATCGTTTCAGGACTTGGTCGCCAAAGGCTACCTGCCCGAAGCGATTGTGAACTACATCATTTTGCTGGGCTGGAGCGCGAAAAACGACGAAGAAATCTTTTCCATGGCGGAATTGGAAAAAATCTTCAACATCGAAGGCATCAACAAATCCCCCGCGATTTTCGACGGTGAAAAGCTGAAATGGATGAACGGCGTGTACGTCCGCGCCCTGCCGCCCGAAAAGTTCCACGAACTCGCCCTGCCGTACTACAAGGACGCGGTCAAGCGCGACGTCGATTTGGAAGTGTTGTCGAAATGCGTCCAGCCGCGCGTCAACGTGCTGAACGAAATCCCCGAAGCGGTCGATTTCATTGACGAACTGCCCGAATACGATATCGACATGTACGTTCACAAGAAAATGAAAACGACGCCCGAAATCGCACTGAAAGCGTTGGAAGAAGCCAAAACCGTCGTCGAAGCGATGACGGACGCGGACTTTGCGTCAATGGACGCGGTTCACGCGGTTCTGCTTGCCGTTCCCGAAAAGCTGGGCATGAAAAACGGTCAATTCCTGTGGCCGGTGCGCACCGCCCTAACGGGCAAACAATGCACCCCCGTCGGCGCGGTCGAAGCCGTTTATCTGTTCGGCAAAGACGAAAGTCTGAAACGCATCGAAAAGGGCATTGAAAAGCTGAAATCCGCCGTCTGATTTTACGGCAAAGCAAAAGCCGCCTTGTTTCAAAGGCGGCTTTTTTACGAAACAAAATTCACGCGGACATATCGTTTAGCGCGTTTAAATCCGAAAAATCGAAGCTTTCGTTCATTTCGACCGGAAAATCAATGGACAAACGACGGTCAGTCGGATTGACATGCGGCGGCTATTCCGCCTTTGCCCTTTCTACGCATTGACCGCCTTTCAGCGCAAATCCGCTTTCGCACGCCAAGCATTTTCCCGTTGCCGTATTGCAGTCGGCGCAGAACGCGCAACATTTTTTTTCCACTTTGAAACGTCCGGCGCCGTAACTTTTTCCGCCCTTGACGGAATACACTTTGCCCCGTCCCAGTTTAACGGCTTTGGCAATCACAAAGGCATTCCCGTCCGGCACCGTTTGTTCCGCCGCGAACACGAACGGTGATATCAAAACGGCTACCGCGATCAAAATCATTTTTTTCATATCCCCCCCCCTCTGATCGAAACGAAAATCAACCGCGCGTATCGGATTTTTTCCGTGCCGTCGCCACGGTCAACGCCGCCGTTCCGCCTTGCTTTTGCTTTGACAAAATTGCCATCAGCGACGGTTTTGATGACGTTTTTCCTGATTTTTCAACCGTCGGCACGGTCGCCGGTTTTTCTTTTTCCCGCATACGGGTTTGCTGACGATCACGCAAATCTTTAAAAAGCTTCTTAAAATCTTTTGCCAAATCTTGCGGTGTTTTCAACGGATTCAAAACGATCACATCGCATTCGGCTTTCGAATCGACATAACCTTGTCTGTCGCAACGCTGATCAAATCCGAACGTCACGGGGTGATCGGATCCGCTATCCGTCAGCTGTTTTTTAAATTCTTTGTCTTTCATCAAAATAGACAGCATTGCTTCCGCGGATTTCGTCCTTTGATTCAAAATATACACCGGAACGGACGATTCTTTATAATCGGCGTGGTGCGCATCGGGACGAAAGAAAACGGCGTTTTTGAAATTGTCAGGATTTTTTTTCACGCCGTCAAATGAAAACATTTCGCGTCCGTCGTCGCAAATGTAATGATACGCACCGATTTTCGACTGAAACGCATTTTTGAACGTTTTTCTGATGAATCTGCGGGCGTTTTCCGCCAAATACATCGCGCCCGCCAACCCGTCGGATTTTTTACTGTTAAACCAGCCGTAAGCGTTGCGTACCGTCAAATTATCATCGGCGTTCGGGTGTTTTTTCCCGGTGATTTTCCGATAAGACCGCTTGCACGCGTTCAACAGACGCATCGTCGACGACGTCACGAAATTAAATTGAGGCGAATGCAGCTGCTTTTCAATCTTTTCGTCGGACGGTTTATCGTCCGTCATGCCGACGGTATGCGATTTAAACGCGGCGACGACGTCCAGCTTTTTCCCGCTCAGACAAGTGTCGATAAACCCCACCGCCGCCTGCTTGCGTCCCGATTGCAGTTCCGGCATATATTTTTCGAAATCCAGAAACGCCGGCGGACGGGCGACCGCACTATGATAGCTGCGTTCATAACTCCGCGCCAAACCGAAGCTGGACGCATAACCCGCCATACCCGCCAGAATACTTTCACCTTCGCTTTTTCCCGCTTTTTTCGCGGCATAATAAGCGCGCATGCCCGGCGCGTAGCTTCCCTTTGTCATCGCACTGACAAAAGCGGCGGAGGATTGCGCATTTTTGTCGCGGATTTCAAACAGATACTGATAGCCCGCCGTTTCCGCCGCCGCTTCGAAAATGCGATCGTCCAGAATGTTTTCCGCCAAAGTCAGTCCGTCTTTGTATTTATTGATACCGTCGTGTTTGAATTGGTACTGGTGCTGAAATTCATGGGCGAAGGTCGCCGCGGCTTCGTATCCCGTTCCTTCCATGGCGGAAATCATAATATTTTCGCCGTTGCACGACCCGCAACAATCCATACCGTGAACCAGCCGCAACGTCGGACGGTCGGCGACGGGCAGATTTTGAATTTTCCGTAACATTGACGGACTTTCGATCGCCTTGGACAAGATCTCCGCCAAATTCTGCAGATCGCCTTCTTTTTCACCGGCGGCGGCGATCCAATCATCTTTCCCCGCGCCGAACCGCAAAACGCTTTTGGCGTTGTCCTGAGGATGAACTTCGATCGAAACGGTATTCGCCGTCTGAGCGACAGCCTTGCCATTTCCGTTAAAAACGTCATTTAAAAAGCTCATGCGCACCTCCTTGCCCTATGATTAAATTTTAACAAAACCCAACAAAAGAGCAACAAAAAAGCCCTGAATAAATCAGAGCTTTTTAATGGCGGAGGGCGTGGGAGTCGAACCCACTCACGGCTTTAACCCCGTGTACGGATTAGCAATCCGCTGCATTACCGTCCTGCCCGCCCTCCGGCGCGATTTCTGTTCTAGCGAAAGTTTATCCCGTCGTCAACTTAAAAAATCGTTTGACGCGGTTTTTATCGCCGACGCGCGTCAGCGATGCAGCATCGCTTCGGACAAATGGGACGACACGCGTTCCGCTTCGCTGATCTTTTTTTCCGGATCGCGCAAAATGGACGCGCGCAGTTTTTCATTCACTTTGGAATTTTCAGGCGTCCCGCCCAGATCAACCGTAACGGCGGCACCTTTTGCGAACCGTTTAACCAAAGACTTTTCGCTTAATTTTGTCATCTGGAATTTCCTTTTTTCCTCAGTTCGCACGCGACCGCGTTTTGCGTCGGCGCGTCCGTTTTTTCCCGCGTTTGCACCTGCAACCGCGACATCAGCCCATGTTTCGGCGTCATCTCCGCCAGTTTCGCCTGCAAAGAAGGCATCGGCGGCGGCAAGGGCTTGCCGTTTTCGTCCACGGGCGGCGGAGGCGACACTTTGCCGTCAATCGGCGGCGGCATTTGGACGTCATTCTCGTTCATCGGCGGAGGCGGCGGAGGCGTGATCGATTTTTCATACGCCGCGCCGTCGCGGTACAGCCCGTGCGGCGCCAGAACGGCTCTGCCCTCCGGCGACAGTTTCGCCGTCAGGGAACCGCACGCCTCGCATTGATCCTGCGCGGATTTCATCAGTTTGTAGGTTGAATCGCTGATATAGGCGAAATTGTCCGACCGCATTTCCCGTTTAATCTTGTCGTCAGGCGGCAATTCGGACATCAGTCCGGTCGTCACCATTTTAAAATAGGCGGTTTCATCAACGTTGTCCCCCGACGGGAACAAAGATTGAATCTGCATCTCGTTCATCATCTGTTCAATGCCGTCGTGTTCGGACGGCTTGAAATCCATCAGATCCTTGTTATCCTTTTCCAGACTGAACGGCATCGTGTGATACTGTTTTGCGTATTTGTCAGCAAGGTAATGGTTGGCGGCGTATCCGCGCATGCCCGCGAAAACGCATTCGGATTCGTCCTTTCCGGCGTCGACCGCCTGAATGTAGTCCTTGAATCCGGGACGGTACGCCATCATCATGTCGAAATCGGCTTTAGCTTCCGGCAAGTGCCTGACATCGTTAAGAAATTGGAAATTAGCCACTTCCGCGGCGGCTTCGCCCATACGTTCCACCAGCATCTGGTCGGGCAGATTGGTCTGCACGTTCATCCAATTCCCGACGCGACTTTGCTTGAAATGGTGAAATTCGTGCATGAACAGTCCCGCTGTTTTGAAACCGTTTCCGCAGTTTTTCCCCACGATAATGGAATTATCGCCGGAGCAAAAGAATCCGCCCCACCCGTTCGACAGCATTTGGCTTTTCAGTGTCGGACGTTCTTCAACGGGAACGGATTTGATTTGTTCCAAAGCTTTCGGACTTTTTACGACGCATTCCAGCGTTTCCATCAGGAACGAAGCGTCGTCAAACGTCCCCGCCACGTTGAAATAATCGTCCTCGCCCGCGCCGAAATAAAGACGGTGTTTGTTTGCGTCGTTCCCATCGCCGATCAAGCTTACGCTTGCGATCGGTTGCGGTTGCGATTGCGGCGACGGATTTTGAAATTTTGAATCAAGTATACCGGACATGACTGCTCCTTTTTTTACAGAATATCTTTTTTCACAGTCCCTTACAAGTTTTTTGTCCGAAAACGCGACGGGCGGGAACAGTGCCGTTTCCGCCCGTTTCAATTTCATCAAAAACCGGTCAGACCGGCAGCTTGCGCACCTTGCTGACAGGCGCGTAGTATTCGTGTTCCAATTCGTCGTCCAGAATTTCGGCGATCAGAACCTTGTCTTCTTTTTGCAGCGAAGCCAAAGCCATCGGGGACAAATACTCCAATAAAATGGCGCGTTTTCCGTCGCGCATCAGCAATCCCGTTTCCACGCCGTCAAAGAAAAAGCGCGGGTGATCAGGATTTCCCGTACGCGCCCGAATGCAAAACAGCAATTCGCCGTCTTTATTTTGTACGACATCGTACAATCCTTCTTTTTCAGCCATCGCCTTTCCTTTCATTTCCGTCCGCGCGGGGTACACGCCCGCGCGGATCGTTTGCGCGTTTACGCGTCCAGCTTCTGTTTCACCAGCTGATTTAACATGGCGGGGTTTGCCTTGCCCTGCGACGCGCGCATCGTCTGACCGACGAACCAGCCCAACAGTTTTTCTTTGCCGCCTTTATATTCGGCGACTTTGTCGGGGTTGGCGGCGATCACGTCATCAACCATTTTTTCGATTGCGGACGTGTCGGTGACCTGCTTCAAGCCTTTTTCTTCAACGATTTCATCGGGGGATTTGCCTTCTTCAACCATAAAAGCAAACACGTCCTTGGCAATACGCGAAGAAATCGTGCCGTCGTTGATCAGATCGACCATGCGCCCCAGATTTTCGGGCTTCACGGGGCTTTCGGAAATGGATTTGCCCAGCTTGTTCAACACGGCGAACAAATCGCCCATGATGTAGTTGGCGACCTTTTTCGCGTCGTGACCTTTTGCCGCGGCTTCAAAATAAGCGGCGATGTCTTTTTCCGCGACCAACTGTCCCGCGTCATAAGCCGGCAGACCGTATTCCCCGATAAAGCGTTTTTTCTTCGCGTCCGGCAGTTCGGGCATCTGCGCGCGCAGACGTTCGATCATATCGTCGTCCAAAATCAGCGGAATCAGATCCGGATCATAGAAATAACGGTAATCGACCGCCGTTTCTTTGGAACGCATGGACTTCGTTTCACCCTTGACGGAATCGAATTTGCGCGTTTCCTGAACGACTTTACCGCCGTTTTCGATCAGTTCGACCTGACGCATGGCTTCGTATTCAATCGCCTGCATCACGAAACGGATCGAATTGACGTTTTTGATTTCCGCGCGCGTGCCGAACGGTTCGCCCGGACGATGCACGGAAACATTCGCGTCGCAACGCATCGACCCTTCGTCCATGTTGCCGTCGCAAGAACCGATATAGCGCACGATCGAACGCAATTTGCGCAGATAAGCGCCGGCTTCTTCGGGCGAACGGATATCCGGACGCGACACGATTTCCATCAGCGCGACGCCCGCGCGGTTCAAGTCGACAAAAGATTTGCTGGGGTGCTGATCGTGCATCAGCTTGCCCGCATCCTGTTCCAGATGCAGACGTTCAATGCCGATACGGCGCGTTTCGCCGTTTTCCAGATCAACGTCGATATAACCGTCGGAAATAATCGGGTGGTCGGACTGTGAAATCTGATACCCGTTGGGCAGATCCGCGTAATAGTAGTTTTTACGGGCGAAGATGGATTTTTTGTTAATCGTCGCGTTCAGCCCGAAACCCGTGCGCACCGCCTGTTCGACACATTCGTGGTTAATCACGGGCAACATGCCGGGGAACCCCGCGTCGACAAAGCTGACCTGCGTGTTGGCTTCCGCGCCGAAAGCCGTCGCCGCGCCGGAAAACAGTTTGGCTTTGGAAATGACTTCGCAATGGACTTCCAGCCCGATAACGACTTCCCAATCGCCCGTTTCACCTTTAATGATATAAGACATCTTATTTTCCTCCTACGCGCAGGGGGCGAACCGGCATGCCGGACATGGATTCGATCGCGCCCGCGACCCGCAAAATCTTTTCTTCCTGAAAACTGTTGCCGATGACCTGCAATCCGATCGGCAGCCCGTTGATTTCGGACGTTCCGGCGGGCACGCAGACCGCGGGCAGCCCCGCCAGCGACGACGGAACGGTGAACACGTCGTACAACTGCATTTTCAAAGGATCGTTCGTGCTGTCGTCGTCTTTGCCGAACGCCGTTTCGGGCGCGGCGGGCGCCAGAATCACGTCAACCTTTTCATAGGCTTCCGCAAATTCGCGGCACAGCAGGCGGCGGACTTTCTGCGCTTTCAGATAGCAGGTTTCATAATAGCCTTCCAGCAAAATGCACGTGCCGATCATGATGCGGCGTTTGACTTCCTTGCCGAAACCTTCGGTGCGGGTGTTCGTGTACATCTCGTCCAAAGACTGACCGTCAACGCGCAGACCGTACTTCACCCCGTCATAGCGGGCGAGGTTTGACGACGCTTCCGCCGGCGCGATCAGGTAATACGTCGGCAAAGCGTACGGTGTGGACGGCAGGGAAATATCGACGATTTCCGCGCCCGCTTCGCGCAGTTTCCGCGCCGTTTTTTCCCAAACGTGGCGCACGTCGGCGTTCAAGCCCTTGTCGGGATTGTATTCGCGGGGAATACCGATCCGCAACCCTTTGACATCGCCGGTCAAAGCCTTTTCATAATTCGGGACGGGAACGTTCATCGACGTGGAATCTTTCGGATCAAAGCCAGCCATCGCTTCCAGCATGATCGCGGTATCGCGCACGGTGCGGGTCATCGTGCCCGCCTGATCCAGCGAAGACGCGAACGCCACCATGCCCCAACGCGAACAGCGACCGTATGTCGGCTTGCACCCGACGATGCCGCAGAACGAAGCGGGCGTGCGGATCGAACCGCCCGTGTCAGACCCCGTCGCCGCCATGCACAGCCCCGCCGCGACAGCCGCCGCGGAACCGCCCGACGAACCGCCAGGGATCAGGAATTTGTCGGGGTTGGTTTTGTCTTTGTACGGGTTGCGAACCGCGCCGTACCAGCTGGTCAGGTTCGCCGTGCCCATCGCGAATTCGTCCATGTTGGTTTTGCCCAGCATGACGGAACCTTCGTCTTCCAGTTTTTGGGAAACGGTGGATTCATAAGGCGGCACAAAGCCGTCCAGAATATGAGAACAAGCGGTCGTCCGCACGCCTTTGGTGCAATAGAGGTCTTTCATGCCGACGGGAATGCCTTCCATTTTTCCGGCGACGCCTTTCGCGCGGCGTTCATCGGATTTGGCGGCGCGTTCCAGCGCGATTTCGGGCGTTTCCAAAACATAAGCGTTTAATTCGCGCGCCCGTTCCATTTCCTTTAAATGCGCCTGCGTCAATTCGACGGCGGAAAATTCTTTTTTAGCCAGCCCGTCCAGAGCTTCGGCGATTGTCAATTCAACTAAATCGGTCATGATTTACTCCACCACTTTGGGAACCAGGAAATAACCGTCCATGGATTCGGGGGCGTTTGCCAAAATTTCATCACGGATATCGCCATCGGTGATCACGTCGTCGCGTTCGCGCAAAGGCATATCCTCGACAACCGAATTCATCGGCAGAACGTCGTCGGTGTCGACGTCTTTGAGCTGATCGACCCACCCCAGAATTTTGGTCAGTTCCCCGACCATTTCGTCCATGTTTTCTTCGGGAATGCGCAGACGCGACAAAATTCCCAGTCTTTTGACCATTTCCCTGTCGATTGACATCGGTTCACTTGCTCCTGTATTGTTAAAAAACAAAAACTGTCAGTGAAAGTAGCATTTACAATGACGAACGGCAAGCCCGAAACCATTTCAAAACCCGATTTTTTAACCCTGTCCGAATTTCTGGAACAAGTTCCGCGCGGCACGTCGCTGATCGGATTGGATATGGGGACGAAAACAATCGGCGTCGCAGCGTCCGACACGCTGTGGCTGACGGCGACGGCGTTAAAAACCGTATTTCGCAAAAGCTTTCGATACGACCTTGACGAACTGGAAAAATTGATAAAAGGGCGCGACATCGGCGGATTCGTTTCCGGTTTGCCCCTGCAGACGGACGGTCAAATCGGATCGCAGGCGGAATACACGCTGGAACAGGCGCGAAAAATCGCGGATTATTTTCAAAAGCCCGTTTATTTCCAAGACGAACGCTATTCCTCCGCCGCCGTTGAACGCGTCATGATCGACGCCTATGACATGAGCCGCAAAAAACGAAAACAAAAGCTGGACGCCGGCGCGGCGGCGTTCATTCTGCAATCGTTTCTGGATCGGGTGTAGCCTTTTATCCGTCTGGTTCGACGCTTTTAAATCAGGCATGCTGTCCGTGAAAGGAAAAAAAACATGCCGAAAAAGATTCTCGCCGTTGCCGAACGCCTGACCCTGCCCGTCATCGTCATTTTATTCCTCGCGTACTGTTTTTCGGACGAAACATTGCGGACGGATTTCCGCGCCTATGTCGCGTCGTTCGATTTTCCGGTCAGAAAAACGATCCGCGCCCTGCTGATCTTTCTGGCGTTTCTGTACGCCGCGCGCAAACTGGGCGACGCCGTTTTAACGCGTTTGTGCGAACGCCTGCGCCTGAACGTCGGCACCGTCGCCGCGATTTCAGCCGTCGCGCGCTATGCCGCCCTGTTCGCCGCCGCGCTGGTCGCCCTGTCCGTATGGGGCGTGAATTTCAAAAGTCTGGGCATCTTTGTCGGCGCGCTGTCGGTCGGACTGGGGTTCGGGCTGCAAAACATCGCGAACAATTTTGTTTCCGGTCTTTTGTTGCTGTTTGAACACCCCTTTTCCGTCGGCGATTGGATTGTTCTGGGCGACAAGGAAGGCATCGTCAAAAAAATCAGCCTGCGGTCAACCGAAGTCGAATCGTTCGACAAATCGCTGATTGTCATTCCGAACGCGGATATTTTGTCGGGCGAACCCGTGATTCGCACCCGCCCCGACGCGATGGGGCGCGTAACGATAGCCGTCGGCGTCGATTACGATTCGGATTTGGAAAAAGCGTTGTCGCTGGCTGTTCAAACGGCTGAAAGCGATCCGCGCGTTTTAAAAAATCCGCCCCCGTCCGCCGTCGTGTCGTCGTTTGACGACAGCGCCGTCGGCGTCAAGTTGAACTGTTGCGTCGGAAACGTGCTGCAACGCGCGGCGATTCAAAGCGATTTGATGATTCGCCTGCACAAAACATTCGGGGAAAACGGCATTGATATCCCTTTTCCCCGACACGTCGTCCAAGTTCGAAAAGATTGACGCCGCCGTAAAACGCGATTATCGTCCGCGCCTTTGCGAAACGGCTTTGACGACGACCGGATTGACCGAAGATTTTTCCCCGCGCACGGGCAAGGCGGCTGCGGACGGATCGTTCGTTTTTCGGATTTCCTGTTTGAACGCCGAAGAAACGGACAGACTTTCGGCGCGGTCAAAGAAATCGGGCGAAATATACGCTTCCCCTTGAAAACGGCAAAATCCGGCGATATCCCGATTGGAAAGGGAAACCGTCTTTTCGCCGTTTGCTTTGCGTTTTTCGGCGTTTCTCAGGATTTGCGGCTGAAATTGTTTTTCATACGCGTCCTGATATTTTTTATAACCGTACCACGCCTGAAAGCTTGCCCGCATGGCTTCCTTTTCATCGCCCGACTTGTCCATTTCGGCGGCGTAAGCCTGCGTCATCGGTGTCTGCATTTCCTTTTCAAACAAAGCGGGTTCCCGATCTTTCATCTGATAGGCGAAAGCCGCCTGATGCGCGCACGCATCGGCTTCGAACGCGCGGTTCAGTTTGATGAAATCGCGGGCGTTCAACGCGTTGATGAAACTGCCGGCTTCTTTCGCGCCCGTTTTTTCACACAAACGGTCAACCTGCAAAATGTGCGCGCATTCGTGGATCAGCGTCGGCGCCAATTCGACCTGACGATGGAAAGAATCCAGCTTGACCGTCTTGTGTTCGTAATCACAGGCACCGTTCAGCCCGGGCATCGCGTCGTAAATGAATTTGTAGCCTTTGAACGCGACGGCGTTCATCACTTCGCGCCCCTTTTCCGCGCTGTACGCCATATTCAGCAATTCGCCGAATTTTTCATGATCCGCACCGCGCAGCGCGTACAGCGACATACGCAACTTGGCTTGACATTCAAAATCGGATTTTTGATCCATCTCTTAACGTCCTTCTTTTTGTTTTAAAGCCACGGCAACCGCCGTATTTACTTTATGTTGTGCGGGACAGGTGATTTTTCCGTCCTTGTCGCGCGTCGCCATTTTGTTGATTGACATATCCGATTTCGCCCCCGGAACGGCTTGCGCATAATCCGCCAAAACTGCCTTGATTTCCCGCTTGGCTTCGGCGGTCAGCGCGTTCGGTTTGTCGGAATTCAGCCAGTCCGCCGTCATGTACGGCTTGCCCTGAAACACGCACAAATCGACAACATCCTTGACAGGGTATTCTTTGGAAAACAAAGTCGGATTTTTCTGCTGTTTGCCGATTTCCGCCATGGCTTTGATGCCGTTGTCCTTGTAGTATTCGTCGTACAAGTCGCGGTAATACGGAAAATCATACCACGATTTGAACGCCGCCTGCATGGCTTTCCGTTTGTCGCCCGTCCTGTCCAATTCCGTTTCGTACGCCGTCAGCATCGGATAATCCCGCTTTTGTTCGGCATACACTTCGGGCGCGGCTTCTTTGCACTCATAAGCGAAAGCAGACTGATGCGCGCAAGCGTCGGCTTCTATCGCTTTGCGCATTCTGTACATGTCGGCGACACGCGTTTGTTCGAAAATCGGCGCGTTTTTCTTTTCCGAAGCGAACTGAATCCCATGCCGTCCCTCGTGTACGACGGCAACCGCCAAAAAGTTTTTGGAACGCGTCGGATTCAGCACGATGACGCGGTCGTCGTAATTGCAGTATCCGCCGAACTGCTTGCCCAAATTCTGAAATTTGATTTTGTAGCCCAAATCCGACAAGGTTTCCAACGTTTCGCGCCCGCTGTCCGTTTTGTTCAGCGTTTCCAAAACATCGCTCAACAGCCGCTTTTCATCGGCGGCGGATTTTGCCGACGACGCGGTGAATGTGTTTTGCAAAGTCTTCTGCGCTTGCTGCGCCTTTTCCCCGCAAGCGTATTTTTTATACGATTTTTGCGTAAATTCGGCAACCGTATCGGACACTTCACCGTCCCCCGTTTTGCTTCAAAGCCGCGGCAACCGTATTCGGCTGACGGTTTGCGGATTTGATGATGCGCATTGTCCCGTCGCGCAAAGCCATCGCGTCAATCGACGTATCAAGCTTCGCCCCCGCGACGGATTTCGCATAATCCGTCAAAGCGGCTTTGATTTCTTTCGCGTCCTTTTTGGGAACGGAATACGCTTTGTCGGAATTCAAAAATTCAGCCGTCATATACGGTTTGCCCTGATAAACGCACATGTTGACGACGTCTTTGACGGGATATTCTTTGGAAAAGAACGTCGGATCCTTTTCTTTTTTGCCGACATCGACCAACTGTCCGACGATGTTTTTGTGATAGCTGTCGTAATACTGGCGGAACGCTTTGTAATCGTACCAAGATTCAAAGCTTGCCTGCATGGCTTTCTTTTCGTTGCCCGATTTTTCCATTTCGTTTTCATAAGCGGTCAGCATCGGATAACCGGCCTGTTTAAATTGCTGATACACTTCCGGCGCGACGGTTTTACATTCATAGACAAAGGCGGATTGATGCGCGCAAGCATCGGCTTCTATCGCTTGGCGCATTCTAAGCATATCGGCGACCTTTGTTTGTTCCAATTCAGGCGCGTTTTCCGGCGCGCGCGAATATTGAATCGCGTGCCGTCCCTCATGTACCAAAACGTGCGCAATATAGTCCGAATCGTAATTCGGATTCAGCAGAATCGTTTTTTCGCCGCTGCAACACATCCCGCCGAAATTGCCGTTTTCAAATCTGAATTTGTATCCCAAATCCGCCAAAGCTTCCATGGTTTCGCGACCGCGTGCGGTTTTCATCACGGGTTCCAGAATGGCGGCAAAAGCTTCCTTTTCCTTACCCGCTTTGCGTTTGGAGGAAGCGACAAAAGCCTTCTGCAACGTCCCCGTGGTTTCCCGCGCATCACGCCCGCAAGCAAACTTTTGCGTCGGCTTTTCCATAAACTCTTTGACCGTTTCAGACACTTCACCGTCCCCCGTTTTGCTTCAATGCCGCGGCAAACACTGCGTTTGCCTTATGTTGCGCGGGGCGGGTGATTTTGCCCGTTTTGTCGCGTTCCGCCATAGCCCAAACCGACTCGTCGGCTTTCACTCCGACCGTTTTGGCGTAATCCGCCGCGATTTTCATATATCCCGCCTTGTCCTTTTTCAAAACGGAAAACGCGGAATCCGACATCAGCATATCGGCGGACACATACGGTTTTCCTTTATACAGGCAAGTATCCGCAACGTCGCGGGCGGGCAATTCTTTGCCGAACAGGTCTTTTCTGCCGCTTTCCTTTCCTTCGTCGGCGCAAAACGCGATTTCCCGACGGTACACGTCATCGTAATAGTCGCGAAAGTAATCATAGCCGTACCACGCCTGAAAACTTGCCTGCATGGCTTTCTTTTCGTCGCCCGACTTGTCCATTTCGGCGACGAAAGCGCGAAACATCGGCATATCGTTTTTCTCGGCTTCGGCATACACTTCGGGCAGAACGTCGCGGCATTGATAAGTGAAGGCAGCTTCGTGGGCGCAGGCGTCGGCTTCCATCGCGCGTTCGCGGCGCAAAAAAGACGCAATGTTCAGCTGTTCCGTTTTCGGCGTGTTTTCGGGTTCATGCGCCGCTTGAATGGCGTGCTGTCCTTCGTGAACGATGGTTTGCAAAGCGTACCCGTCGCCAAAGTTCGGATTGACCGCGATTTTTTTGCTGGTCGGTTCGCAAAAACCGCCGAAATCGCCTTTTTCAAAAGTGAACGTATAGCCCAGTTCGGACAGTTCCGTCAGCGTGTCGCGCCCTTTGTCGGTTTGCATGACCAAATCGACCAAGCGCGCAAACTCGGCGGATTCTTCCTTTTGCTTGCGTTTATCCGAAGCGGTGAAAGCCGCGGTCAAAACGTTTTTCGCCTGTTGGGCTTTTTCGCCGCAAGCGTATGTTTTCGTCGTTTTTTCCATAAATTCGGAAACGGTTTCGGACATGGTGCGCCCCCTGAAAATGTAATTACGGGGAAAAGGATAGCACCAAACGGACGATTGTCAATAGTTTTTTGTCTAAAATCTATTGTTCCGCTTTCCTTAAACAGGCATTTTTCAAAGCATTCAAGCCATGTTCAAGCACTCTGGTTCCATTGACAAAAACGCCGTCGTTTTTAAATTCAACCCGCGCGACGGGATAAACGCCGAAACGCGCGTCCGACGACCAAAACGGAAAATCCTTTTTCAAATCCAGATAAACGACCGTTTCGCGCATATCCGGAACAACGGCGGGAACGTCAAATCCGCGCTGGAATTGTTGTCCGCGGACA
>OQVS01001624.1_pt1 | contig 15169 bp, 9 predicted proteins | sample 1691601 | NCBI WGS metagenome assembly OQVS01 (sample SAMN03418268, study PRJEB22391) | human gut metagenome | biome: human-gut; feature: organic feature; material: feces | host: Homo sapiens | place: Tanzania | collected 2013-01
TTTAAATCTTTCTGCTACTTCTTTTGGTGGATTAAGCTTGTCCATGCGAGCTTTTAATTTTTCCACATCAGAAGAAGAATCAGCATTTTCCCCAAGACCTAATTCGTTCTTAATTTCTTTTAGCTGTTCACGCAAAATAGCTTCACGCTGTTTTTCGTTAATATTTTGCCCAACTTTTTCCTTAATCTGACTTTGAATACGGGCCACATTAAGCTCGTTATTCACAGCTTGCAAACACAGTTCCAAGCGAGGCAATAAATCGACGGTCTTTAAGATATCGTATAATTCTTCAAAGCTACTATTTGTTATCGCTGCAGCGCAATCAGCTAACAGCGAAGGATTATTCGGATCGAACCGCCCTACGTATTGCTTAAGCTCTTCAAAATAAATTGGGTTGCAGCCAACTAATTCTTTCAAAGCATGAATTATAGTCATGGATAAAGCACGTACTTCTAAGCCTTCTTTGGTATTAGGCTCAGGTACTACAGCTTCTAAATAATGCGCCTTGCATGTAATCCCAACCTTGCTTTTATTTTCAGGTTCTAGCTTTACACGCCCAAGAGCTTGCACGACGAATTGAATATCTTCACCGTCACGGCACTGAATAATACGGCCCACGGTCATAACTCGAGCAAAATCTTCAATATTAATCTCAGGGTCTTCACGATCCATTGGCATCGAGAAGATGGCTAACATCTTGTCTGGAGTGTTAAGAACCGCATGGATCATTTGACGCCAACGAGGGGCAACCTGAAGAGGCATAATCTGACTTGGCAATAAAGGGCGACCAAATACAGGAAGCACCATTAACTTATCCGGCCAATCTTTAGCGTTGAATTCTGCAAATAAGTCACGTTCTTCTTCAACTAGATCTTCGTTGTTCAAAAACTCAAAGGCACTTCCTGCCACCAGATGTTCGTCACTTGGAATAGAGTTTTCGGCAGTCCCTTCAGCGCCTTTTTCAGCTTTAGCCTTAGTAGTTTTAGCTTTGGCACGGGTTCTTGTTTTAGCCTTTGGCTTAGCCTTACTATTAGCTTTAGTAGTTTCTTCCGCTTCGTTGCTAGAATCTTCTTTAGCTTCATTTACCTTAGAAGCTATATTTTCAGTAGTTTCTGTAGCATTAGGTGAGGTCAAATTAGTAGCTGTCACTTCATTTTGGTTTGAAGCTTCTTTGTCATTAGCAGCTTCAAACGCTGGGCCATGAGCTAAATCTTTGCCCTCAGCAACCCATTTTTCCACCGCAGCTCTAAGGTTTTTACTCATAATGCTCAAGGCATAAAGCGCAGCTTGTTTATTATCACCTGCTTTAAGTAACATTCTCACTAAAATGTTACCCATTGAGCCCCAACCTAAATCAGCTTGTTCAGGATTGCTGGCGGGAGCGTTTGTACTATTATTTTCAGGTTCTTTAACCTGCTCATTTTGTTTCGCTTCGTCTAAAATATTATTATCTTTATCTTTATTTGATTCAGCCATAATCAACAATCCAAAAATATGTCGCCACTGCAACACTAAATATCTAGGTTAACTAGTACCAAACACCGTCAACCTTAACGTATTTTGCTATGAACTAGCAGTAATAATTTGTATTTTCTTTTATTTATTCCCACATGCACTAATTAAGAAAAAATGTGTAAAAACATCCTTAAAAGAAATACTTAATCCTGAAGAATAATGATGTAGCTTAATTAAATGCCCCACTGACAAAAACAAGATTATTCAAAATTATACAGGCTTTACATTACATAGGGATTTAGGAGCAAAATTTCAAGAGAAAAACTGATAATAGTTAGATTTCTTTTATTTGCATTTCATGCTTTAAGTACCAACTCTTCGCTCCACTTATTTAAGACCAATAAACCAAACCAAGCATTCATTATTATGACACAAATTACTCAGACAACATGTGCCTTAAACAAGAAAAATTGGCACCAAATTCTATTTTTCGGCCTTTGACGGCCTAAGGTCTATGAGAGACCACCTTATTACAAAATTTACACCTTAGATAAGCGCTATCAACTCCAAATTGCTTAGCCCCCTATCCCCATAGCTAGCCGTAGCCTTACACCATATCATGAATAATTTTCATACCTTGGGGCTATATCGCATTTATGGAATTTAAATCCCCCGCTTAGCAAGAAGTATGTTATGATTACTACATGTACCACACAAAGGGAGAAATTGGTACAACATATTGTATTCCGTCTTTCATCACCACTTTAAACAACCATAATTTTTGCTTTGAAGCCAAATTGTTGTTTAATCTCGGCCATCAGACTTAGGAGGCAATTATGAACTTCAACCAACTCATTTTAAATATCATTCTCTACTCTAAGGATGTTTTTTTGTTGTGCTTACTCCTTGGGGCTTTGTACTTAATGATAGTAATGATCTCTGGATTAAATGCTCCTTTCTAAAAAAGTCGCTCAAAAGTAGCGAATTTCACTGCCGGAATACCGGCAGTTTTTGTTTTCCGCGGCCGTTTTCCTAATTCTCCATGCCACTAGGCCTATATGCGCTCGCACAAGAGATGCACCATCACTAAATAATAATGGTAAAATAAGTTTATCTAGCACGGAGAACCTAAATACATGAAATTCTTACTCAACATCCTTCCCGCCATTTGCTTTTTTTTAACCTACAAACTTGCCGGAGGAAACCTCATTTGGGCCACTGGGGCTATTGTTATTTCATCTGTAATTTGCTTTGCCCTAAACTATGTGCTCTACCGCGCCATTTCAAGATTTCAGGTTGTACTTTTAACGGTACTTCTGTTATTTGCTTTGCCAACAATTTGGCTCAATGACACCAATATCATTAAACTAAAAGTTTCAGTTATAAATATTGCGTTAGCCCTCATCATCTTGGCCCTTCAATTTATCTTTAAAAAGAACATCGTAGAGGCAGTTTCTGGAGTAAAAACTCCAATTCCAACTAACTTATGGCAAAAAGCTACTATTGCTGTAGCTGGGTATCTTATTCTTTGCGCTGGTTTAAACTATATCCTAGCCTTTAAGCTCCCTGATTTATTCTCAAGTTTTTCGGCCCAAGAGGCAGAAGACCTTTGGGTAGCCTACAAGACTTATGGCAACGGCATTTTGAACTTTATTTTTGTCCTGTTAATTTCTTTTTGGATGACGAGCAAACTTTCCCCAGAACAAAAAGCTGAACTCGAAAATCTGATGAACAAGCTAAAAGAAGCACAGAAAGCAAATAAGAAGAAATTACCCCAAAATGATGAAAAAATTAAAAACAACTCTGATATTTAACCAAACCTAGATCAAAACATCTCATCAAGTAGGTATAATCTATTAAAATAAAGCGAATTACTTGCGGTCTTGTTCACCGCTTAAGTAACAGTTTATCTAAAATCTCCAAGAAGACTCCTTCCTCTTTAGGTGGTGAGTAGTTCACAAAACACCCGGTCTTGTTTTACTTAGACCTAAACTAAAAAAGGAACCAGATATGTGGTATCTGATATACGCTGAAGACGTAAAAAATTCAAATGCACTCCGTCAAGCTACTAGACCCGCTCACTTAGCAAGACTTCAAGCTTTAATTGCTGAAGGCAGATTACTCTTAGCAGGTCCAAACCCAGCTGTTGATTCCGAAAACCCTGGTGACGCTGGCTTTACCGGCTCTGCTATCATCGCTAAATTCGATAACCTTGAAGCGGCTCAGACTTGGGCGGCTGCAGATCCTTACTGGGAACACGGTGTTTATGCCGCAGGTACTGGCATTGTTAAGCCACTTAAGATTACCGCAAAAATGAACGACGCTTCATTCTAGAATTAACCCAAGCCTAAAACCATTTAGATAATATTGGTTTTGGTGCATAGGAGAAGGAAATGAATAATCTTAAAGTCAAAAAGGCAATTATCCCTGTAGCTGGGCTTGGCACTCGTATGCTTCCTGCCACTAAAGCAATTCCAAAAGAAATGCTTCCAATTGTAGACAAGCCTTTAATTCAATATGTGGTTAACGAAGCAGCTAGAGCAGGGATTGAAACTATCGTTCTAATCACCCACTCTTCCAAAAACGCTATTGAAAATCACTTTAGTAAAAGTTTTGAACTTGAAACCACTCTTGAACGCCGTATCAAGCGTCAGCTCCTCGATGATGTCCAAAACATTTGTCCACACAACATCAACATTGTGCATGTGCGCCAAGACGAAGCTTTGGGCTTAGCTCACGCCATTCGTTGTGCTGCCCCTGTGGTAGAAGGCGAACCTTTTGCTATTTTGTTGCCTGACGTTCTTATTGATGAATATCTCTCAGATCCAAGCAAAGACAATCTTGCCGAAATGGTTAAGAACTTTGAGGCCACTGGTATAAGCCAAGTTATGGTTGAAAAAGTGCCGATGGATATGGTTTCTAATTTTGGGATCGTAGATCTTGGTAACAACACTAAGAGCTTAACTCCTGGCGCCACCGCGCAAATTAAGAACTTAATTGAAAAACCAAGTATTAAAGATGCTCCATCTGATCTTGCCATCGTGGGTCGCTATGTCTTATCTCAAGAAATTTGGCCACTCTTTAAAGAAACCCCACTTGGGGCTGGTGGTGAAATTCAGCTTACCGATACCATGCGCCTCCTCCTCCGTCACGCAGACATTCAAGCCTATGCGATGAAAGGGATAAGTCATGACTGTGGGCGTAAGCTTGGTTATGCTGAAACCTTCGTTGATTACGCTTTACAGCACCCAGCTATTAAGGATGAATTCCTTCAATTCCTTAAAGACAAGGTTAAAGAATTAGAAGCTAGTACTGAAGAAGCAAAAGCCTAAAATGCTACGCTATTAGGTATAGTAAGAGTATAAAAAGAATTTAATTGCCCTAAGCAAATCTACAGCTTGAGGCGCTCAAACTTAAAATATTAAAATGGCCGAAAATTTTTTTCGGCCTTTTATTTTATGTTTTAGTTCTTTAAAACCAATTTATGTTTTAACTTAACAAGCTGCCTTTAAACTCAACTTCCCAGCTATAATCTAGGGCTAAAACCAAAACTAGTCGTGGCAAATTTCGTCAAACAAGGTAAAGAACTCAGGGAAGGTTTTTGATACACACTTAGGATCATTTATGGTCACTGGCACCATAAAACGCACTAAAGCAAAGCACATAGCCATACGATGGTCATTATAAGTATCAATAGATACGTTCGCTTTAACCGCCCCTGGAATAATCTTTAAATAGTCAGCTCCTTCTTCGCAAGCCACCCCAAGTTTCTTAAGCTCTGTAGCCATAGCGCTTAAACGATCGGTTTCCTTAACTCGCCAATTACCAACGTTACGAATAATAGTTTCACCTTGAGCATAGAGCGCAAGTGGCACTAAGGTCATTGCAGCATCTGGAATAGCATTCAAATCAAGGTCTACCCCCTTGAGGTTACCTTGTTCACAAGCCACAAAATCTGCCCCCATGGTAACCTTAGCGCCCATAGCTTCTAATACTTTAGTAAAGGCTAAGTCACCTTGCATCGAATCCCGCCCAATGCCAGTCACTTTAATCTGCCCGGCAATGGCCCCTGCCGCTAAAAAGTAAGAGGCCCCTGAGGCATCACCTTCAACTAAATAATTTGTTGGACTTTTGTAAGTTTGGCCACCTTTAATGACAAACTTCTTGTAATCATGATTTTCAACCTTCACCCCAAAAGTCTGCATCATCCTTAAGGTTATATCAATATAAGGCTTAGAAACAAGTTCACCCTTGATATTTAAAGTGGTATCTCCTTGAGCTAATGGAGCTGCCATTAAAAACGCAGTGATGTATTGACTAGATACAGACCCATCGATAGAAGCTACGCCACCAGCCATAGTTTTACCGCAAAGTTTAAGTGGTGGATAGCCATCATTCTTCAAGTACTCAACTTCGGCCCCATATTCACGCAAGGCGTCAATCAAATGTTTGATTGGACGTTCTTCCATTCTTGGCTCGCCAGTCATCGTAAATTCGCCTGCCGAAAAACATAAGGCCGCGGTTAAAGGACGCATGGCCGTGCCTGCATTACCCAAAAAAAGTTCTACTGGTTTGGATGCTTTAAAACACCCACCTAAGCCTTCCACAGTACAAACAGTGCCATCAGGAGACACGGTTAACCTAACGCCTAAAGTTTTAAGTGCATTGAGCATGTGACGCGTATCATCACTCACTAAAAGGTTAGTTATTTTGGTGGTTCCCTTAGCTAAAGCGGCCAACAACAAAGCACGATTGGAAACGCTTTTAGAGCCAGGAAGATTAATTGTACCGGAAGCTGAAGTCTTTTTTTCTAATGCCAAGAATTCCATAAATCCCTATCCTTAATAATAACTGTTTCTATTATACAGAAGCACAAGGTGTGATGATAGAAAAAGCACACTCTCTTAGTAAGATGCCAGCTTAAATAATTGGTTTTTATAAGCTTTCGCCCGGAGTTTTTGGGGCGTGAAAATAGGTAAACTCAAGCGAGTAAAATTTTACCGCACTAGCATTCATTACTCAAAAAAAAGTCCCACCAAGTTTAATGGCGGGACTAGGAATTACACTATTGTCTAAATCAACATTCAATTAAGAATAAAGTGATTTATACAATACTGTAAGCAGGTTTAACGAAACCTCAACTTACAGCTTAAATTTACTAACAATTTGAGATTGCTCTTCAGAGATGGAATTTAGAGTTTCGCTTGAGCTTCTAATATTTTGCATCCCTTCACAGCTTTGCTCTGTCAATTCACTAATGCGATTGATGTTTTGGTTAATTTCACGAGTTGCAGTAGCCTGTTCATGGCTTGATTCCACAATCTGGGAAGTCATCTGTTCAATAGAATGGATATAACCCATGATTTCTTCAAGTGAACTATTAGCTTTAGAAGATTGCTCCAAAGATGAATTCATTTCATCATTGCAAGTAGCAATAACTTCAACCGCATGAGTAATTGTAGCTCTCAACTCTTCAATTACCGCTGAAATAGTTTTAGTTGATTCAGAAGTACGATTAGCTAAGGTTCTAACTTCATCAGCCACAACGGCAAAACCACGTCCGTGTTCACCCGCTCTCGCCGCTTCAATGGCTGCGTTAAGCGCTAACAAATTAGTCTGCTCTGCAATCCCTCTAATCACTGAAACCACATTGCCTATCTTATCCCCCATTTCGTTAACTCTCATAATAGCCCCAGAGGTATCACGAAGTTTAGAGTCAAGAGTATGGGTGGTAGTGATATTCTTACTCATAATTTCACGACCGAGTTCGGAAATTTGAGCTACATTAGTCACTTCATCCATGGTCTTTTGCGCAGATTCAACGACTAAAGATAAAGTCTGTTCAAGTTCAGATGTAGCAGAAGCTACCATAAAGGCTTCACGCTTTTGCACATCAAGTGATTTATTAAAAGCATCAACTACTTTACCGTTTTCACCTGAAGTTTCTTTTAACTGCTTAACAATAGCAATGATACTAGAAATAACATTACGATCGCTTTCAATTACTTCGTTGAGGCTACGCCCAATTTGAGAAAATTCATCATTACCATGAATTGCACATTTAGCCGACAAATCACCTTTGGAAATTTGAGCCATTACATTTACCAGGTTCAAAATAGGCTTTTTAATGCTATGAACTAAACTAATGGAAACCACAATTACTAAAAGAACGACAATAATGAAACTACAGATAAAAATGTTTTGTGCTTCATCGATATTTTCGTGCACTCTAGCTGACGCAGTTTGAGAATATTTATCCGCCATTTTTTGCAAGAAGGCTAAGCGTTCTTGAGTAACCTTAATTGCATTTTCACCTTCGGCCGCTTGAGAAGTAATTTTTTCATTTTCTTGCAAATGAAGATAGGTATCGTAAAGAATTCCCTTTTTATCAGTAGTAGCTTGGTAGAGTGGCTTAAAGAACACCTGTTCCATATCACTCTTAAATGTAGGAATTTCGACGTTTAAAGCCTCAACCTGCTGTTTAAAATCTTTAACTATCGGCACCAAATCATTAAAAGCTTTCAAAGAACTAGCAGAATCAGGTTGCTTAAAAGCCGTAAAAACCTTTTCTTCAATTTTGAAATTAATTTTATCTAAATCCAAAATCAAAGCTGATATGTAAGCGTCGTTATGGTTAGTATTTATACGTTGCAAATCCTTGTTCATTAAACTCATTAATGACTGAAATTCATTTTGACGCTTATCTATTAATTTTTTATGTTTAACGAAATCCAATCTAAGCGCAGGTAACTTTTGGGTTAAAGAAATGTATTGATTGACACGTTGCTTTACCTGCTTAATGCTAAGGAGCATTTCAGGGTCTGTAGCCTGTAAGTTTACACAGCTTTCAAGAACTTTCTCAAGCTTTGCAAGTTTAGCCTCAAGCTTTTTAATCCCTTCGGCAAAACTTGCCCCATGAGCTTTAATCCCTTCTTCAGAATCGGCCCCAATAGCATTGAGTAAATCCTGATTGACCATAAGTACTAAAACTTGAAGTTCATAAGCTTCCTTGGTGATCGGTATCGACTCTTGTTCAACATTAGAAAACGCTGAATCAATCGCCACTTGCTTACTACCTGTCCAAAACGACGAAGCCGCAAAAATAAAAATAATAAAAGCGAAAGAAATAATAACGCGATACAGTAGAGAAATGTTGCGCGCACGACACTTACTCATTATATTTTTTAATGTTTCTTTAATATGCATCGTTCAACCTTTGTTTTAACCATAAATTATAGTAATGATAAATGGATTTTCGTGTGATATATTTTTACAAAAAAAAAACGTTTTCGTCTGACTTTGTTCTTTAATATGATAAGCATGACCATAAATGATAAATTTCAATGTAAAATTAGTGTAATAGAACACCTTTTTACATCTTCATCCCACCATTTACCGCCACTTATTTTTCCGCCTTGCTCCTAACAATCACTCTAATCCTCCAGCCTCAAAGGTTTACAACCGCCCCAAATGCCATTCTAGGTCCTTAAACTTGCATCTTAGAACCAAGTGTATTCCGTAGCTTTGCTAGTTCTCGTATTAGTATTAGTATTAGTATTAGTATTAGTATTAGTATTAGTATTAGTATTAGTATTGGTACTATATTTAAGATTTACCTTTTAGAATATAAATATTCTTTTAAAAACTCACATTCTTAAAAAACGAATTCTTGCGTCACCTTAAAAAACTTTAGAGACCTTAAATCGCGGTGCCTCCACGTAGTTACACTTTAAAAAATTATCTGTTAGGTTTTCGCTAAGCTACAATAAAAAAGCAACTAAGTTAGCGACCTAGTTGCTTTTACGACAATTATTTACTCGAATATGACAAGCTTGAACTCGGATATTTGGTGTTTAGAACTCAAGGTTTCTATTACCAACCATCAAAAGCTATATTTTACTTGGCCTTTTCTACTTCTACTTGTTGAGTCCGTTCCTGTTTTTCTTGAGATTTTACTTCTGCTTCTTTAGGCGCCGCTAACTGCTCTTCTTTAGCCTTTTTGCGCGCGGCAATACCTCTTCTAATCTCAATCATTTTTTTGGTTTCATCAGAGAATTCAAAGCCACAGGTATTTATGCCATTAAAATTATCGCTTTGAAAGTGGTACTCTTTACTCCGTAAAATAAATTCCTGTCTAATTTCACGGCGCGCCTTGGTATTAAAATACCACTGCCGTAGTCTAGTTAAAAGAATGGTGTAAGTATCGTAATCAAGATCATCACCAAACACATAAACGGCACAATTCATCACGAGATCAAAGTGGTCGCGCGTAATAAGTACCGCATTACGATCATTCATATCTAGAGTCATTATTTCTTGGAACACTTTAGCGTGTTCTTCCATAATCCTCATTTCATCGGCATTAATGCTTTCCGCAAATTCTTTATGCATTCTTTCTGCAACTTCGTCACGAATGCCATCATGATTCTTATCAATCCCAGCAGGAACTTTATCAAATTCAGAAAGGTTTTCTTCCTCATTACCGCATGCACTTAGCCCCAAAGAGACCAAAACAGTCATGGCTAATAATAAAGTTTTTCCCCACATAATTTGCTCCGTATTTATTAATCTATCTTAGCTGTGCTTTATAAAGTTTAAACACAGCCTCTTGGTTTAAAACCATTTAACTAATTCACGTTACTTTACCTAGAACCGTTCTTTTTTCCATTACGGCAAACGGTCTTTTTATTACCAAAACCATTGCCGTGTGGCGCCCGGCCCATAGGACGCGCAGCTTTTCCTCTGTTATCAAAAGACGAACCACCATTATTTGTGCGTTCCCCTCCTACCTTTTTAGGGCGACGTGAGGCTTCAAATTCAGTTTTATCAGGTGGCGGTACTAAAGCTTCCTTACTGCGACCGATATACATATCCAAGCGTAATTCGCGTAAAACCTCCCGAATAACTTTGAAATTTACAGGGTCATGGTAACGCAAAATAGCCTTTTGGGTGCGGCGAGAGATTTCCCCCTTAGCCGTAAACACCGCTTCGTTATCGCTTAATTTAATGTCTTTATAAGGGTTCACCCCGGTGTAATACATCGCCGAAGCCCCAGCCATCGGGGTTGGGTAAAAGTTTTGGACCTGGTCTACTCTAAAGCCATTTTTCTTAAGCCATAAAGCAAGCTTAATCATTGACTCCATAGTTGAACCTGGATGCGATGCCATAAAATATGGTATTAAATACTGCTTTTTACCAGCAGCTTGAGAATAGCTCTCAAAAAGCTCTTTAAACTTGTAATAAACATCAACTCCAGGCTTTAGCATATAGCGTAAAACCTCGTCTTGGATATGCTCGGGCGCAATCTTTAGATAACCACCGACATGATGCATAATGAGTTCTTTGATGTAGCGTTTATCTCTAAGCGCCAAGTCAATACGCACCCCAGAGGCCACTAAAATCTTCTTAATAAACGGAAGGCTACGCGCCCTACGATAAAGCTCAATTAAGGGCCCGTGATCCGTATTTAAATTGCTACAAATTTCCGGATAGAGACAAGACGAACGGCGACATACCTTACGTGCTTTTTCATTTAAGCATTCAAGTTTATACATATTAGCGGAAGGACCACCTAAATCGGAGATCACCCCAGTAAAGCCTGGAGTTTTATCTTTAATCTCTTCAAGCTCCGCAAGCACCGAATCTTCAGAACGACTTTGAATGCGTTTGCCTTCGTGCGCAACTATCGAACAGAAACTACAGCCCCCAAAACACCCACGCATCAAAGACAATGAGGTTTTGATCATTTCATAAGCAGGAATGTTCTGGTTTTTATAAGCTGGATGCGGAATCCGCATAAACGGTAAAGCATATACATAATCAAGTTCAGGAGTCGTCAACACAAATGCAGGTGGGTTAACCCAAACGTAACGTTCCCCATGTTTTTGCATTAAAGCACGAGCACATTCTGGATTAGTTTCATAAATAAAAATATGAGCGGTTTGCGCATACAGCAACTTATCCTGTTTTACCTTTTCCGCAGACGGCATCAAGATATACTCTAACTTTGCAGTCTTTACTTTTGGTTTTACCTTTTTGGCGTAATCAATACGTTCTTCTAAGGTGCGGTTATCCAAAGTTGTACTAGGCTCAACATAGCTATATTCTGCTTTTAAGGATTCAGGAACTGCCTGCGAGATCTCAAGAGTTGAAGAAGTCTCTTGAGAGGCATTAGCAACCTCTGACGCTGTAGCTGTATTGTCTAAAGTCTCACCACAACTACATTGGGATTTGGGAGTCCCATCATTAGAAGTTTTTAAATCGTGATTAAATTGAGTGCAATCTGGATTATATGGATTTACCTCAGCTCTTGGCAGTATGACGGCACTACGTTCAATAGTGCGCATATCAATACCACTCCATCCAGGTAAAGCGTCATGCACCATCACGGCCGTACCGCGCACATCTTTAATGTGTTTTACAGGTTCCCCGGAAGCCAAACGCGCAGCAATTTCTGCCATTGGACGTTCACCGTTACCGTAAACTAAAATATCAGCTTTAGAGTCCGCAAGCACGGAATTACGCACCGTGTCAGACCAGTAATCATAATGTGCAATACGACGTAAGGAAGCTTCAATCCCACCAATAATTACCGGAATATCTTTGTAAGCCTCTCGGATTCGCTGGGAATAAACCGTCACCGCTCTATCTGGACGCTTGCCAGCCACATTCCCAGGCGTATAAGCGTCATCCGTTCTAATCTTACGATCTGCGGTGTAGTGGTTTATCATCGAATCCATATTACCCGCAGTCACACCAAAGAACAGGCGCGGGCGACCTAAGGCCATAAAATCATCTCGGCTATGCCAATCAGGTTGACTTATCACCCCTACCCGAAAACCAAATGACTCAAGATATCGGCCCACTATAGCTGTACAAAACGATGGATGGTCGATGTAAGCATCACCTGTTACCAAAATAATATCGCATTCATCCCAGCCTAAGCGTTTCATTTCTGCTTGACTCATGGGCAAAAAACCAGCCGCTTTGTGTCCTGACCGGTATTTAGGATAATCCCTGATATCAGTCATAGCATGAATTTTTTGCATAGTCATTTTTGGCCCCAAGCGTGTGACGATAAACTTAAATAAATCAAATGGTTGCATTATTCCAAAAAACTAATGTTTTCGCAAAAATTTTGTCGAAAACTTAAGCAACTAGCTAGGCTAAATTTTAATTTTGGAAAGAGCAAAAAAAGTTTTCAAAGGGAAAACCCTCAAGAAATACCACCAAATCCAAAAATCTCTAATAAAAAACGGGACTAGCAATATTACAAGCCCCGCTTTTGGTTGATAAAATTTTAAGTAGTAGCACCACCTGACTGCTCCCACGGACAAGCCCGTGGGGTTCTGATAACCTTTAGTTTTTAAGCTAAACACTCTAATTACCAACATATTTAAGTGCGCTCTAAACTAATGGGATAGTTCAAACTAGTGTGATATCACTACTCTAAGAATTTTACTTGTTCATTAAATACTTCTTAAGATCGGCGAAGTTAGCATCCATTTCATCAGAAAGAAGCTTCATATTTGCACGGCTAGCAAGAGCTTCTGGAAGTGGAATATCAGTACCAAGAATACGATCTACATTTTCCTTAAACTTAGCCGGAGCTGCAGTGCAAAGGAAAATACCAGTATCGCCTTCTTCAAGAGTATTTTGTAATACCTTCCAAGCAATAGCGCCGTGTGGTTCACAAACGTAACCAGTGTTAGCATAAACTTCGCGCATTGCAGCTTCAGTTTCTGGATCAGAGAGCTTGCCGTAACCAAGTTCCTTAAGATCCCACCCCTTAACCTTGAAAAGCTCTTCCACACGTGGCCAGTTGTTTGGCTTTGATACGTCCATAGCGTTAGAAAGAGTAGCTACAGTTGCATGAGGATCCCACTTACCAGTTGCGAGGTAACGAGGTACAGTATCGTTGTCATTAGTTGCCACTACAAACTTCTTCACCTTAAGACCGAGAGCCTTAGCAATGAGACCTGCAGTGATATCACCGAAGTTACCACTTGGTACAGAAACAACAACAGAATTACGCTTTTCAAGAGGAAGCTGAGCAACTGCTTCGAAATAGTAGCAAACCTGAGCTAAGAGGCGGCTAATGTTGATAGAGTTAGCGCTATTTAAGCCGATAGCTTGCTTAAGTTCTTCATCATCAAAAGCATCTTTTACTAATGCTTGGCAATCGTCAAAGGCTGCGTGAACAGCTACAGTACGAATGTTTTCACCAAGAGTACAGAAGAGCTTTTCTTGAAGATTACTGATCTTCCCCTTTGGATAAAGAATTACAACTTCGATACCAGGAAGCTTATAGAAAGCATGAGCAACAGCTGCCCCGGTGTCACCAGAGGTAGCGGTTAAAATAGTAATCTTTTTGCCATCAGCAATAGCCCCTAAACATTGAGCCATGAAACGACCACCGAAATCCTTAAAAGCAAGGGTTGGGCCATGGAACAATTCAAGAGCATAAGACTTGTCACCAACTTGTCTTAGAGGAGCGCCGAAAGCAAAAGCATTCTTAACTAACTGTTCAAGTTCAGGTATTTCATCACCAATAAGGTGACGTAAAATTTTAGCTGAACGTTCAACAAATGGCATAGCTAAAAGTTCATCAACGTTCGGAAGTTCTTTAATTTCACATGGGAAAAACAAGCCTTGTTCTTTACCAAGACCTTGTCTTACAGCCTGTGCATAACTAACCTTTTCACTATGATCTTTAATATTATAAAGTTGCATATACTACCTTTTTATTGTGTCTTAGTGCCCCGTATTCATTCCTTATAAAACGAAGCCACACTTTAATTTGAGCTGTTATTAAAAAATGCAAAACGCCCGACCTAATAACGGACGGGCATTTTTGTTAGAGCTTGGTTACAACTGTACCATCTGTATCGATACGGCAGATATTGCAGAAGCCATTATCATTTTGGATAAAGTTTTGCTTCAACCAATCCTGCATTTCTTCCGCTTTCTTTAAATCCTTCATCACTATAAAAATTGAAGGCCCAGAACCAGAAATACCAGAAGCAATTGCACCTAATTCCTTACCCTTAGCACAAGCTTCATCAAAGCCTGGAATCAATTGACGGCGGTAAGGTTCGGCAATGCAATCCTTTAAAACAGCAGCAGCTAAATCACCATTGCCATTATGAGATGCTTGAATAAACACACCCATTCTACGTGCAAAGGTAATTGCATCAGCTCTTGAGTATTCTTTTGGCAAAATAGCGCGCGCAGCAGCAGTGCTAACTACGATGCCAGGATAACAAGAAACCCAATACCAATCTGCAAAAGAAGGAACTTTTTCTGAAATTACCCCAAGTTCATTAACGAGGAGCTGAATGCCCCCAAGGTAGCTTGGAGCAGCATTGTCGTAATGCACAGAACCAGAAATTTTACCTTCCAAAGTCCCCATGAGCTCAAGAGCTTCATTTTCAGACATTGGATTGTCGTGGAATGCATTAAGAGCGGCCACGGCAGCAACAATTGAAGCTGCGCTTGAACCTAAACCAGAACCAATTGGCAAATTCTTAAATAGCACCATGTGCAAAGGCTTTACACTTTTGCCATGTTCTTCCATAAACTTTTTAAAGCCTACGAAAGCATCATAAACGATGTTCTTCTTTGGATCGCTAGGAAGCTTATCAGCAAACCAGCCTTTAACTTCCAAAGAGAATTCGGAATCACCGTCATGCACTTCAACATTGTCACCCAAAAT
>OQVS01001626.1_pt1 | contig 15155 bp, 9 predicted proteins | sample 1691601 | NCBI WGS metagenome assembly OQVS01 (sample SAMN03418268, study PRJEB22391) | human gut metagenome | biome: human-gut; feature: organic feature; material: feces | host: Homo sapiens | place: Tanzania | collected 2013-01
GGCGACAAGATGATAAGCGAACTTGAAGGCATGAAGATGTCGGGATTCAACATGAGCGACTTCACTGGCTATTGGGAACAGGACAACGAGAATGGCTGCGGATTCTATATAGACGAAGAAGGCAATATCTCCGACATATCACAGATATTGGCTGAAACGGTTCATCATTACGTGCAGTATCATTCGGCTGAGGTGGAACTGAACGATAACAACTGCGTCATTCTCTCATCGGGAGTAAATTGGAGCGTGTACGCTGTGGGAAATAGTTCTTTGCTTGCCATTGCCGATGGCGACAACAACAATAGCGTGGAACACTTTGTGAAGAAAGACGTGCCCGAAGAGATGATGCGAGCCGACGAGATAATGAAGATGTCTGTGCCAGAATACATCTTGGGCAAGTGGGAAGCCATACACTACACAAACATTGCCGATGGAAACATCATTACGGATATTAACATTCTGAATGGCGACAGTTGGAACATGCAGTTTTACCATACTCTCGCTTTCATGGAAAACCATAAAACGTACAAATGGAACAGATTTGGAACTCTTGTCTTTAACCAATGGCTCACAATGGACGGTGACGACATAACTATAACCGGAGACTTCAACGCCCTCATCACACCCGGATACGGTTATACAGAAACATGGACCGTCAGCGACAAAACAGAAGACAGCATGAAGCTTACCCGCAAGCAAGGTAATACAACTGAAATTTATACTTACAGAAGAAAATGAACGCAATTAAAAATATCATATTAGCCGTTATCATGTCGCTGCTGCCTATGTTGGCATCGGCACAGAACGAAGGTCGCCGCGTGTCAATCATTCCACATGCAGGCGTAACTATATCAAAGATGGACGGCTCTGCACTAACGGCATCAAAGGAGTGGAAAGCAGGATATACGTTTGGAGCAAGCGTGGAGATTCCTTTGTCACGGTATTACTCGCTGACTACGGGAGCCGACTTCAGTCTTATAGGCACCGGATTCAAGGAACAGAAAGAGAAATACGCATCTGCCAATGCAAAGCTTGACGTGACTTACGTATCCATACCTCTGCAAGTCAAAGCTTACTTCTCGGGCGTGAAAGGATTGGCCGCCCATATTGGTGTTCAGGCTGGCATACTTATCTCGGCAAAGGACAAGACTACCATACACAGCATACGCACCATGGACCTCGGCGACGGCACTTCATCAATGTATCTATGGGAATCGTACGAGGAAAAGAAGTCGGAAAATGTGAAAAGCAACTTCCGCAACATCATAGCCGGCATCCCATTTGGTCTGAGCTATGAGTGGCGACACATCACTCTCGATGCTTCTTATTGCTTCGAAGCAAGAAAGGCTGTAAACCTAAAGTCGTACGATTTTTGGGGCAACAATACCTACTCACCTACGGCACGCAACCATGCTGTGTATATTACGGTAGGATATAAGTTCACGCTATAGAGCTCGCTTTTAGAACAAGCTGCAAACCTCGGCTTGACTAACCTTAATCAAATCGGCTGGAGCAAGCTTTACCTGAAGGCCACGCACTCCGGCACTGACGTAGATATACGGAAAATCGTTGCACGTGGAGTGTATGTATGTGGGGAAATGCTTCTTCATACCGATGGGCGAACATCCGCCACGAATGTATCCGGTAAGAGGCAGCAACTCTTTCATCGGAATCAAATCGCATTTCTTGTTGCCCGATACCTTGGCAGCCATCTTTAAATCTATCTCGTGCTCGCCCGGTATTACGCAGACAAAGTATCCCGACTTGTCGCCGTGAAGTACAAGAGTCTTGAATACCTGTTCTATATCTTCGCCTAATGTGGCGGCTACGTGCACACAGCTCAAATCGTTTTCGTCTACCTCGTAAGGCACCAGCTCGTATTTAATCTTGTCCTTATCGAGCAAACGTGCAGCATTGGTCTTGGCTATTTTTTCTTTCGACATAACATTATTCGCTTTAAATTGACGGGGCAAAATTAGTACCTTTCTCGCAAAAAAACTACCTTTGAGCGTACAAAAGAAATCTAATAATATTGATATGAGAAAGAACTTTATCTGGGGCAAAAAGTTGCTGATGGCGGCGGTTTGCTTCACGCTGTCGGCTGGCTTCATATATGCCGAATCGAACCCGAAACCGTTTGTCATCCCCGAACTGAAGAGTTGGCAGGGAGCGGAAGGCTCTACCCCACTCTCGGGCTACATAGTAGTAAAAAACAAATCGCTGCAGAAGATAGCACAGGCGCTACAGAGCGATTATCAGGAGATGTTCGGCAAGGCGCTGACCATAACCAGCAGAAAGCCTCAGCCGGGCGACATAGTGATAGGCTCTATAAAGGATAATTCGCTGGGGAAAGAGGGATATAAGATTAGCATCGGACACACGGTGAACATTGAAGCTCCTACGGCTCAGGGTGTTTTCTGGGCTACACGTACGCTGCTGCAGATGTCGGAGCAGAGTGCCGACCGTGCTTTGCCGCAGGGAACGATAGTCGATGTGCCCGAGTATCAGCTTAGAGGGTTCATGATGGACTGCGGACGTAAGTTTATCCCCATAGATTATCTTCGCAGTCTTACCAAGATGATGGCTTATTACAAGATGAACACGCTGCAGATTCATCTTAACGATAACGGTTTCGTGAAGTACTTCGACAATGATTGGAACAAAACTCAAGCGGCTTTCCGTCTGGAATGCGACACGTATCCGGGTCTTACGGCAAAGGATGGATCGTACTCTAAGAAGGAGTTCATCGACCTGCAGGGGTTGGCAGAAAACAATTACGTGGAAATCATTCCTGAGATAGACGCTCCGGCGCACTCGCTGGCTTTCACTCAGTACAAGCCGGAACTGGGAAGCAAGAAATACGGAATGGATCATCTGGACTTGTTCAACCCGGAGACTTACACTTTTATGGACGGACTGTTCAAGGAGTATCTGGAAGGAAAGAATCCGGTGTTCCGCGGAAAGAGAGTGCACATAGGTACGGATGAGTATTCTAACGCCGAGAAAGAGGTGGTAGAGAAGTTCCGCGCGTTTACAGATCACTACATACGCTACGTAGAAAGTTTCGGAAAGCAGGCTGTGGTATGGGGTGCGCTGACTCACGCTCAGGGCGAAACGCCGGTGAAAGCTGATAACGTAATAATGGACTGCTGGTACAACGGTTACGCTCAGCCTAAGGAGATGAAGAAGCATGGGTATCAGTTGATAAGCATCCCCGACGGACTGGTGTACATTGTTCCGGGTGCTGGATATTATTATGATTATCTGAACTGCGAAATGCTGTACAACAAGTATACTCCGGCGTTGATTGGCGATTTGCAATTTGATGAAAACGATCCGTCTATTCTCGGCGGCATGTTTGCCGTATGGAACGACCATCCGGGCAATGGTATCACTGTGAAGGATATTCATCATCGCCTGTTCCCTGCCATGCAGACTTTATCTACCAAGTGCTGGAGCGGAAAGAACACCAGTCTTCCGTATAAGGAGTTCGACCGCCTTCGTATTCAGCTTAGCGAGGCTCCAGGCGTGAACGAACTGGCTCGCCACGGAAAGCCGGGCACTACGGTAATAGAGAAGACTGTTCTTACTCCGGAAGAAGAGTTGGGCATAAAGGAGATAGGTTATAATTACTCCATCACTTTCACGGTAGAGGGCAAGGAAGAACAGAAGGGCACGGAGCTGTTACGCTCTGACAACGCAGTGTTCTATCTGTCGGACCCGCAAGACGGCAAGCTTGGATTTGAGCACGAGGGTTATCTCAACAAGTTCAACTATCGTATAGAGAAGGGCAAAAAGGCTGTTATCACGATAGAAGGCAACAACATGTGCACCCGTCTGCTGATAAACGGCAAGTTGCGCGAAGAGTTAGGAAAAGTTACGCTGTACGGCATAAACGAGATGAATCGTGCGCACTATCAGGTAGGCAACTACAAGTACGAGCCTACGGTGTACGCTTCACCGGCAGTGATGTATTACCACCGCACATTGGTATTCCCTCTGCAAAAGGCAGGACGATTCGAAAGCCGCATCACCGATTTCAGTGTTAAGGTTACGGAATAAACACTAACTAAATATTAAAGGCTGCCCCGATTCACAATCAAGACAGCCTTTTTTTATTTTTCGATATTCAAATAATTATTCTTCAGAAGCGAACATCGGGTCCCAAGCTGGCAAGTGGATAGGCTGCTGCTTCAGGATATCGAGCACCTTAGCGGGCACGTACTTCTTTTCTACTACCAAACGGAACATGTATTCGTTGAACCATTCGTCGGTCATGATAAGGTGACCCTTGTAGCCGGCATCTGCGCCCCAGCTGTTTTCTACCATCCATTTCTTAGGCTTACCGTCCTTGTCGAGGTCTACAGCCATCAATGTCATGGCGTGGCTTGAACCGCTGGCAAATGTCTGCACACGCTGTTTCTTATCCATGCCGAAGGTAGTTCCCATCAACGAAGCGTAATCGAAGTTACGGATATCAAGAGTACCAGCCTTACGGTCGAGGAACTTGGCAACGTCGCAAGAGAAGTACATCATAGTGCTGTCTTTGATAGACTTGATAGCCATTTCCTTGATGTCTTCTACCGGAAGGTTCACGTAAGTCCAGTTACGTCCGTCGTAAGCGTGGCGGTCGAAATCGATGTCATAGCATTTATAATACTCGCGTGTTGGGTCGTTCATCAACATTACGTAGTTACCTGTAAGGTCGTTGCCCAAGTATTCCTGGAAGAACGACTGCGGAGTATATTCCTTAGTTTCTCCCTTGATGGTGTAAGTGAACTTCTGTACCGGTTCTCCGTAAGCCAAAGCCAACATGCGGTAGATAGTCTTCATCATTTCAGCCTTACGAGCTACGAGTTGCTGATCTGTAACCTTCTTCTGCTGACCTTCTTCGCGGAGCTGCAATCCGAATTCGCGCAGTTTCAAAGTAATCAGACTAGAAATCTGAGCGGTGTTTTCGCTGCTGTATGTTTCGGGCATAACCGATGAAGGAACTACACCGTATTTACCGATAATATCTGAGATACCAGTAAACTGTCCACCGTCGTTAAGCGGGTTACGGAACAACCATTCTACCATCTTGTCGTCCATCGGCTTACGGCGAGTGTCGATAACACCCTGCAAGAAGAGGTTAGATTTTTCAAGCTGGTCATAGAAGAAGCAGTAAACCTGCGAGAACTCCATGTGATTGAGTCCGTGCTTAGCCATCATCTGTGCACGCAACACGTTCAGTCCGGTGAAGAGCCAGCAACGTCCTGAGCTTTTCTGGTTGGTTATGCCGTGAGAAACAACCATGTCAGAGAAGTTACCATCGAAGTTAGCCTTGCTTTCCTGGCTACGTGCCAATACAGCGATGCTGGTTCCAGCCATAGCGTTGAAGATAGCCTTATCAGCAGGTGTATGTTTGAAATCGGCCCGCATGGCAGCGAGCATATCCGGAGTAATGCCTCCATTCTGTGCCTGTGCGCCGAGAACGGCAGCCATCATCAAAGCGAAAGAGATTGATTTTTTCATATTATATTGATTAGTGTTTATCTTGGGGCAAAGATAATGCAATTCGGAAATAAAACAAAAAGTCGTAAAAGACAATTGATTCACGACGAGAAACAAGCTAACGAAAATTTTTGCCACAACGAAAACAATCTGTATTTTTGCAGAATATAAATAAGAAGGCTACAGCTACCAATATAGAAACAGCAAGCTTTCTTATCAAGAGAAAGAGTGTATTACAAAACCCAATGAGTAAACTAACCCGATTGAAATATATAGTCCGTACATCCATCATAGTGATTATGGTATGTTACTTCGGACTGATGGCAATACTCAGCCTTCCGCTTATACAGAACAAGATTTCAAGAATAGCGGCAAGACAGCTGAGCGAGTTGTTTCATACAGAGGTTAGCATAGGGAATGTCGATTTAGGGTTGCTCAACCGTATCATACTTCAGAACGTACTTATTAAAGACCAAAGCAACAATGAGATGCTCAAGGCGTCGCGTTTATCTGCCAAGTTCGAGTTGTTGCCTTTGCTCCACGGGCATATTCGCATCAGCAGCGTGCAGCTGTTCGGACTTAACGCGCGGATAAACAAGGCCGACGAAAACGCCATCGCGAACTGTCAGTTTCTGATAGACGCCCTCGCCTCGAAAGATACCGTAAAGAAAGAAAACAACCTCGATCTGCGTATAAACGCGGTGTTGATACGTAGAGGACAGGTGCATTACGACTTGCTCTCGGCTCCCGAAACTGAGGGGGTATTCAACGCATCGCATATCGGGGTAGAGAATATATCGGCTACCCTATCGCTGAAGGCTCTGAACAGAGACACCATAAACATGCAGGTTAAGCGTATGAGCCTGACAGAGAAGAGCGGATTTGTGCTTGAGAAACTGTCGATGAAGTTTGTAGCCAACCACCGTGGAATACGTGGAGAGAAGATAGAGATGCGTCTGCCTAACTCCAAGCTGAGCATAGATACGCTCTTCGCCCGTTTCGACAGTGTGGCGTGCATAGCTACAGCCGACAATAGCCTGAAGTACGCCGCTAACCTGCGAGCGAATGTCACTCCGTCGGACCTGAAGATGTTTGTTCCGGCACTGTCTGATTTCAACGATAAGGCATTGCTGCACGTAAAGGTACACGGCGAGGGAAGCCATGCGCAATGCGATGAGTTTGACTTATCGAATCCGGACAAGAACCTACGACTGAAAATAGAAGGTGTGGTAAACCACTGGAATACCCCGAAAGATATCTTCGTATTCGGTAAAGTATCTGATTTAACCGCCGAGAAAGAGGGACTGAAATGGCTGTTCCACAATCTGAATCCGCATAAAGAGACCCCGGCAATAGTAGAAAGACTGGGCGACACGTACTTTAGTGGAGACGTGTCGGGCAAGCTGAACCAGCTAACCACACACGGCACGCTGCTGTGCGAAGCGGGAGAAGTGGATGCCAACATCACCATGCACAGTGATACGCTTAGCGGACTGCGCTCGTTCTCGGGACACGTATCGAGTCAAGAGCTGAACGTAGGCAAACTGGCTGGGCAGGAAAAGACACTGGGCAACGCAGCTTTCGACATTTCGCTTAAAGGATTCAGCTATCACAACGGAGCGGCAGAATCGTATATAAAAGGTGTAATCTCGTCTCTTACATACAAGGATTATGAATACAAGAACATCAGTATGGACGGGAAGTACACGCCCGGAGGTTTCAACGGAAAGCTATCACTTAACGACGAAAACGGAAACATAGAAATAGACGGACGGTTCGATACAGGAAAACGAATTCCGGAGTATAACTTGAGAGCGGTGGTGAAGAACTTCCGCCCAAATGCCTTGCATCTTACAGACAAGTATAAGGATACCGATTTGGCAGTGAACCTTACAGCCGATTTCAGCGGTCGCTCTATTGACGATATGCAGGGCAGCATCAACATAGACAGCCTGAGCGTTTCGGCTCCCGACCCGGAAGACTCTTATTTCCTTGACAACTTCAGCATCAAGGCCGAGAACGGCACGGATAACGAGGACAAGCAGATTACGGTAAGCTCGCCTTTCATGAACGGAACAGTAAAGGGGCATTACTCGTATCGCACACTGCCTGCCAGCATCATGAAGGCGGTACAGAAGCATATACCGTCATTGATAGGAATAGGAAAGAACAATACCCCTACGACGAACGACTTCCAATTTAATTTCACGGTAGACGACTCGAAGATGCTTCGTGCACTTAATGTACCTCTGGAGATAAGAATCCCCGCGACGCTGAAAGGATATGTAGACGATAAGCACAACCGTATGCGCATAACCGGCTACGCACCAGAATTCATTTACGACGGAACGTATTACGAGGGTGGTAACCTGCAATGCAGCAATACCGACAAGAATATCAATTGCCAGATACGCGCCAACAAGCGCAAGAAGAACGGCGAAATGCTTAACGTGGCAGTAAGCGCAAAGGCGCAAGATGATGTTTTGACCACCATCTTGAACTGGGGAAACAATACTACGTCTACTTTCTGCGGAAACTTGAAAGCCGAAACTCGATTCAAGCAGCCTCAAGGAAAAGGGAAGTTGCTGACGCAGATAAATCTGCAGCCCAGCACCGTAATATTGAATGATACGGTGTGGAACGTGCATCCGTCTGAAATCACTATCGACAACGGTACGGTGAGCATCGATCATTTCCTCTTCGAGCATAAGAAGCAGTTCTTGGCTGCCAACGGAAAGATTGGTAAGGCGGAAACAGACTCGTGCATAGTAGAGCTGAACGACATCAACCTGAATTATGTGATGAGCCTTATCAACTTTGATGCGGTTAAGTTCAGCGGAATGATTACCGGAAAAGTGCACTTGCACCATCTGCTGTCAGACCCCGTTATGTATACCCGACTCGATGCAAAGGGCTTCTCTCTGAACGATGCCTTGCTGGGACGAGGTGACATACGTGGCGTATGGGACGCTAACCTGGGTGGAGTGCGACTGGATGCCGACATAAAAGAATACGAAGGACGTTCTACCTGCGTTAAGGGTTACGTTTCGCCAAAAGAAAAAGGGCTCGACCTAAACATACAGGCTAACGGTACTACATTGGCTTTCCTCGCTCCATTCATAGACGGTATATTCGAGAAACCTACAGGACGTGCATACGGACATGTAAGACTGTACGGGCCGTTCTCACAACTCGACTTGGAGGGGGCGGTTAAAGCCAACGCCACCATGAAGATAATTGTGCTGAATACTACCTATCATGCCGAAACAACCGACTCGGTGCGCATTACATCCGGAAGATTCGATTTCCGTAACGTGCAGCTCTCGGATATGCAGGGACATAAAGGAACTGCCAACGGGGCATTACAGCACACCAAGTTGAAGAACCTGAAATATGACTTCCGCTTCAACACCCAGGGCATGAATGTGTTCTACAGTGAGAAAGAGACTCCCGACTTCCCGTTCTACGGAAAGATATATGCCACCGGCGATGTATTGCTACGTGGCGGAAACAATACGCTGAACGTGGACGGTACGCTTAGAAGTAACAGCAACACCGTATTTACTTATGTGGCAAGTACCGCAGCAGAGGCGACGGATAATCAGTTTATAACCTTCGTAGACAAGACGCCGCGTCGCAAACAGGAGGTTATAAAGACGGAACTGTATCATCATCTAAACGTAAAAGACGGAAAAGACAACGGAGAGATGGATACTCCTACCGATATGCACATCGACCTGCAGATAGATGCTTCGCCCGAAGCTACCATGCGTATAGTGCTCGATGCAGCAGCGGGCGACTATATATCCGCCAACGGAAGTGGTAATCTGCATCTTAATTTTTATAATAAGGGCGATTTCCAATTGTTCGGTACGTATAATATAGAAGAAGGTGTATATAAAATGAGTATGCAGAACGTAATCCGAAAGGATTTCACACTGCAGCGTGGTGGTATAGTTTCGTTCAACGGCAACCCGAAGGAGGCTAACCTTAACGTAAAGGCCATCTACACCGTTACATCGGCTTCACTGAACGACCTTGTGGCAGACGCTTCGTCTAACAAAGGTACGGTAAGAGTAAACTGTATAGTTAATCTGACGGGAAGCCTAACCTCGCCTACCCTGAAGTTCGACTTGGAGCTACCAACAGTGAACGATGAGGACCGAGCCTTAGTAAGAAGCCTCACCAACACAGAAGAGTCGATGAACACACAGATTATATATCTGCTTGGTATAGGCAAGTTCTATACGCAAGACTATAACAGCAACAATACGCAGAGCGACGCTACCAGCTCGTTGGCTTTCAGTACGCTGTCGGGACAACTCAACAATATCCTTTCGCAGATGATTACCAGCCAGCACTGGAATGTGGGTACTAACCTCAGCACCGGACAAAGAGGATGGAGCGATGTGGAAGCCGAAGCCATCTTGTCTGGACGACTGCTGAATAACCGCCTAATCATAAACGGTAACTTCGGATACAAAGACAACCCGATGCGTAACACCAACTTTGTAGGCGACTTTGAAGCGCAATGGTTACTAACCAAGAGCGGAGAATTCAGACTGAAAGGTTATAACCAGACTAACGACAGATACTTCACGAAAACTACCCTAACGACACAGGGCGTGGGATTGATGTATCAAAAGGAATTCAGCAACTGGCGACAGTTGTTCGACTGGATACTCCTTAGAAAGCGGAAGAACAAAGCAACTGTAGCACAGCCCGAACCCGCCGCAAGAGAGAAAAGAGAAAACAAGAAATAATAGACCTATATGAATATGGAAAAAGAATTTTATTTGCCCGCCGAATGGCAGAAACAGAGCTTTATACAGCTGACATGGCCTCACGAGGAAACCGACTGGGCGTATATGTTAGACGAAGTGGAAAAATGCTTTCTCCAACTGGCACGCGAAATAGCAAGCCGACAACAGCTTGTTGTAGTGGCTCCGCAGTTTCCTGATGCCTTGAAGGATTTCGAATACAAAGAGAATCTTATATATGTAAGTTGCCCCACAAACGACACGTGGGCTCGCGACCATGCGTTCATCACCCTACAGCAGAAAGATGCGGCTCCGATGCTGCTCGACTTCTGCTTTAACGGATGGGGAATGAAATTCGCTGCCAACAAAGATAATCTGATAAACGGTCGCCTTTATAAAACGGGACTGCTGAACGGACATTACGTAAACTGCCGTAACTTTGTTCTAGAAGGCGGATCGATAGAAAGCGACGGAAAAGGTACGATGCTTACCACATCGCCTTGCCTACTCGCCCCCAACAGAAACGATACCATGAGCAGAAGCGATATCGAACAATATCTGAAAGAGCGATTCAACCTTCAGCAGGTGCTGTGGCTTGACTACGGATACTTGGCAGGCGATGATACAGACAGCCATGTAGACACGCTGGCTCGCCTTTGCCCTAACGACACCATCACCTACGTGAAATGCACCGACAAGGACGACGAGCATTACGGAGCGTTGACATCAATGGAAGAGCAGCTAAAGACATTCCGCACACTCGACGGAAAGCCTTACCGATTGTTGCCTCTGCCCATGACGCAAGCCATCTACGACGAAGACGGACTACGTCTGCCAGCAACTTACGCCAACTTCCTTATCATGAACGATGCGGTGCTATATCCTACATACGCACAGCCAGAGAACGATAAGTTGGCAGCGGAAGTACTGAAAGAAGCGTTCCCCGATAAAGAAATAGTAGGTGTAGACTGCCGCGCACTGATTAAGCAGCACGGATCATTGCACTGCGTAACAATGCAATATCCAGAAACAGTATTGTCTAACAACAAGTAAATACATATACATCAAAGCCATATGAACAGAATTATACGCGTGGGACTAGTACAGCAATCGTGCAGTCCCGACCTTCACAATAACTTAGAGAAACTTCACGCCAACATAGCAGCAGTGGCACGTGCCGGAGCGCAACTCGTAGTTCTACAAGAGTTGCATAACACTCCTTATTTCTGTCAGACAGAAGACACTTCACTCTTCGATTTGGCAGAGCCGATACCCGGTCCGTCAACAGGATTCTACAGCGAAATAGCCGCAGCGTATAAAATCGTCCTCGTAACTTCACTGTTCGAGCGCCGAGCAGCCGGATTATATCACAACACTGCCGTAGTGTTCGATGCCGACGGTAGCATAGCCGGCAAGTACCGCAAGATGCATATTCCTGATGACCCCGCATACTACGAAAAGTTCTACTTTACTCCGGGCGATATAGGTTTCGAACCGATTCAGACATCTATCGGTAAGTTGGGAGTGCAGGTTTGTTGGGATCAGTGGTACCCGGAAGGAGCACGCCTCATGGCTCTTAAGGGAGCGGAACTGCTTATCTACCCTACCGCTATAGGATGGGAAAGCACCGACACCGCCGAAGAAAAAGCTCGCCAGCTTGGTGCGTGGGTTACAGTACAGCGTGGACATGCCGTAGCAAACGGATTGCCGGTAATAGCAGTAAACCGTGTAGGACTTGAACCCGACCCGTCAGGCCAGACCAACGGTATCCAGTTCTGGGGAAACAGCTTCGTAGCCGGTCCGCAAGGTGAGATATTGGTACAAGGCAGTAACAACAAAGAAGAAAACATCATTGTTGATATTGACATGAATCGCAGCGAGAACGTACGCCGTTGGTGGCCGTTCTTACGCGACCGCCGCATCGAAAAGTTCGATGAGTTGACAAAGCGGTTCATCGATTAATTCGTAAATAGTGAGTGTATCAAAACTCATAACCCATACGAAGGTATATCATCTGAAAATAGCGTAAGTGTATCACTACCTACATCATCAGTAACTAGCGAAGGTGTATCATAACCCCATCAAAAGTAAACAATGACACTTTAATGGATATTTATAATGTTTGTATGAGGTGTTATGCAACTGTATAAGAAATTGATATAAATACAGCGATATATTCTTAAAACTGTGTTTGTTGCGTCTATACAGAGCCAACGCCATGCAGAAAAGCCCTTTCCATGGGCTTTTCTGATAATTCTCCATAGCTTCTTCAGATTGTAGGCTATTGATTTCAGACTTGCATCCATAAGGTATGCAGGTTTACTGAAGTGGCGGAGGCGATTGTATTTTCCGTCATACTTGAAATGTGAAAAGATGGGCTCAATTTCCCTTGAACGGGATTTGAGAAGCATTTTTCCTTCGTGGGAATTGAGCCTTTCATCAAGCTTCGGCTTAACGTTAATCCACCAGTCATAGTTTATATCCACCATTCTGTATCCATCCTTAACGGTCTTATACCTCATGCATTGTTCAACAAGTTTACACTTCGCACAGTAGTCAGTACGGAATTGCGTTTTTGTGACGGAGACACCGCTAACACATTCCGTTTGTTGTCGATTTATTCTGAAAATTCCACCTCCGGGACAGATGAGCGTGCCGTCAGGACCTTCCTTGAAATTCTGAACCTGAAAAGGATCAGGGGTGTATCGGGCTTTGCATTCCTTATCGTACATATTGTGTTTGAAGTACGGCATGAGATGGTGCTGTTCTGTCAGAAGAACATTCTTATAGTCACCGAATCCGGCATCGCCAATAAGATTTTTGAGTGACAGGTTTTGAGCGAAGTCCAGAAAATGAGAGAGGAACGGAGCGTAGGCCGTATTGTCCGTAGCATAGCTGAGCAAGTCGCAAAAGACGATGAACTGACGGGATGAAGCTATCATCATATTATGCATGGCCAATACGGGACCGCCATGTTTCAGGTCATCTTTCGGATGCAGGGCGATGCCATCGGCATCTGTCAGTGCCGTACTTGAGCGTTCCCCGCATTTCTGTTCCATAGCCCTGTATCTGTCGGCTTTATCCGCTCTGTCCCTGAGCTGTCCGGCAACGGCATTGCCGATGGCACCCTTGTTCTGTAAGGTTTCCGCATTGTTCCGGATACGGTCGGTCTCTTCCTGGCTGAGGTGTACGGAACCGGGAAGACCAGCGTCATTGTCGTCATCGTCTGAAGTCGGTGGAAGATGCTTCTCGACTATGTCCATGATTTCCCGGGCTTCTTCAGTCTGTGTCTTATCAACCTGAGACACCAGTTCCTTTATGAGTTCTTTTATGTTTCCGTTATTGTTATAGGCATAGCGACGCTGGGTCTTCCGGTATCTAAGTTGATGACGGCTGGCACGTGACTCTATAGTCGTTCCATCCACGGACACATTTTCTATGTCTATATAACCTTTGTTTGACAGCCAAGTTACAAGTTGGTTAAAGATATCTTTCGTGCGTTCAAGCCCCAAACGGTTAGTACGGAAACGGTTGATGGTATTAAATGAAGGGTTGGAAAATCCGCACAGATACATATAGCGAAAATCATATGAAGCCAATCGTGCAATACCACGGCAGCCGTACTCATTCTCAGCGTAGGCCAAAATGATAATCTTAAGCAAATCCTTGGGATGATAAGGCGGCTTGCCGTCATCTTCATAACGTTCAATAAGCTCAGTCAAATCCAGCTTGTTCACAAATTCGTCAACCATCCAAGCCAGAGTACCCTCTGCTATTACCTCATTCCTGTTAGGAGTCGGTATAAACAAGGGGTTGTAATCCCCTTGTTTAAACAGCTTGGATTTCTTGTCCCTTTTCATATAAGCACTCTATTATATACTGAGTACAATATACAAAAATAATGCGACATATTCACCTCTTTCTGCAAGAAAGTGCAAGGGCCAAAAGTTAAAATGAGTTATGATACACCTTCGTTGTTTGTGAATGCCATTTTCCTAGGGCGTTGCCCTAGGCTGTGGAGTTTGCGGACTTTCAGCCCGCATTAAATGACTTATGATACACCATCAACAGTAAAAACATCAAACTTGTATTGTTGTTTCCGATGACTTTTATATGATTTTGGATTTGTGTTTTCGTAGTGCCCTTTCCGGCTTTCCATTTCAGAAAAGATACTATTCGTTATTTCTATTGCAGATAGTTCCTGTTGAAATGATGCAAATAGATAAACTTTCTTATCTTTGCATGAATCGAATTTGAATGCCGATTAGTAAAGTCTTTAGTAATTATGATTATAAACGAGAAATATACATTCCGAAAGCAAATATTCACATGCGAGCAAATCCTTAATATGATAGAAGAAGATTCGCTAAGATTCGTAGGACACACCTATGGAACAAATTCTAGATGGAATATTGGATTGAAGAGCTTGTTTATATTTCAGTTGCTTTCTGGTTTTCAAGTGCCTGAGCTGATGTTTGATGGAAGCGAGAAAAATTGGTATGTAATAACAGGAGAACGTCAGCTGAAATGTATTTATGAATATATTAATGGCTCTCTTACTTTGAGTGAAGAGGCACTTGGCGACTTTAAAAAATATAAGCAGTTTAAAGATCTTCCATTGATGTTAAAAAGAAAAATTCTCAATACGGAATTCTTCGTTACAGTACTTAATCCGGGAGTTACGCAGAGCGATAGATATCGTATCTATGAGATGGGAAGTGTTACAGAGGGGAGTAGCGATTTATGGTCGGTAGCAAAGTTCGTTTTTTCAAAAGGCTATAGCAACCTTGAAAAAATAGTAGATGAAATAATTCTGTCATATCCAAGCGTAAAGCAAAATCGAAGACAGATTATACGACTCCCCTTGCTGTGTTTTATCACAAGCCTACTAAAGGGGTAATT
>OQVS01001627.1_pt1 | contig 15138 bp, 17 predicted proteins | sample 1691601 | NCBI WGS metagenome assembly OQVS01 (sample SAMN03418268, study PRJEB22391) | human gut metagenome | biome: human-gut; feature: organic feature; material: feces | host: Homo sapiens | place: Tanzania | collected 2013-01
CCAGAGAATTCTCCACACCGGGCTGTCCGGCCGCATTTGCCACCGAGAAGCCTGGCTCATAGTTGGGCGTTTCTGCATACCATTCATTGCCGCTTGCATCTTTATATCCGTTTTGTACCAGTTCGATGTCTTGCAGATGCATGCCAGCGAGAAACCCGTAATGAAACTTGCGCTGGTCTATATATGGGCGATTCATCACTTTTCTTGTCTGCGCTTGCGTGGCGTCGCAGAACGAGAAGAGTGCCAATAGACAAAGGATGATATGTGAATAAACAGTTTTCATTATTATGAATATAACGAGTGAAGTGGCATTTTATTATGCGGGCAAGCCATTATTTACAATGTACGCGCGTTTTTTAGGATTGATGCGTTTAGGCCCAATAGACCATGGAATTTGTCATAAAAGAAAGATAATAGGAAATAATTAGTTGTGAAATTTGTTGTATTGTGATTTTTATATAAATCGATACAAAGTTAATGAAAATATTTGAAAATTACAATAGTGCAAAACAAAAATATGGTGTAGATTTGGTCGATTCTCTAACAAAGTTAGGATTACCGCCTCAATATCTTCTTTCTGCTTGCAGGTTTATTAAGGATAATGGTGTTACACAAGAACGAATTATTTGTCTCTTCAAGGAATGGAAGAAATACGTGGTGAAATATAACGACACCGATGTAAATAAGTTAACTTACGAAGAATTCTTTAATTTGATTTCCCAAGAGAAGTCAAAGCATTGTGTCCCTAATATTATATTTAGATGAAGTATCTGTTATTAGTTGATTATCAGTGTTATACGCTCTAAACGGTAGAAAAGTAACTGTGTTGATTCTATATAGATACGAAATAGGCAAAATTTAATGTATTTAACTTTCGTTTACGCCGATATTACCCCAAAGTGTATGATGTTGGGCGATTAGTAGAATGTGCAATTCTTTTTGGAGAGACAGGCATGATGGAGCTTACTTTGTTCCACACTCTTGAATGGTGTCAACAGGCATTTCGTAACACAGTCATAGACGTTATCCAAGATTCTAAGACAATTGGTGACAATCTTCTTTTGAGGATTCTTACCCATTGTGTGAAGTCTGTCCTGCATATTTTTTGATGTGGCATTCAGCTCTTGTTTTACCTGATTAATGGTTACACTGCGTACCACAGCTTTGCTACACGCTGCATTGAAAGCAACTGCGACTACAAGACAGTAAGCGTACTGCTCGGCCATGCCAATATCACCACAACGCTTAATCTCTATGTTCACCCAAACATGGAGCAGAAGAGAAAGTGCATCACCAGGATGTTCAAGTCTCTTGGAAAATAGGGAAGAAAAGTAGTATAGGCTATAAAAGGCAAAAGGATGAGGTGACTCCACATCACCCCATCCTTAGCTTACTTGTCTATGTATGATGCGACAAGATAAACAATCGAAATGCAACACTTTGATTTTATGTTTTTCTTTATAAGTACCTGAGCAACAAAAAGTTGCTCAGAAATTTGCTATGTCAGAAGAGATATACGAGCCATCGATATGGATTTGATTTTCACCCACTAAGTATTCCAATGCTTCATCCACGTACTCGGAAGGAAGCAGGATGTTGCGCAGTTCGGTGATGAAGTGCGGTTTGTGGTCGCCAAGCAGCTGGCGTATGGCCTGCTTGGCTTTCTCGAATTCCTGTTTTCTTGTTTTGTTGCTGGTGTATTGTTCCAGGCAGACATCACACTGGTGGCAGTCCTCGCGGCTTGCCTCGCCAAAGTATGCCAGCAACTGTCTGGAACGGCAGATGTAATCTTCCTGTGCATAGTGCAGGATTCCTTCTATTCGCCGTACGTATTGCTCGCGTCTCTGTTCCCATACTTCTTGTGGTATGAGAACCTTCTCGCCATCTATTCTGTCTCTTGTGTATGTGATATAAGGAGTCTTGCGCCTTGGCACGAACTTGACGATATGGCGTGCTGCAAAGTTCTTGAGAACGACATATACCTGTTCTGTGCTGGTATCAGCCTGATGGGCTATCAGGCTCTCATCGATATATACGAAGTCGGTGAACAGTCCGCCGTAGGTACGCAGCAGAGCCGTCACAATGGCCTCCTCTTTGGGAGAGAGGTTGTCGAGCAAATACAGATCGTTTCTGTTCAGGCAGAACATGAGACGTGCCTTTCCGTCGGGATTGTCCTCGTAGTGTATGTAGCCACTACGTTCCAGAATTCTGAGTGCAGAGTCCACCCTGACAGGAAAAAACTTGTAGATATAGCTGAACTTTTCTATATTGAACTCGAATGTCTTTCCTTTTCCGCTGCCAACGCCTATCTGGAAGAAGTATGCCAGATGCTCGTAAACATCCCTGATCAGGTCTTTGGGCGGGAATGTATCGTCGATGCGTTTCCTGAGTTTTCGCTCATCGCTGGGGTCGTAGAGCAATACGGCATAAGCCTTGTTGCCGTCTCGGCCAGCGCGTCCTGCCTCCTGGAAATATGCTTCCAATGAGTCGGGACAGTCGATATGGATAACCATCCTTACATCAGGTTTGTCGATACCCATACCGAAGGCATTGGTAGCCACGATGACTCTCACCTCGTCCTGTTGCCAGGCTTTTTGGCGCTCATCTTTTACAGACGGCAGGAGTCCTGCATGATAGAAGGTGCTCTTGATGCCATTCTGGTTGAGCAGGGTGGCAATCTCCTTGGTACGTTTCCGGCTTCTGGCATAGACGATGGCAGAGCCTTCTGTGCATCTCAGGATATGCACCATCTCGTTGAACTTATCGCCTACGGTGCGTACGATATATGCCAGGTTCTTGCGCTCAAAACTCATTTTGAACACATTCTTCTTCTCGAAATGCAGTTTTTCCTGTATGTCGTTGACAACGTCTGGTGTAGCCGTAGCGGTAAGGGCAAGGATAGGGGTGTTGGGTTTCATATCCCTGATGCTGGCAATATTCAGGTAGGAAGGACGGAAATCGTAGCCCCACTGGCTGATACAATGGGCTTCATCTACAGTGATGAAACTCACCGGTATATGGCGCAGTTTGGTTTGGAAAATCTCGGAGGCGAGTCGTTCGGGTGATACATACAGAATCTTGATACCACCAAAGATACAGTTTTCGAGAATCTGTATCACCTCGCTTCTCGATTTGTCGGCATGGATGGCAGCAGCCTGTATGCCGCGCTCCTTGAGGTGCTGTACCTGGTCTTTCATCAAGGCTATCAGAGGTGTGATGACGATGCACACACCCTCCTGTGCAAGTGCAGGAACCTGAAACGTGATAGACTTTCCTCCACCCGTAGGCATCAAACCCAAAGTATCCTTTCCGGCGGCAATGCTTTCGATGATATCGCGCTGTATGCCACGGAAGTCGGAAAATCCCCAGTAAGTATGTAATATCTCCTGAAATTTATCCATGGTTTGATAGGGTATGAGATTTTGTGTCTAATCAGTTTTCATTGGGGCGTATGTCTTCTATCTGCAGTTGTACCTGATTCTTCTTGAAGACATTCTCCTCGATGGTATATGCTATGTCGAAACTGCGCTTGCTCTTGATGTATCGGGCAGACGCGCTCTGTCCAAAGGCAATTCCATTGACCACATTACTCGACTTGGAGTCTACCAGTTCCAACTTGATGTGTTCCTGCTCGCGTCCCACCACCTTGCTTGTGCCATAGTCGTACACTCGGTGGGTGCAGAATACTGGCTTCTGGTTGCAGGGACCAAAGGGTGAGAAGCGCTTCAGGTCGTTGTGGAGGTGCTTGGTGATATCCTTAAAGTCGACGACAGCGTCTATGTTCAGGATAGCCTCGGTTTGTTCGGGCGAGATGTGTTCTTCCACATATTTCTGGAAACGGTTTCTGAACTCCTTGACATGTTCCCATTTCAGGGTGAGTCCGGCAGCATAGGTGTGTCCGCCAAAGTTGACCAACAGGTCGCGGCAGCTCTTGATGGCAGAGTAAACGTCAAATCCTGTCACACTGCGGGCAGAGCCGGTAGCCATGTCGCCTTCTTTTGTGAGTACCACGGTGGGGCGGAAATAGATTTCGGTCAGTCGTGATGCCACGATACCTATCACGCCTTTCTTCCATCCTTCGTCGTAGAGGACGATGCTGGAGTTGTGTTTCTGGCTTTCCAGTCTCGACACGATGCCGTTGGCTTCTTCGGTCATCTGCTTGTCGATGTCCTTGCGCTGTTCGTTGTATTCATTGATATGTTTTGCCATGCGCAGGGCTGTGGCAAAATCGCGCTCCACCAAGAGGTCAACACTCAGTTTGCCGTTTTCCATTCGTCCGGAGGCATTGATGCGTGGTCCTATCTTGAAGACGATATCGCTCATGGATATTTCACGTCCGTTGAGTCCGCAGATATCGATGATAGATTTCAGGCCTATGCTGGGATTGGAGTTGAGTAGCTTCAGACCATGGAAAGCCAGGATGCGGTTCTCGTCTACTACCGGTACGATGTCGGCAGCAATGCTGACGGCACAGAAATCGAGCAGGGGAATGAGTCGTGAGAAAGGTATTCCGTTGTCCTTGGCAAAAGCCTGCATGAATTTGAAGCCTACGCCACATCCACAAAGATGCTTGAATGGGAAAGGGTCGTCTGGTTGCTTGGGGTTGAGTATGGCCACGGCCGGTGGCATCACCTCGTCGGGCACGTGGTGATCACAGATAATGAAATCGATGCCAAGAGTCTTGGCATACTCTATTTCCTTGACTGCCTTGATGCCGCAGTCGAGGATAATAATCAGTTTGACACCTGTTTCGTGGGCATAGTCTATTCCCTTCTTGCTTACTCCATACCCCTCGTCGTACCGATCGGGTATGTAGTATTCTATATTGGAATAGAACTGCTGCAGAAACTTGTATACCAAGGCAACAGCCGTGCATCCGTCTACATCGTAGTCTCCATAGACCAAGATGCGTTCCTTCCGTCCCATGGCATCATTCAGTCGGTCGACAGCCACATCCATATCCTTCATCAGGAAGGGATTGATGAGGTCGGCCAGCTGTGGTCTGAAGAATCTCTTTGCAGCCGATTCTGTGGTGATGCCTCGCTGGATAAGAAGCTGACCAAGGATAGGGCTGACATTGAGCTTGTCGCCTAATTCTTTAGCCGTTTTTTGCTGTTCTGGTGTCGGTGCTTCATAATTCCATTTAAAATGCATTTTATTGTTTTTTATTTTCTGGCTGTAAAGTTACGAAAATATTATGACAATAAGAAATGTTTTAGATGAAAATAATAAAATAAGGGGCTGCAAAGTATTTTTGCAGCCCCTTACGGTATGTTTGTTGATTGTTTTTAGATGCCGAGCTTTTTGCGGATATCCTTAGGAATGGCATTCTTGTTAACCATGAAATCCATGGTCTTGTAAGCTACGAAAGCCTTGGTCATGTACCAGGTTCCCTTGTAGTCGCCATACTCGCCCCAAGAGTTCTTTACCATATAGTACTCTTTACCGTTCTGATCCTTGGCGATACCATAGATGTGCATGCCGTGGTCGTCGGTAGTCTCCCAGTTGTCGAAAGCATCCTGACGCATCTTCTGTGTAGGAACGATTTCAGGAGCGTTCACGCCGAGTGAGTCGAGCTTTTCGTTCTTCTCGCTCTTTGAGAGCTTGAACCAGTGGTCGGCATCGGTGCCAGCCATAGAGCGTACCTTCTTAACATCGTAGGCGATACCTAAGCCCTTGCGTGTGAAACCATCTTCGGTCACGTCGCCACCCCATGCTACAGTGTAACCATTATTAACGGCGTTGTCGATGATCTTGCAGAGGTCTTCCATAGGCACGTTGTAGCTCAAAGGCCAGCGCCAGTTGTCCTGTACCTCAACAGCAAACTTGCTCCACATTGGGTGGTGAGTATAGCTGGTGATGGAAACATAATCGTCAAGATTGATGCCGAGGCTCTTGCAGAAAGTCTCAGGAGTGTACTGCTTGCCTTCGTATGTGAACTTCTCAGGAGTTTCGCCGATATAAGAGTCGATGATGCCCTGCAAGCCGCTCTTCCATGCAGTAGAAATCTTCTTGGCCTTGCTCTTGGCTACAGCCTCTACGTAAGGAGTCATGACGTCGAAGAACTCGCCGAAGTTGGCAAGTGAGTCACCGGTCAAAGTGCCTGGTGCAGGCATGGCGTTCTCAGGAACGATGCCATAGTGCTGCAAAGCATAGAGTACATCGTAGGCGCTGCCACCCTGTGAGAAACTAACGTCTCCGTGCATACGGACTGCCATAGTGGCACGATCCATATAAGTCTTGTTGGCTACGTACATCTCACTGAGGTCGTATGTCTTGCCAGTCTTTTTCAGAATCTCGCTCTCAAAGAAACTGAGGGTAGAGTATGCCCAGCACGTACCGCTACGGTTCTGATCCTTGATGCTTGTAATAGGGTTCTGCTTTACCACTGTAAATACAGGCTTGTTCTTAGCGATGGCAGCTGAGTCCTTCGCTGTCTTTGCGCTTGCACCTGTGGCAACCAAAGCCATCATGGCAGCGACAATCAATGTCTTCTTCATTAACTTTTCTCTTTTTAAATTATTAATAATGTTGTATTCTTTCTCTTTAGGTTGGGGCATCTGAGAACTTCTTATTCTTTGCCCATGAACTCCTCCACATCCTTAGGGTGGTAGGGGATTCGGTCTTTACCGATAAATCGGCAGCCATCCTTGGTGATGAGCACATCGTCCTCGATGCGGATTCCTCCGAAGTCCTTGTATGTTTCCAACTTGTCGAAGTTGAGGAACTCTGCGCAGTGCCCCTTTGCCTTCCAGTCGTCGATGAGTGCTGGAATAAAGTATATGCCCGGTTCGTCTGTTACGACAAAGCCTTCCTGCAGGCGTCGTCCCATGCGCAGACAGTTGGTACCAAACTGTTCTAGGTTAGGACGAACCTCCTCGTCGAAGCCTACGTTTATTTGGTCAAGGTTCTCCATGTCGTGTACATCCATACCCATCATGTGACCTAAGCCGTGGGGCAGGAACATGGCATGAGCTCCGGCTCTTACTGCCTCTTCGGTATCGCCCTTGGCAAGTCCCAGTTCCTTCAGTTTGTCAAACATCAGTCGGCATACTGCAAAGTGTACGTCTGCATATTTTACGCCAGGCTTGGCAACCTCGAGTGTATAGTCATGACAGGCTTCCACGATAGAGTAAATCTCCAGCTGGCGCTGTGTGAACTTACCGCTTACAGGCATGGTGCGTGTGTTGTCAGAACAATAGTTGTTGATGGTTTCTGCACCTGCATCGCAAAGAGCCAAGCGGCCTTCCTGCAGTATGTTCATGGATGGATTGCCATGCATGATTTCACCGTGCTGGGTAAAGATGGTTGGGAAACTGACCATGGCACCATACGAGTTGGCAATGCCGTCGACCTGTCCTGCTACATATTTCTCTGTCAGCCCCGGACGGGTAAGTCGCATGGCTGTGGTGTGCATCTTGTAACCGATGACAGCAGCACGCTCCAGTTCCTCAATCTCTTCTGCCGACTTGGTAGATCTCATCTTCACTACAGCCTGAATGAGAGTAAGCGATGCTTCCTCTTTCTGCTGGTTGGGATGAATGCCGAGCAGATCGAATATCTGCAACTTGATGTCCCATCTATAAGGAGGGAGGAAGTGTATCTTGCGCTTCTTCGACATGGCGTTGTTGCAGATGGTCTTCAGCGACTTCATTGGAGCCGTGTTCTGGATTCCCACTTGTTCAGCCATATCGTGCACACTGTCTACGCTTCCGTACCAAACGATGTCTTCAATGTCTATGTCGTCGCCAATGAGTGTCTCGATGTCATTGTCTACATCTATCACACCAACCAATCCGTCTCGGTTTTGTCCGAAGTAATACAGGAACGAAGAGTCTTGTCGAAAAGGTGCATACCCGTTATTAGGGAAATTGCAAGGCGATTCGTTGTTGCCAAAAATAATGATGACGCCGCTTCCTACCAGTTCTTTCAACTCTTTGCGGCGCTTGATATAAGTATCCTTGCTAAACATATTTTAGAATTTTACTTTAATTTGCTGCAAAGTTAGTAATTATTTCCCTAAAAATGCTTATCTTTGCAATCAAAAGTGTATATTTAGTGTGAATTTATAAAATATTAATAGATTCGGACTACATTTTGTTGCAAAACGGATAAAAAATAGAAACGGATAGTAGGTTATGAACTTAAGACTTAGTGCAGGTTTGGTGTTGGAAGGCGGCGGTATGCGTGGTGTGTTTACCAGTGGTGTGCTGGATGCCTTTATGAAGTATGATTTGTATTTCCCCTTCACGGTGGCAGTGTCGGCAGGGGCTTGTAACGGTATGTCGTATATGAGCCGTCAGCCACGTCGTGCACGTATTTCCAATATTGATTATTTGGCCCGCTATCAGTATATTGGCCTGCGCCATCTGGTGACTCAGGGCTGTATTTTCGACAGGAAACTGCTTTACGACAAGTTTCCCAATCAACTGTTGCCCTTTGATTTTGATACCTACTTCAAGTATGCCGACCGTTTTGAGATGGTTACCACCAACTGTCTGACAGGAAAGGCCATGTATATGTCAGAGAATCATGACCGACAGCGTGCGCTCGACATTGTACGTGCCTCCAGCAGTCTGCCTTTTGTGAGCAAGATAGTATGGGTGGATGGTATCCCGATGCTGGATGGTGGTATAGCCGACAGTATTCCGGTACTGCGTGCCATAGAGAAGGGATATGAGCACAATGTGGTGGTGCTGACGCGCAACAAAGGATGGCGTGATGACGGGAAGGACAGAAAGATACCTTATTTATATAAGAACTATCCGCGACTACGTGTGGCGTTGAGTCATCGTCATAAGGCATATAATGAGCAGATACAGCTGATAGATGACCTGGAGGCTGCGGGCAAGATAACCTGCATACGTCCCTTGCGGCCGTTGGAAGTGGGACGTATCGAAAAGGATACCGACAAGCTGGAGCGCCTGTACGAAGAAGGCTTCGCTCTGGGCGAAGCCTTTTGTAAGGAGCATCTTTGATATGCTTGTTTTATTTATAGTACTTGCGAAAGTTCTGTTGTTTATACCTCTTCTACATACTTGGGGCTTTCGCCGTACTTGTTGGTTCCTGGTTTTGAATCCAAGCAGCAGAAGACGAATACTACGAGACTTAGCAGTCCGCTGATGATAAACAAAAAAGAACCGGCCATAATGTTCATAGAGGTGCTGTTGCTCATGTTTTCAATGATTTCCTGGCTCAGCATGTCAGGAGTTTCTATCAGTTCAAAGATATTGATGTCCATGCTGAGAATGCCATAGAAAATGGCAACAAGACCAATCATGCTGATAATGAAGGGTATGCCAACAAACCATCCGCTACGGCCTGTGTCATGCAGACGGCGGAAAGTCAGTGATAAGGATAAAATGGTGATAACGAGGCTTAGAAGGTTGGAGATGATAACACCAGTTATTCCCATGTAGCCAAGTGGAGAGGTGATGAGGTTGATGATGAATATACCTAATATGGCCCACCAAAACTCTGAGCGGCGTGCTCTGCCTTTGAATGTTACGATTTTCTTGCATGCTGTCGAGCATGCCTCAATAAATCCCATCTGGGGTTTTTCTGCATAATTAGCCATAATAAAATTGGTTTAATAGTTAATAATTTATGTTGATTTTCTCTATTCTTCTCCCAACAGGTCGGGGCGCAGTCGTCTGGTACGCTCCATGGCCTGGTCGAATTCCCATTGTCTTACCTTTGCCTCGTTTCCGCTCAAGAGGATCTCGGGTACTTTCCATCCCTTGTAGTCGGCAGGTCGGGTATAGATAGGTGCAGCGAGGATGTCATCCTGGAAACAGTCAGACAGTGCACTCTGCTCGTCGCTGATCACACCTGGTATGAGTCGTATCACGGCATCAGATATGATGGCAGCAGCCAGTTCGCCTCCTGTCAGCACATAGTCGCCCACGGAGATCTCTCTGGTGATGAGGTGGTCGCGCACACGCTGGTCGATACCTTTGTAATGTCCACACAGAATGATGAGATTGCCTTGCATCGACATCTCGTTGGCTATCTTCTGGTTGAAGGTCTCTCCATCAGGCGACACGTAGATGACATCATCGTAGTCGCGTTCAGCCTTCAGGGCAGAGATGCAACGGTCGATAGGTTCACACTGCATCACCATGCCGGCGCTTCCACCGTATGGATAGTCGTCTACACGTTTCCATTTGTCGAGTGTATAGTCTCTCAGGTTGTGCAGATGAATCTCTGCCAGTCCTTTCTTCTGTGCACGGGCCAGGATGGATTCTCCGAAAAATCCCTCCAGCATTTCGGGTAATACTGTAATGATGTCTATTCTCATAATGTCTGCAAAGTTAATCATTCTACAGGAAAGAAGCAAATGTTTGGCAGATTATTTGCCGAAAAAAAGAGGCGCACAAGTATTTTGCTACTTGCACGCCTCTCTCTTTATTTGTTATTTACTCTGTATTTTCTTTCTTTATGCGCAGTTCAAACCTTTGCCTCTGAGCAATGCCTCGCCATAGTTGTTCATGGCTGACATATAGTTTGCAACGATGCACTTTACCAAATTCATAATCTTTGTTTTCATAATTGTTATCCTTTCTTTTTTTTGTGTTAATACTGCGGGCCCAATTGTGTGTGAGATTTTACTTGCCCATTTCCATTTTGTTGTTTACATGGATTGCCTGTGCTACCATAGCACCTACAACCAATAAAATCATTACTGTAATCATAGTCTTTTCCTTTCTTTTTAGGAGGCTCCCTTTGAGCCTCGGTTTAACATTATCCTTTAAAACAATCTTACCTTTTCGAGTGCAAAGGTAATGCCATTTTATTGAATATCCGTCACAAAGACATGACAAAGATATGAAAATGTGCGATTTTTTGATACATGTCAAGATGGTGGCACTTTTTGCCATTCAGTGCCATGGTATTTGACTTCTGTCAATATTTTGGGGTGTTTGTTGCCTGTCATGCTTTACAGTGCTTCGTCGTCAGGACGCTGAAAGGCAGCCTTGGCTTTCAGTTTGGGAAGATGTTTCTTCTTTCTGAGCCATGCTGCCTTTCGTGCTTCGTACTGTTCGCGATGACGTTCCAGGAAATTGTCTGCCATGCTTACAATATATTTACTTCTATATTTATATATTTATATACCTTATTATATAAAATGTCTATTCTTTGAACTTGCTGTAGATAACCTTTATCTGTATGGGACTTGCGGGTTTTCCTTCACTGTCGGTGGAGTTGTCACCCCTGAACAGTCGGGTAGTGGAGAGTCCCATGTCGTGGGTTATCTTACTTACATACTGGTAGTTGTCGCGTGTCACGTAGCTGATGCTTACGGGCAGAAGCGCCACTTTGTTCCAGTTGGCTGTTCGCTTAGCCACAGGCACCTTGTACATCTCGGTAATCAGATTGCCGATATTGTTGAAGGTGTAGGCGTTCTTTGGTGTAGAGGTGCTGCTCGAGTTGAAGGCTGCCGTGTAAGAGGTACGGTAGTTGGTAATGTTGCCATGCTCGAAGAAGCTTGTCAGACTATCAACCGGTATCATCAGAATGTTGGCAGGTGTGGCGAATGTGTATTCGTCGTCACTTTCCTGGTTGTTCATTCTTGGGAATGTAACCGAAGCCAAAGCCAAAGTGTCGTTCTCATGTCCTCGCATGATATCTTCAACAGGAAGTGTGGCTGTGGTGTAGATGCCAGCTGGAGACTTAAGATAGGTGCAGTTGGTTTGGGTCAGCATATTGTTGATGCTGTTCTGGTCGCTCTCTATGTAGTTGGTCTGCAGTACTTCCTGTGTGCTGAAGAAGGGGTAAGAATAGTTTCTCTTCTCAGTACTGTCGCGCAGACCGTCATACGACTTGATGTTCTTCCAGCGTTCCCAACAGAATACCAGCTGCATGATGTTTACCTTGGCTACGTTTCCGATACCCGCCTCATGCTTGATATAGAAGCCCGGACATACGTTGTGAACAAACTGATAGTTGTTCTTGAAGTATTCAGGATGGTCCTTACGCATGGTCATCAGATAAGCACCATAGTTGTCGTACTGGGTGCCGTCCTTGGCAGTATAGGGCTTGTTGAGGTAAATCTTGAAGTATTTGTTCTTCAGCGTATAGGTGGCAGAAGCCTTGTAGCTGTTAGCTGTGTTGACATATCCCTTGGCTATAGGGTCGAAGTCGGAGTAGTAATTCTGACCTTCCTCCATAGGCTTGCTCATTTCGTAAGCCGTCACCTTCATCGGTGCAAGGGTATCGCCGTACGAACTCTCGTAGTTTACGAGCAGATAGCATGAATCGGCAGTCACCTTTCCTCCCTTGTACACTCCGTTTTCGTATTCTCCACCATGGGCGTAGCGGATATAGTCAAGTGTGTCGAGTTCGAAAGAGGCGAGGGTAGAGAACTGTGCCATGTAGTTGCCTGTGACATAGTTGCCAGTCTCAGGGTCCTTTACCATTCCTATGATGCCGTTGCTGTTGTTGCTGAGCACCGAACCTGTAGCGGCCGATTCTGTTATCACATTGTAGCGTGCGTCGGATATGTTGAGCCCGTCTACTCTGTTGGTGACAGACTGGCCTATAGAGTCTGTTGTGTCATCGCATGATGCCATGAAGAGGGCAGCGATGGCCAGTGTGGTTATCTTAAATAGTTTCATTATCCTTGAAATAATATCTTTGATTTTGTTATTCGTCGGGACAAACCTCGTTGATGAAGTTCTTGTAGGCTTCGGTATAGTCATCACCAGGGAATTTCATCACAGGCTTCTCCTTCTCGGCAGCATACTGAAGCAGTACTTCCGAAACGTTGGCTTCTCCCTCAATGACACCGTCGCTGTAGTCGATAGCCAGTTTGCCCAACTCGGTGAAATCGAATGGAGTCTTGTATCCTTCGAGCAGTTCCGACTTGGCCTCGCGGAAGTCAACACAGTTAGAGAAGTTGTCGCCCAACTGTCCCTTCAGCTCATTGGTGTAAAGAGCCGAGATGACCTTTGTGTTGGCGAAGGAAGGCTCTTCAGCAAAAGCCGTCTTGATGTACAGTGGAGCCACAGCGCTCATCCATCCCTGACAGATGATGACGTCGGGCTGCCAGCGTAGCTTCTTCACAGTCTCGAGCACGCCTCTTGCAAAGAAGATGGCGCGTTCACCATTATCTGTATACTCCTGACCAGTTTCGTCGGTACCCATCTGGCGATTGTTGAAATAGTCGTCGTTATCGATGAAGTATATTTGCTGGCGTGTGACAGGGATAGAGGCCACCTTGATGATCAAAGGGTGGTCTGTATCGTCGATGATAAGATTCATTCCAGACAGGCGAATGACTTCGTGCAACTGGCCGCGGCGCTCGTTGATAGTGCCCCATTTGGGCATGAATGTGCGAATCTCGAAGCCTGCTTCCTGCATCTTCTGAGGTAACTCACGTCCCATTACTGACATGTGGCTTTCTGCCACGTAGGGGTCAATCTCCTGATTGATGAATAATACTTTCTTTGCCATAGTTATAATTTTATTCTTACGAATTAGGTGCAAAGATACAAAAAAAACTTCAAATTAAGCCAACTTTTTGTCGAAAACAAGAAAAAGAACCGCTTTATTGGCATATTTTTATAATATTTCTTTCTTATTTAAGAAAAAAGTTGTTATTTTGCACCCCGAAAACAAATTTAGCAATGAAAGTATTCGATAAGATTGTTGACCTCCAGAATGAACTCTTCGCAGTTCGCAAGGAGGGTAAGGAAATCGGTCTTGTACCAACTATGGGAGCGCTTCATGAGGGTCACGCCTCTCTCGTCAAGCGTAGTGTGAATGAGAATGGCGTGACAGTAGTCTCGGTTTTCCTGAACCCTACTCAGTTTAACGATCAGGGTGACCTGGACCGTTATCCTCGTACACTCGAAGCCGACTGCAAGCTTTTGGAGGCTTGTGGAGCTGATTATGTGTTCGCACCATCAGTCAAGGAGATGTATCCTACACCCGATGAGCGTCATTTCGAGTTCCCACCTGTATCTACAGTCATGGAGGGTGCCCGTCGTCCTGGCCATTTCAATGGTGTGTGCCAGGTGGTAAGCCGCCTGTTCTATATTGTACGTCCTACCCGTGCTTATTTCGGTGAGAAGGACTGGCAGCAGATAGCTGTCATCAAGCAACTCGTGAAGTACATCGGGGCTGATGTACAGATTGTGGAGTGTCCTATTGTCCGTGATGAGGACGGATTGGCAAAGAGTAGCCGCAACACTTTGCTTTCAGCCGATGAGCGTGCCATAGCTCCAGCTATCTACAAGGCTCTGAAGGAGAGTGTGGAATATGCCAAGAGCCATACGGTGAAGGAGACTCACGACAAGGTTGTGGCTGACATCAACGCCATAGAAGGACTGGAAGTAGAGTATTTTGAGATTGTAGACGGCGACAGCCTGCAGGATGTGGATTCATGGGAAGCGAGCGACTACGTAGTGGGTTGTATCACAGTATATTGTGGTAAGACTCCTATCCGTCTCATCGACCATATCAGATATAAAGGATAAACGATTGTTAAATAAACCGATATTATGCAGATAGAAGTATTGAAGGCTAAGCTCCATTGTGTGACGGTGACAGAGGCCAACCTCAACTATATGGGCAGCATCACGATAGATGAAGACCTGATGGATGCCGCAGGGCTGATAGCGGGCGAGAAGGTTCAGATAGTGGACAACAACAATGGTGAGCGTCTCGAGACCTATATTATAAAAGGTGAGCGCGGAAGCGGTTGCATCTGTCTCAATGGTGCCGCTGCCCGTAAGGTGCAGGTGGGTGATACTGTTATCATCATTGCCTATGCGCTGATGGACTTTGAGGAGGCTAAGACCTATGAGCCTACAGTGGTGTTCCCCAAAGAGGGCAACAAACTGTAAACGAAGGAACAAACATATTGGATAAAACGATAAGACACACCGGCCGGGAGAGGTATAAAACACTCTCAGGTCGGTGTGTCTGTGTTTTTCATCACTAACTTTCTTTCTCTTCCTTTCGGTTAGCCCAAAGGAATGAGAAGCATAAACTAAAGAGTATTGCCAACATAGATATTGTCTTTTACTTGGTTTATATTTATATTTACTTTTTCTTTGTTTCTTTACCTTTTTACTTTCCTACTTTTTTACCTTTTTACTTTTTTACCTTTCTATAAGGTACCAAAGGTTCTGC
>OQVS01001628.1_pt1 | contig 15138 bp, 16 predicted proteins | sample 1691601 | NCBI WGS metagenome assembly OQVS01 (sample SAMN03418268, study PRJEB22391) | human gut metagenome | biome: human-gut; feature: organic feature; material: feces | host: Homo sapiens | place: Tanzania | collected 2013-01
AAAAGGAGCTTTCCGGCGGGGAGCCGATGACCACCAACAACCGCATGGAGCTGCTTGCCGCCATAGAGGGGCTGAGCGCCCTGAAGCAGCCCTGCCGCGTCACGCTGACCAGCGACAGCAAGTATCTGGTGGACGCCGTGACGAAGGGCTGGGTGTACGGCTGGCAGAAAAAAGACTGGAAAAAGAGCGACAACAGCCCTGCCCTGAATGTAGACCTGTGGGAAAGGCTACTGCCGCTGCTGAGAATGCATGAGGTGGAATTTGTGTGGGTGAAGGGGCACGCCGGACACCCCAAAAACGAGCGCTGTGATCGTCTGGCGGTGGCGGAATATCAGAAGTACCTGACTTAGCTGTAGTTTGGGGGGAGCGTGAGCGGCTCCCTCCCTTCTCTTTGCATGGCTAAAAGTTGTAGTTCGATTGTGGCGCATAACCAAACCTGCAAAGGGGCAGGGGAGACACTGCGTTGTTTTCGGCTGTCCCGGCGAGCAATCTTTATGCCGCGCGCCGTGGACGCTTGACAAGAAATTCGGAGGGTACCCTTGTGGGTGCCCTCATATTCTTGCTTGACTTCATTACAATGTCGTTGTACAATAATCTTGCAAAGTATGTAGAGGTTTCGGAGCAAACAGGCGATTGAATTACACTATCGTTTGCCGAAACGTGCGGTAGGCTAATCTGGCCGTTCACGAATTGAGGACGCTATTTTTGCGCGATTTTTCAGAAATCGCCAAGGTAGCGTCCTTTTTGCGTCTCTGAACAAAAATCAGAAAGGAGGAGAGCGTGTGAAGACACAGAATTTTAACCATGGCGGTAATTCTGGATCCATGGCGGATTATCAACGGGCAAGGAGCTGCGTGCATTGCACGGATACAGCGGACAGTTTCAATCGATATGTATCGACTTACTGTCATGTTCGGGGAGAGCATCTCGCGGGATTGGGTGAATGCCAACTTGAAAGGTGTCGTACCTGCACGATGTACGAAGAAAGGAAATAGGGAAAATGAGAGAGTCGGAGCGCATGCTTCGGCCTCTTTATTTCTCTGCGATGTTCGATTTTAAGAAGAATTTTCACCGGTTTTATAAACCGAGGAGGGAGTAAAAAATGTTTAATGTAAAAGCAGTAGGTAACCCCGTTTTTGACGATCACGCTGTTGCATTCTCTGAAGAAGGCGACTTCTTTGATTATGTAGAGGAGCGCGAGGCGAACGCTGAGTGGATCGATCCGTGTCCCATCAAAGAGGTGAAGTTTGTTCCAATGGAGAACATGCCTATTCTCGCGGTGCTGGAATCGGCCAAACTGGGAGTTTCCCCGGAGGCGTATGTGGATACCCTGAACAATGCGAAGCTGATTGTTGAAACGCCGGACGGCAGAAAGATGCTGATGCGCGTCAACGCTATGAATCAGGCAAAGCAGCGGCTGATGATTGACGGCACGGTGTTCAACCGTTTCACATCAGAGCAAACGGCAATGGTACTGAATGAGTGCTGCTCTGTCAATAGTAACAAGGTCGTCATGCGTTATGCGGACGAGAAGGCTTCGGCTTTTCTTTCCGCCGCGAGCTACGCGATCATTCCTGCTGTTGAGGTCTTCGATAAGGCAAAGGAGTCCGTACGCGAGGTGCTTCAGCAGCCGTCGTTCCTGGCCGGCTTTTATGCCCATGCCTTTTCGGCCGCTGAGTGGAAGATTTCCGGCACCGCGCGGAAGACAAGAAAGATCGTAGAGAGATACCAGGACCTCCTGGGCGGGGAGTATGATGTCGTCTGTTCTGTAAAGACATCCGACACCGGCAACTGTGCTGTTACGGTAGAGCCTAAGCTCGTCAAGAGCGGCGCCGCGACATGGGCGACAATTCCGCTCGGAGAGGCAATGCGTGCGGAGCACAAGGGTTCTTCCGATATGGAGCAGATCAGCGAGATGTTCAAGATGTTTACTTCCGCTTTGGAGAAGGGCGCCGAACGGCTGGAGGCATTGGAAGAGATCAAACTGTTCCACTCTGCCAACGCCCTTCTGAGTGCCATGAAAAGGGTCCAGCTTCCGAAGAAATACGCAATGGATGTGCTGGAGCGTTTTGTAGCGATTCACGGGAGAAACAACGCATCCGCGCTCGATCTGTTCATGGCTGCACAGGAAGTGCCGGCTCTTGTAGAGGCTGCCGAACACGACCTGCTGAAGACATACCGGATGGAGGATACGATCGCTCGTTTGCTTGGAATGAACTGGCGAGATCTTGATGTCGCCGGAGACCTGGTTTGGTAAAGATGAGGAGGAAAAGAGATGTATTTTCGTTATTCTGGGCATTACCTTGAGCCGGAAATCAGCGCTTTCGAGCGTATTTCTGCGGCACTGGAGAAGAAACAAATGACCAAGGATGGAAGAAAGCCAACTCCCATGGAGTTGGCAACTCTTCTCTACATGTATGCTCATTGCTGCACGAGAGAGGAAGCGGAAGAATCCTGCCGCCTCCAGACGAAGGTCATAACAGAGTATTACGGAAAAGAACCGACTGAAGATGAGATTCTGGAAGCATTTGTTCTCGCTTCGACAGCGGAGCTGATCGCTACCGGAGAGGTTCCTTATGCGCAAGGACGGCGTGTCCTCAGCCCTTATTACCATCCTGTCGCAATCGCGGATTGCAACGGTATGGACCAGGGAACACCTGAAGAACAGGCAAAATGGAGGGGACTCCGTCAGCACTACGGTATCGGCGGTTCAGAGAATGCTGCCCTGCATGGTGTCAGCCATTGGGCAAACAATGTGAGCGTGTACAAGTCTAAGATGGGCGAGGAACATACCAAGAACGATCTTGATGCGTCTACTCAGTTCATGTTCGACATCGGCCATGTTTCCGAGCAGCCGATTGCGGACTATTTCGCAGCAATACACGGTGTGAAGGTGAGAAACGACACAATTATGTATCGCCACCCGTACTACCCGTGGATGATTGCAGACCTTGACCGACGCACAACGATGCGTGATAAGGACGGAAGCCCTTATGAAGCGCTCATCGAGATCAAGACCGCAAGTTACCAGAAGAAGGACGAATGGGCAGGATCGCTTGTTCCAATCTACTATGTGTACCAGTGTCGGCACTATATGGCTGTTATGAATGTGAATACCACATTCATTGTCTGTCATTTCGGCGGCGGTATGGCATCGGATATCGTAACAAGGAAGATCTCCCGTATTCGGGGTCAGGAAGAGGCGCTCATCGAAACGCTGAAAGACTTTTGGCTGGGTAATATCCTTACCCAAACGCCTCCTGTCCCGAATGGCCCCGGTGTTGTCCAGAGCCGAGTGTCTTACTATTACAGTAAGCTCGCGGACAAGAACCGCCCGCAGATTCCGATCGAGAGCAGCTACAAGCCGCTGCTTGAAGAACTGCTTGCTCTGAAGGATAAAAAGGCTCAGGCGAAGAAGGACATGGACGCGATTGACGACGAGATCAAAGCCAAGGAAATCGCTTTGATCGACCGCATGGGTGCAGCAACCGAAGGTGTCTGTGATAACGACGATAAGTCATTCTTCCAGATTACTTATAAGCCAAATTCAACGGAAACTGTTGATAAGGAGGGCTTGCGGATCGCGTATCCGGAGGTTTATGCCCAGTATGTCAAGACAAAGGCTGAGTCCTCTCGAACGATGCGAATTTCGGTAAAGAAAAAGACAAAAGGGTTCGTTATGCCAAGTGGAAACTGACCCAAACGCGAGTTAGGCGAGCAGGGGGCATTTTGCCCCCCGCTCAAAAGGAGAAGAGTTATGGCAATAGTTTATTACAAGGGACATCGGCTCCCAAAGTGCAGCCCAGCTGTCGCAAGAAAGCTCCTTCGGACCGGATGCGCCACTGAGCTGTACCGAGATAAGACGGCCGGTGTGTTTGTGATCGGTATCGACAGCGAAGCTGGTTTGAAGCTCTACTGTTCCTCCTTTACTCGCGATTCGCGTGTAAGGGGGCGATCGAATAGAAAGTAATCAGACCGGCACTGTTTTTATTCGAGTACGCTTCCTCCGTTCTATTTACGATAGCAGCGGTGAAGAGAAGAAGTTTGGCGCCTATTGTATAAACCGTTATCGCGTTGCAGACGGGCAGCCGCTTTATTTGCCGGATAAGGACGGAAACATGGTGCGGATCACCGAGTTTTCTGCCATGGGGACAGATCTACCGAGCGAGAAAGGTGTGCTCTATGAGCTCGCCGGCTACTGGAAAGTCCGGAAGAAAACGGGTGAGAAGCAGCTCGATGTCAAATCCTTCGGTCTTACTGACCCGGAGAACATATCGCAGGTCAGGGGCTTTTTGGATGGGGTCGGTTTCGTCGGCGTGTCTTCTGTCGTATTGGAGGATATTATCAACCGATATGGCTCTTCCTTCTTTTCTGTATTGAAGGAGAATCCGGAAAAGCTCAGTTATTGCTGCGGTCTGCGGCAGTCTGAATATGATAAGCTCATTTTGGCTTACCACAAAAGATTCGAACTGCACGAGCTGTTTAAGTACCTCAGCGAATTCGGTGTATCGATCCAGAAGACCAATGAGTTGATGGAAAAGTGCGGACATGGTGTTTTACAGGCTATCAAGGAAAACCCGTATTCGGTTTTCGAAAAGTGTGCCGGCTTTGATTTTAAGCTGTGTGCACAGATTGCAGCAAAGCATGAGATCCGCACCAAGAATGTTACAAGGGTTGGATGTGCGATCCGTAGCCAGTTGTGCGACGGATATCGTTCCGGCAACCTGTTTGCGAATGAAGATGAGCTCGTTCAGGATGTGAGCAAGTCGCTGTCTACCTACAGTACAAAAGTAGAGGAGGGCGATATACGGCATGTTCTTGATCAAATGATTGCGGTTGGAAAGCTGGTTCGTCGCGGGAAGAAGCACATTTATCTGCCAGAAGCGGATGCTGTCGAAGACAGCCTCGCGAAAAAGCTCGTTGCCATAATGGAATATCATAAGGCAAACGACGATATCCCGGAGGTAACGCTTGACTCCGCAATCGAATCGGCTGCGGAAACTTTGCCGTTTACACCGGAGCCAAAACAGCTCGAGGCGGTAAGAACATGCATGAGTGCCGGCGTGTCCGTTATAACAGGCGGTCCCGGAACCGGCAAATCGACCGTGCTGAGCCTTGTCCTGAAGGCATACCAGCGGCTGGATCCAAGAGCAGTCATTGCGCTGCTTGCGCCGTCCGGCAAGGCAGCAAAGCGAATGAAGGAGTGCACAAAGAAGGATGCCTATACGATCCACAAATACTTGCGTGCGACAGGGGAGATCGACGCTGGCAATACTGATGGGTACCGTCCGATTTTTCCTGCGGACCTTGTTGTGATCGACGAGAGCTCTATGTGCGATATCTTCGTTACCTGCGCTCTGCTGAAGGCACTGCCAGAGAGAACAAAGCTGATCTTCGTCGGAGATGTTGATCAGCTCCCAAGCGTTGGTCCCGGGAATGTGCTTCGGAGCCTTATCAGCTCCGGCTGCATCCCGACCACAGCGCTGAATGTCATTCATCGGCAGGGAGCAGACAGCCCAATCGTCAGCAACGCTGCAAAGATCAACAAGGGGGACCTGAGCATCAACTGGTGCAAGGACTTCCGGTTTATTGATGCGGCAAGCGCGGAAGAAACACAGAAACTCTGCATGGAGGCTTATCTGAAGGAGCGCGACAGGGTCGGTATCGATAATGTCGCAGCGTTGACCCCATATCGCAACACAAAGGAGTTCTCCTCCAATGTGATGGCGCCGAAGCTGCAGAATATCGTAAACCCACGCATGAAGGACAGCCCGTTTCTCCAGGTGTCGAACCGGGAGTTTCGGATTGGGGATCGTGTTATGCAGACGAGGAACACCTGCGGCCTCAATAACGGGGACATAGGTGTAGTCCTCAAGATTGGCAATTCTTCCTCCGCTGAATTCGACTACAGCGAATGCGTTGTAGCTGACTTCGATGGTTACGAGGTGAAGTTGGAGGGCTCGGACCTTGAGGCTCTGGAGTCTTCCCTCTGTTACACTATTCATCGGTCTCAAGGCTCCGAGTACAAGACAGTCGTGATCCCACTGTTCAGTGAGGAAGAGAAGAAGGGCGGAAGCGCATTCCTGACGAGAAACTTGCTTTACACAGCGGTAACTCGCGCCAAGGAGCGAGTAATTATTGTCGGAAGCTCGAATACCTTCTACAGGGCGATTGCGGAGTGCCCGCAGAAACCGCGAAACAGCTTGCTGGGAAAGCGAATTCAGATGTACTATCGGCTCGCTGCGCAAGAATAGTCCGAGTGTTAAAGGGATAATACATCGTCTACTGCAACGCAATAAGGAGGGTACCCCAAGGGTACCCTCCTTTTCTTACAGAAAAACGATTTATTCACGAAACGCGCTTTGGAAACTGGCGGCTATGTGAAGTGTCGTACATATGTGTGGTACATGCAGCGTTAATGGTTCCGTCGTGGCATTGGTTGTGCTTTGAGGGCTTTGAACTACTCCCATATGTGGCAATAAATCAGAACGATAGGAGACCTCATCGCAAGGCATCAATCTCAATATAGGTCAATCGCTTTGACCTCGTCGGCAAGTGCTTTTAGCGATTCTATGATGTCGGCCATCCGCCTGGCACTTTTCAAAAAGCTCCCAGCGCTACTAATACTTTGTGCGTTAAATACTTTTTTCACCGCGTTCTTTGACTGTTTGCTATTGTGTGCGGCATAATTCCTTGCGGCACACATTTTATTGATGCATGTCTTATACCGTTCCTTCTTTATCGTGGAAACGAAGGTATGGTCGTTGCCGATAGTACCTTTAAGCATGTCAAGGAGTCCGCTATAGCCACGAAAGTCAAAGTATCCTCCCTTGGTTATAAGAAATTCGCACACATCATCGTTGATATGCCTTCCCAACGCAATTCCGTGTTTTTCTTCGAAAGCGGAGTGATCGTGGTTGAGGCAAGAAACCATTATGCGTATCATGAATTCTTCGAAAGATTTATATATCATAAGTATTGCGTTCTCATAACTATATGACAGATATAAATCATCATCCGAAAACACCTCAGTGCATCTTCTTATGTACTTTTCCGTTTTTTCAATTTCTGATATGAATTTATTGCATACGGCATTTTTATTTACTGTTTTCATTTGTCAGTTTCTCCAAGATTCCTATCAATAAATGCTGCTGGATCCATTCTCTGATCCGGCCCCCTTCGCTCGTTGTCTTTTACCATTTGTTTTGCCAAATCTCCCAACTCACACAGTTTTCCCTCTGTGTTGCAGAACTCCCATCGCTGTAATATTGTATTGAATGCGTAGATTCCATTCATTACAAGCAGGTAAATAACCGTGTAGTTTAATATGTTCGAGCTTAATGTGTTGAGTTTCTTCACCACCTCGCTTGGCATCCATTCATCAATATACACGTCATCTGCAAATATGAATAAGTCATACCGATTCATTGGCGCATATAATCCACTGTTGAGTTTATTCAGCTTTTTTGTAACGGCTTTGAAGATCTCCCCGCAAGGAGTATCCTCTATGTTGGGATACTCTGAGCATTTCCACTCATAGCATCTCGTTGGATGCGTCATCATGTATTCGGTGTATACATAGCCTTTCTTTTTCAAGTAACTGATTTGTTTGTTTCGTTTTTCATTGGACATTGATGGGATTTTGCATGCGAGGGCTAATGCTTCCTGACAATCGCTAGACATTGAAGAAGTTACTTCGATCCCGATGCTTTTTTTGTTATCTCTCAGATCCGGTCTGTCTGAAAGCAGCAAGTCGTTGTATGCGTTTGGGAAGAATCGTTCCAATACAATTTTAGCGAAGCACTCATCGTAGCGCAATTTTGTGTGTGATTGATGCGAGCTACTATTTACATTTCTTTTCATTGAAGCCCCCGTTTGTTCAAGTTGGAACTATAGATTTCTCTGCCGCAGCTTAATTCGCTTGAAGATCTCCGAATTCTCTCTCGAAATAGTATACACCCGCGGCTGCCATATCGGTGTAGACAAATTATACCACGATTCTTTAGCTTACTCAACCTCTGCATGATGTACACATCCTATTGCCATAGTATTTCACGGAGCAGGCTAACCTGATGGCTCCTTGATAAGACAACTCTCACATGATGGGGCGGCCTCGGAGTACCCTCCTGCAGATATTTCCGTGCAGAAAAACCTTGACTTGATTACATGATCGTTGTACAATAATGGTGCAAAGAATGTAGAGGTTTCGGATCAAACAATCGATTGGGATTACACAATCGGTTGCCGGAACGTGCGGTAGGCTAATCTGGCCGTTCACGAATTGAGGACGCTATTTTTGCGCGATTTTTCAGAAATCGCCAAAGGTAGCGTCCTTTTTGCGTCTCTGAATGAAATCAGAAAGGAGGAAAGAGTGAGCCGGGATCACGATCCCTGGCGTAACAGAATTGGGAAAAGCACTCCGCCTTAGTGCTTCCCCTGAAAGTGTGAGCTGTCCGGGCTATATGCTCGGGCAGCTTGTGTTTTCGGGGAATCAACCCGGTGGGATGCAACAAAACAAAAAGTTTGTCTGAAGGAGAAAGAATCATGGGTGTCAATTTGGGAGAGCTTGCGCGCAACATCTTTTATTTCGAGTTGCTCGTCGGACTTGTGGCTTCATTGCCTGCTATAGCAGCGTTAAATAAGCGCCAGGACGACGAGGATGACAAGAAGAGTGATTACTACCTTAAAGCAATGGTGTCTATCAGAGCGGGCATTATCGCCGCCCTGATCGGTGCTGGCATTTGCGCGGTAATTGCCCTAATTGTTGGAAAGCTGAGCGTTGCGGGCGGAATTATGTAATTTGAAAGAATTGTGTGAATGAAAGGAAAAAGCGTTATGAAAATTGCAATTTACCAGATCAATCTGGCGCGCGACTATGAAGGCGTTGCTTTTATGAGCCTGAGCAGTCTTGAAGCGACCAATGGTTCGCGGCAGGTCAACCCGAGTATTTACGACAAGGCATTTGAGGGTGAAGTTGATGCAAATGATATCGAAGACATCTATCGCACCTTCAACCTTGAAATGCCAGAGGGGTACAAGGGGAGATCTCTTTCCGTTTCCGATGTTGTCGAGATAGTGGAGGCAGACAGCGTTGAGCCGGGTTTCTATTTCTGCGATATGATCGGTTTCAAGAAGATCGCGTTTGACTCCGCGCTGACCGGCACGCTGCTTGAAAAGAAGCGGACGATCCATGTTGTCATTGTAGAACCGGGCAAGTATGCGAGAGCAGGAGAGATTGGTGCTGATCTCAAGTCAATGCAGGAGTTTGTCGACGGAACGATTGAGGGGTACTATCCCTTTGATGATCCGGTAGCAATCGTCTGCAACGATGAAGGGAAGATCAACGGAATGCCGCTCAACCGGGCTGTTTACGACGAATCCGGCAATGTGATGGACATTATCGCCGGCACATTTTTCGTCTGTGGAATCGGGGAGGGTGATTTCTGCTCTCTGACCGAAGAACAGGTCGAACGGTACAAGACCCTGTTCCTGTACCCGGAAGAAATCGTGCCATCCCGTGATGGAATTATGGTGAGCAAATACGAGCCGTGACAGAGTGAAAAGGAGTCGAATTTGAGTATGAAGAGAAAGTATAAAGTTAAAATCACAGAGACGCTGAGCCGGGTCGTAACCGTCGAAGCAGACTCTCCATGGGAAGCAGAGCAGCTCGTCAATGATGGCTGGCACGATTCGGATAAATCAGACTACATCCTCGATGCGGACGACTTTGACGATGTCGAGTTCGACGCAAGTGTGTCTTTCACGACGCTCTCTTACGCGGAAATGGCGAAGCTGTTTACCCGGATCAATGAAGCAGGGCTCGGATGGATCCCGGGATTTATCGTGTTTAGCCAGGAGAGCTTTGATACACCCTACTCCGAGGATTCCAGAACCTACGAGATCGCGAGCAACAATAAGGCGTTCATCGCGGGGGCAGGTGGCTGGTCCGTCTTTGGCTCCTGCCTTGATGGAACGGATCGGTTCCTGCGGCTCGACGAGTATCTGCGCGGCAAAAAGGCATGGAAGATTGAGCGCTGCTATGTCTTTAGTGACGACTACAACCGAATTGCCTGTGAGTTGGCGGAGAAGGGAGTGTTTTGACATGTTTGAGCATTCCAGAGCGTATGTGAACGACCTGAAGGCGCGTTATCCAGAAGGGACTTGAATTCGGTTAAACCATATGGGTCATGATCCGCATCCTATCTCGGACGGAACAGAGGGCAGCGTTATCCATGTCGATGATATCGGCACGGTGCATTGCCACTTTGATGATGGTCGAGTGCTCGGGCTCATACCCGGCGAGGACAGTTTCAGTAGAATCTAAGACAACAAATTGTAGAGGAAAGGGAAAACTCAGGCATGCCCGGAACAGGATATGCTTGAGCAAGGTATTTAACATGAAAAAACATCGCTGCATTATTCGAATGAGTGGCCTGACCGCTCTTGGTATCTGGCTGACCCTTATCACCACTGTAGTTCTTGCTGTGTATATCATGACATGCATGAACTATTGGGACACAGGGTTCTCCACAACTGCCATGGCGGTGCTCGCAGCTCCTGTCATGCTCTTCATCGCTGCTACACTGCTGATGCACTCCTTTGCCGAAACACGGCAAAAGTATATTGCGGCACGCAGGAAAGAGGCGGAAGAGCGCCTTCACGCGATTGGTGGTGGTCTTCAGTGAGAGATTACACTCTGGCGACGAAATGCCCGCATTGCGGGGGGCGACTGATGCTATCCGAGTTCATGTCGTATTCTCGCGATTCGTTGATCCGCAAGAACGGACAACCTTGCAAGAGGTGGTCGAAGTCCCCAGAGGGATCTATGGACGCGATTGCCGTTTCCTGCATGGAGTGTGGAACGGTTTGGGACGATGACCATGCGACCTGCGGCTACGAGGGCGTGCATATCCGCGGCGACGGTGAGCGCACTGCGATGTAACAAAAGACGAGTGGATCAAGGAGGGTACCCCAAGGGTACCCTCCTGCCCTGCGGCCAAAAGGTCATCATGGCGGCAATGCTACGGACAAAAACCGACTCAAAGAAATGAGCAGTCACTATTGATTAAGTTTGAAAGGATGTTATTGAGGTATGTTGAAAATCGAAAACCAGAAGGTCGAAGGACCGGGCAAGGGCGTTAGAAGCGCTGAAAAAGTATTTGTCACGGTCGATATCACGGCACCGATGTACTGGTGGAATGAGTTTGCCTTCAGCGGCGTACTTTCCAGCACCGGTACGATTGTCGAGAAGAATGCAAAGCTGAAAGAAATTGGAGACGACTCTTTCAAATTCACGCCGGATCACTTCAGCACTGATTGTCTCGATAATGAGCTCCTGACATGCACAGATTTCGAGACCACACAGGTCCTGATGGGCTGCGTGCAAAAAGCTCTTGAGTGTGTATTCGCCTGCTTCCTCGAGGATGGAAGGCGTGCTGATGATTGGGGGCGGGTGATGCAAATATTGCCGAGTTCCTTCAATCAGAAGCGTACGCTGAAGTTGAGCTATGCAACACTGGCAGAACTCCATCGGAGCTACCACAGCAGTATTCTCTACGAATGGCACGAGTTCTGTGATTGGATCAAGGCTTTGCCAAAGTTCTATAAGATCGTGATGACTTGCTACGATTATAACGACATTCCTCCATATGAAGATGAGGTGGAAACCGTATACGAGAGCAAGGAAGATGCGGACAAGGCATTGCTCCAGTGTGTTGATGACGAGGTCAACGGTTTGAACGATGGGGATGCAGAAGGCGAGTTCTGTGCCAACTTCGACTACCAGTACGAGCCGCATGATGCGGTCGTAGAATTCTGGGAGGGGGAGCCGACCGAGAACGATCGCAGCTTTCGCCCGGTAACCACCTACGATATCGTCGAATTCAGCTGTGTTTGAAGAGAAAGAGAGTGGGGGAACCCCAAGGGTACCCTCCACATAAGAAAAGGAAGGAGTAAAAATATGAAGAAACGAAATGCTTCGTTTGGCAGCTATCAGTATTCCCTTCAACAGGATGCGCTGGATGCTATCGCGGCAAAAGTAGGAGTGGTCGCTTTTCGACCGAATTACCATGGCGGGGAAGGGGACAAGAACACAGTTCTCTTCTACACCAAGGAGGATGCGCTGTACAACCTTGAAGTCGACCGTCAGGAGATCCATTACTCTCGCTCCGAAGCAGCTGATTTGGGGCATTCTGTGGATAGCAGGTATGTCTTCCGAGACCACATCATGAGCTATGAGAACACTGATCCCAATGGGACACTTGACCTTCGATACGCCAACTTCGGTCGAATCGATCTCACCGATCCGAACTGGGAAAGGATCCTCGAAGGTCACCTGCGATATGCACTGTCTAAGAAGCGCCAGAACGACTACATCCTGAGCGCCGGAGGGCTAACCAATATCCGAGAGGCGGATCAGACATTCAACGACATGAACCGTGATCAGCTCGAAGCGCTGAGGATGATTCACAGATGCCTGTTTGTCGGACATGTGAACTACCACGGTGTAGAACGCGTAGCGCTCCTATCCGGAGAAAAGGCTGTTCTCGAGGAGATAGACAACGGACAATCCATCCAGAACTTTGGATGTGATTTCGCTGTTCCTACCCGGGATGCTCAGCTGGAGGATTTGATCATTTCGTGGAACAAGCAGGATGGGCTGCCGCTACGGTATAGTCTGGTGCAGGACATCTCATCTCGCATCACGGCCCTTGGCGGGCTGAAACTTGTTTGGTTCTGATCTTTTGTGACAGAAATACGGAGGGTACCCATGGGGTACCCTCCGGTACTGGAACACCAAGTCGGTGGATTATGATATGCGATTTGCAAACGACAACGCATGCTGCCCACCGCCGTAAACGGCCTTTTTGTGTCGAAACTGGTTGCTATTTTCTGGCTTTCTACTACAATAAGGACAGATAAAAAATACAAATGAAAACATAAGGAGGAAATGCAATGAAGGTATTTGGAAAAATCGCATGCATTCTGGTATTGATTGCAGCGGCAGGAGCACTGTTCTGGCTCTTTAACTACCAGAAGGAAGAAAATGAGGTCTTTGTTTCTGAGATGGAAGCAATCGCTACATCGCTTGAGGAGACCTTTCTTACGAACAAAGACACGATTTCGCACGAACCAGAACTCGACATGTATGGAGCGGAAGCGTGGTTTGATATTCTGTCGAAGGTTGAAGCTGATGACTTAAAGGCTGTGAATCCTCTGAGCTTTACGGAGTGTGCGCTTTCCATCAAGAATGGTAAAGCCGCAAGCCGTTATAAGGTGTTTCAGTATGAGACGGAACGAGTTGACCGGTGGGGCAATCCATATTTAATCTCGGTCATTGACTGCAACGGATATGGTCCAAGCGAATACGCGATTGTGATTCATTCCGCCGGACAAGATGGCAAGTTCTTTGAATATCCAGAGGATTGGAGCGAACGCGAAGCTATAAGATTGCTTGAGCCGGACGATATCGCTTATGTTTCTCAGGTCGATGGGAATTATGACTTCTCTCATGTAGAGTATAAGACCCATCGAAATGCGCGCGTCGGGTACGAAGAGCTGCTTGTCGGCGAGAGACAAACTGCCTAAATAAAGCCCCCCGGTCTGGGATAAGACCGGGGGGCTTTCTGCTTATCTTCGCGTCTCTGAACTTGAAAGAAGAGCAGATCTGGAGGTTGGGTACCTCCATAGAAGAAAGAGATGGACACATCCCGCTCATGGAAGGACGGGAATTCCTGTTTTCCGCACATGAAATGAGGCTTTGGGAGAAAGCTCATCATGGAACATGTGCCAGGCATATCGGCTCGGGTGCATGTCCCCACCCTACCGTGATAAAACAACAGTTCTATCGCAAATTAAATATACCACACCGTTTTGATCAAGTCAACAGAATCCGCAGCACGAATTTTGAGCAAAAGGATTTAAGTATCACGATCCTGTAAAAATTGTTGACATAGTGTGAACTGTGTACTACAATTTAGGTAGAAGTGGCCTCTTTTGCCGCAACATAGAAGAAAGGGAGGAAGCACCAGAATTGGGACTGGTGCGTGATAATTATGTATTTGATTCTGCGACCGAAGGACGGAGACCATCCGAATAGCTGGTGTGTTAGACGAGACGAAAGACTGATTGATACCCTGCGTTATCTCAAGGAAGAAGGGTATGAAATTGGGAAGGACATTTTCGTTGTTCCGGTACATGACGATGTATGGAGAATGTCCAGATCTGTCAATTGGTACTCGCTTTTGGGAGATGAAGAAACGCGAGACGGCACGGGTGAAGAGGTAAGTCTAAGACCGCAGATTCGCAATTCAGCGGATGGGACGGATGCCGCGCATATGGATAACATGGCGTCGGACATGTATACATCCGTCGAGCAGGAGCTAAACTTTGATGTTCCTGCTGGAGACTCGCGCTTTAGCTATCTGAACCGTGTTGCCGGTTCTTCGACAGAAAAGGCAGAGCAGGTGACTGAGGAAGCTCCCCGCACGCCTGCCAACGGTGGGGAAGATGAGGCGCCGAGAACCCGTCTTTCCGCAAAGCCCGGTCAGAAGCCCATCGAGGTGTATATTGGTCCCATTTTCCCTGCGGGAGAATCCAGAGAGAAAATAGATAAAAATTGAATATAAGTGCAAAAAAACTCTTGACGCAAGGAAAATTGAATGTTAAACTGTATACAGTCGAAAATTATGTGAACAAGAGAAAATCCAATGCAAATAATTCAAAGCGCTGCAAAATAGATTTGCAGCGCTTTTCGTTTTCCCCACCCTTGTGCGTTAAATAGAGCGATAGGGTGGGGAATTCTTTCGTTCCACACATATCCCGGTCAGCATGGTCTCGTGACAAGTCTGTCGTGGCTGGTTCAATTCCAGCGTGCCGGGTCTTCATTCTCCGCCGCCCTCTTGGGCGGCATTTACTCCTTTTCTGCAGGGGAGGGAACAGACGATGCGGAAGACCCGGGGGACGAAGATGGCTCAAGCGCTGAAAATAATAGTGTAGAGGACAATGGTGAAGTTGCGAGCTCTGATGCCGACACTGCAGACGAGCCGAATGATGAGGAACAGACCACGGGAGGAGATCTCGTTCTGATTCTCAAAGCCGCTTGAGAACTGTTACGGCTTCAGCTACAAGAAGCTGAAC
>OQVS01001630.1_pt1 | contig 15133 bp, 15 predicted proteins | sample 1691601 | NCBI WGS metagenome assembly OQVS01 (sample SAMN03418268, study PRJEB22391) | human gut metagenome | biome: human-gut; feature: organic feature; material: feces | host: Homo sapiens | place: Tanzania | collected 2013-01
TGGTGCTGGCGGTAGCTCCGGAGACATTCACGAGCCACGTCTGCACGAACAATCTCAGTTTCAGCAAAACCCTGCGACGCTTCAACAATATCATTGAAAAAAGGCCTGACGCGAGCCTCCTGATGGGCGCATCGACCTACGATCTCATTGAATCAGAGACCGCTCCGTCACATACCGCGAGGAAGGTCAGCGACGGAATGTGGATGGAGACGCACAACTCGGCATTGATGCTCACCGGCTACAGACCGGTACAGATTTACCATAAATCCAAGCTCGTAGTGGCCGTGGAAATGACCCCATACCCGGCATTCTTCTGCAAGATTGACGACCTCCTGGGAGGAGTGATGGGAAGAAACGTCGGCCAGGACGAAGTGACGCTGCTGAACTGCGAGAAAAGGGATTCGGCGGGCAATGTCAATGCCTCCGTACCTGTCGGCTGCGCGGTCTGCTACGAGTCCGTATATCCGGAACATTTCGCGGAATATGTGCGCAAAGGCGCTGAACTTATGACAGTTATCACCAATGACGCATGGTGGGGCGACACGCCGGGATACAGGCAGCACCTCAGCTATTCATCGCTGCGGGCAATCGAGACAAGGCGTGACATAGCAAGAAGCGCCAACACGGGAATCTCGGCATTGATAAACCAGAAAGGCGATATCGTCGCGGAGACGGAGTGGTGGAAGCCGGCAGTACTTACAGGAAAAGTCTGCCTCAATGACCGTCAGACGTTCTTTGTACGTCAGGGTGACATTGTCGGCAGACTCTGTGTATTCTTTTCCGTTCTTCTCCTGCTCGGCGTTGCCGTCAGAATCAAGGTAAGAAAATAAATTTATTCATTCTCCAATGCTGCTTTTACGACCGGATCTATCTTCAGATAAATGCGGTAGAAAGCGTTGTCGTTCAGTTTTGAGTAACGGCCTATCAGCGCGCGGAGCTGAGGAATCAGATATTCCTCCGTCTCGGCCCACTCCCCTGCAGCCGGCCTGATGCCGTCAACGGAAGCCGCATAAGCCAGGAACGCTGAAGGGATGTTCAATCCGTCAAGGAAAGCATCCAGCTTCTTATAGTCGTCTATTTCAGACAGTTGCTTGGCATACTTGTCGAAAATGTAGGAAGCGAAACGCATCTGGGTAGCCTTCTTGTTGCAACGGATGAAGAACTTGGAAGCCAGTGTCGTGTCCACAGGGACGAAGACATCCGGCACGATTCCGCCTCCGCCATAAACGGTACGGCCTCCGACAGTATGGTAAACTTCATTCTTGTCCACCTTCATGCTGTCCTTGTCAAACATCTCGCCATCAGCATACCTCTTATAGATATCGTACTGATAATCATCAGAATAAGGCTTCTGGATACATCTTCCTGAAGGAGTATAGAAGCGGGCCACGGTAAGCCTGATGCCTGAACCGTCATTGAAATAGACAGGCTCCTGGACAAGGCCCTTGCCATAAGAACGGCGTCCCACAATCGTTCCCCTGTCATTGTCCTGGATCGCTCCGGCGAAAATCTCACTCGACGAAGCCGAATTTTCATTGATAAGGACAGATAGTCTGATATCCTTCATAATTCCCTTTCCGTCAGCCTTATACGCCTCGCGTCTGCGATGAAGTCCCTGAAGATAGACGATTTCATCACCCTTCTCGAGGAACATGTCGGAAAGCATCAGGGCCTGGTCGAAATATCCTCCGGAATTGTCCCTGACATCGAACAGAAGGTTCTTGATTCCCTGCTCGAGAAGATTCTCGGAAGCGGCCTTGACTTCCTGGTAAGTGGTGCGCGAGAACTTGGAAAGACGGATGTAGCCCGTAGTATCATTGATCATGAAAGCTGCATCCACGCAGTGCACTGGAATCTTTCCGCGCTTGATCTTGAACGGAATCCTCTCGCTGCCACGTTTCACGAGCACTTCCACCTCAGTTCCGGCACGGCCTTTCATATGGCGGACCATGCTGTCCTGAGGGAATTTAACGCCGGCGATGACGGTGCTGTCAACCTTCAGGAGACGGTCGCCAGGCTGGAGACCCACATTTTCTGACGGGCCGCCCGGGATGACTTCCAGAACGATGGCCGTGTCATTCGGGACATTGAACTGGATGCCGATTCCATCGAAATTTCCGGCGAGGTCAGACTCGGATTTCTCCAGATCCACAGGAGGCAGATAGATGGAATGCGGGTCAAGAGAAGCCAGGGACGCAACTATCGCGGCATCCGTAACTTTCTTCACATCAACGGTATCCACATAATTTTCCTGTACCTGTTCAAGTATGAGATTCAGCTTCCTCCAGTCCGTATAATCGCCATTCAGCTTGTGGCTCGGACGGGTTACTGAAAAGAACAAGACCGTACCCAGAATACCGATAACGATTCCAAGTACGGCAGATAGCGTGCTATATTTATCTCCCTCTTTCATAAACCACTATTGTTCGTCAACATTGACCTGTTCGACCTCGATTCCGGCCTGCTTGAGAAGGTCCGGCCCGTCATGCAGCCTGTACTCGTCCCGATAGACGACCCGCTTGATTCCGGCCTGGATAATCAGCTTGGCGCACTCGATGCAAGGCGACGCCGTCACATACAGTGTCGCATCCTCGCTGCTGTTTCCGGACTTGGCCACCTTCGTAATGGCATTGGCCTCAGCATGAAGCACATACGGCTTCGTAACCCCGTTCTCATCCTCGCAGATATTTTCAAACCCGGACGGGGTTCCGTTGTACCCGTCCGAGATGATCATATTGTTCTTCACGAGAAGCGCACCGACTTTACGCCGTTTGCAATAGGAGTTTTCGGCCCATATCTGAGCCATCCTGAGATAACTGCGGTCGAACTTCTTCATATATGAAATTAGTTTCTCTGATAAAGATATCTCTTGATACTTCTCTTAGGAGTCCTTTCGAAATCCTCAGGCATGAATTCCATCTTCGCAATCTTCGCATAGTTAGGAACCTGCTTGTTGATTTCAGGAAGAGTCTCCTGCAATTTGGCCTCGAGTTCAGCCTTGGTGAGTCCGTCAAGCTCTGCCTGATGATAGTCAGGATAGATGAGGGCGACAAGCGAACCGTGATCCTCAATCACAAGTGAATCAACGACATAGGTAACATTGTTCACAACTCCCTCGATTTCCTCAGGATAGATGTTCTGTCCTGAAGGACCGAGAATCATACACTTTGAACGGCCTTTCAGGAAGAGATAACCCTGCTCGTCCAGAACTCCCATATCTCCGGTATGGAACCAGCCGTCCGGCTCGATGACGCTGTTGGTAGCCTCCTCGTTCTTGAAATATCCGAGGAAAACATTAGGACCCTTCACGAGCACCTCGCCCGGAATATTGTGAGGGTCAGGTGAATCAATGCGGACAGACATGTTCATCGCAGCAGGTCCGCAAGAGGCAAGCTTCGCATCTTTCCAGTCAGAATAACAGATGATAGGAGCGCACTCGGTCATACCGTAACCCACAGTGAAAGGGAATCCTATCTTGCGGAAGAAGCGCTCAACCTCAGGATTGAAGGCTGCACCACCGATGATGACCTCACAGAAACGGCCTCCGAAAGCATGGACAAGCTCATTGAGAATCTTCTTCTGAATCACTTTGTCAATGATAGGAAGGTTCATCACCATCTTGTTCCTGTCAATGATAGGCTTCAGCTTGGACTTGTAAACCTTCTCGATGATGAGAGGAACGGCAATGATGATATGAGGCTTGATGTCGGCAAACGCCTGCATGATGATCTTCGGACTAGGCACACGTGTAAGGAAATGCACATGGGCACCGATTGTCATCTCGAACAGGAACTCGAACATCATGCCGTACATGTGGGCAGAAGGCAACATTGACACGACCTCAGTGGTATTGTCGAGCTGCGGCATCGCCTGCACGTGCGCGAATTCGATATTGGAGTAGAGCGAGCGGTAAGGCACCATGACGCCCTTCGAGAATCCGGAAGTACCCGAGGTGTAGTTTATCAATGCGAGTTCGTCGGCGCTGTCCTCGTAGTAATTCAGGTCCTCAGGACCGAAGTTGTTAGGATACCTGTGGCCGAAACTTTCATTCAGATGCTCACGAACCTGGGACATCTCCTCAGTCTTGGAATAGAGGAAGCCGAAGGTATTGATCTGCACAACTACATAAAGACCTGGCATTTCCGCCTCTGAAAGGTTCTCCCAGATGACGTCATCCACGAAGAGGACCTTGGCCTCGGAATGGTTCACAAGATAGTGGATGTTTCCGGGCTTGAACTCATGGAGAATAGGCACCGGAACTGCTCCGTAGGTCAATGCCGCAAGGAAGCTGACGCCCCAGTTGGCCTGATTTCTCGAGCAGATGGCAACCTTGTCACCTTTCACAAGTCCGCACTGCTCGAATGCGATATGAAGTTTTGCGATTCTTCTTGCTACATCTCTGTAGGCGAGATCCTGTCCTTTGTAGTTCGACAACGCAGGACGGTCCCAGTTTTTCTTGAAACTCGTCTCAAGGAGTTTGTTAACTGAATGAAATTCCATATTTTCTAGTTTAAAATCAAAGTTTCAGTGACCGCTCTTTGCCGTCATAGCAAAGGGCTGACACTGTACCCTTGTCATTGACATTGATCTTGCTGTCGGGCAGCAGCATCTTGTTTCCGTTTCCGCTGTACAGAGGCTCGCCTCCGTCGAATCCGAACACAAGTGTACGCACCGAAGTCCTGACTACCCAGAACCTCTTGCCCTTGACTTTCAGCAGTTCAGGCAATGACTTGATTGTTTCTTCTGTTTTTATGCCTTTCCACGAAGAAGGTTTCTTCCCGTGGAGATCATACATTCCGATAGTGTTGTCTTTATGAAGCACCTGCACAGTGTAACCGTGCGCTCCGGTAAAGTCATAAGCGGCCGGGCCGAGAAGGATTTCCTTTCCGAGTTCCACAGGGAATGGCTTCACGAAGCGCCCGAGCCTGTCGATGAGATATAGTTTCGAACCGGAAGCGAACAGGAACTGCAGCTTGCCGTTTCCGAAATAGTCAATGTTTTCCACAGCCCCGCAAATCGGTGCGCTGAACGGTACGCCCCAGATTCCTTTTCCGTTTTCCTCCTTGAGTACCAGGTAGTTATTGGACTGCTGCGAGAACAGGTTGGTCTTGTCGGTACCGCAGTTCTTGACCTTGAACGGACCCTTAGGGACATTGACGACGGTGTCTCTGAGAAGCGCCGGCATGGTGTCTTCGCTGCCTGCAAAGGCGATACGGTTCACGTCAAGTCTCAGTTTCGGTGAAACGCCCGGGGCAATCGAGAAGAATACCGGACAAGCGGATACGCCATTGAGGATTTCCTTGGCATCCTTCACCATATCCTTGCTGAACACATCGGATATGACCTCAGGAGATACCCTGCAATAAGCGCTGAACACCGTTCCCTCTGTCGGCATACGGGATGAAAGTCCTGAATCCGACAGGAAGTCCTTCAACCTCCTGCGTTTGACGTCTGACGAAAGCAGTGAAACAGTGCTCCTCTCGCCGGCGATTATCCAGCCTTCCGAATATGCGAATGTCGAATCCGGGAGGTCGAAGAGTTTTCCGAAAAGCGCTCCTGCAAATCCACGGTATGGATTGGACTTCACTCCCCCGTCGTAATCTTTCAATGACTTGTAGGACATTCCCCTGAAGAGAACCGAGATGTCCTGCTTTCCGGGCCTTATGAAAAGAACCGGCGAAACGCCTGTCTCCGTCTGTATGGCAGCGCGTACAACTTCCTTTATATCAAGCGCTTTAGCCCAGACGTCCGGCGTGATTTTTACCCTTCTGCCCAGAGTATCTTTCCTGATTCTGTTCTTGTCTCCGCCCCCGGCTGCGTCGATGTATTTGAAATACAAGTCGCATGAGGTCTCCGCGTCAGCTATCTGGATTCCATAGGCCGCAACCGTGGCTGCCGGCAGGATTTCCGCCATCCTGGAAGCGGAAGGCTGCATTGACTTGTACATATTGCTGAAATATGCCGGACTCGGATATGACGCGACCTGCCCCCTCATGACCAATGATTTTTCGCCTGCCTCTTCGACGGTGAATGACGACCAGCCTGCAAAACTCTTAAGGAAAGACGAATATCTCCTGAAATTCCTGGACAGGAACGAACTTGCCAATTTTCCGCAATAATCGCCGTTGACCATAACCGAAACGGTTCCGGAAAGTTGCGCTGCGAGCGCCGCGCATTCGGTTTTTTCGAGCACCGACTCACCCGAATCCACATGCCTCTGGCATGATTTGACGAGCGGAAGCGACGGTGAGAACACCAGAAGAGTCTTTCTTTTCAATGCTGACGCATGGTCCGGAGATTTGTCAATGACAGCGTGCGCAACACCCGTGGAATCGGCAAAACGGACCAATGTCCATGCCCCGCTGGTGCTGTCTGACGGCATCTTGCCCGAGTCAATGACGAGAAGCGGGACAAGGTCACCGCTGTAATGCATTGACACTGTGGCTTCTGAGCCTTTCAGAGACCCCGGCATGTTTACCGATGCGAATTTCAGGAATCTCGCGAAAGAAGACCTTCCGGTCCCCCTGAACAACGGGCCTATGAGCGCAGTAGTGTCACAAGTCGCCTGAATCACTTGCCTGAACGACTCTCCATGAAGTATCATAGCGGCATCTGACGGCACTGCACAAAGGACAGGGCAACGGGATGAGGCTTCCGCAAAGAGTTCCTCCTGTGATATGGTGGTATCGCCGCCTTTATCTCCTGAGTACAAGACTGTTATCGCACTGACGCAGAACACTACAAGTGCGGCCAGTACGGACAGACAGATTATGAGCGATTTCCTGTTCATTCGATATTCAAGTTTCGCAAGTTGCATAACTTGCCGGGTGTTTGTGTACGTTACCACATACAACAAGTTGCGGGACTACTTACGTCAAGCAACTATCCCACAACTTACAAAGATACATATTAATTTTTTTAATGTGAAGAATACCTCAAATCAGTGCTCCATTTGGAAATTATTTTCCGGTCTTAAGGATAACTTTTCTACCTTTCCGACAATTTTATAGCCAAAAAGACAACAAAATCAATAGTTATAGAATTTCTTCTGGCGGTCGGCTATGTCCTTCGCCACGCGCTCATAAAACGCCTTCCAGTCAGGGTCAATGATATTGTCACGTGAAGGGAACATGGACCCGCTTTCGTAATAAGTCAGAGGCCAGGAGGCAAGCACGCCCTTCTCCTCATAAACATCCCAATAATCAATATGTTTCTGAAGCGGTTTCAGATTGTCCCATTCCATCTCGAGCAGCATACCGTTGGCAGTAGCCTTGTCATAGGCGTCGTAAAGACGCTGCCGAGTAGCATTGGCATCGAAATGATAGTTCGGCTGAAGCCAGGCCTTGTCGAAACCATAATCTTTCCACTTCGTATTGTTATAGGCCTCATACCACGGAACCCAGTAGAAATCAAGGTTATACGAATGGATATAATCAGCAATCGACTTGCCGTTCTCCTCCCAGATACGTCCGTTCTCCTCCTGCCAATAGAATCCTATGAGCTGAAGATTCTCGTAGTCTTTTTCGGAGAACCTCTTCAGAGTCTCATACACAAACCACTTGGCAATGGTCACACGGTCAGCACGTCCCTCGGCATCCTCATTGGAAGGATGAAGTTCCTTGCCGTCCAGTTCACCCCAGTTGTCATTGACAATCAAAGGAATGGAGATTACGATTTTCTTGCGGACGAATTTTCCCGGAACTTTCGGTTTCAGTTCACTGACAATCCTGTTTATGCGTGAAAGCCACTCGCCATCCTTGAAAAAGGTATCCAGGATATCGGTGGTCTGCTCCTTGTTCAGATGACAGGCATTCTCCACCTCGCCGATCGTCTGTCCGTTATACCGTCCCATCCCGGGACAGAAGGCATCGAAAAGCCACTGCACACGGCCATCCTTTTCGTAAAGGAGGTAGCCCTTATAGTCAATGTCAGTGCGGTCGTACTCCAGAAGCATCATGTCCATGAAATCCGACTTGCCGATTTTGTCAGAAGCCGACTGGCGCACAACGAGTTCCGCAAGCTTCCCGCCCTCCTCAGAGGAAAAGGTCAATGTCGCACTGCGCTCCTTTCCGGTCGTATTGAAAGAAGTCTTCAGATATGAAAGGACAGTCGAGCCTTTTTCGAACTTGAGCCAGTCCGCGGAAGGAGATGCGGAAACCGTCCATGCAGTGTTCGATTTGACAATAACAGCATCTTCATGTGCCTTGTAGTCAATGTCATAGGTCCCTTCCAGCTTCTCGCCGGTATTTCGCAGGGTAACATTGACATAATCCGTGACCGTCATCATTCTGAACGGCAACGCTTAATCTTAACTTATAAGTTAAGATATTTTATAGATTATTCTTCGCAATTCAGACAATTAAACCTATCTTTGCAGCAAAGAATAAAAGATGAAAGACATTGAATTTATACCATTTCTTTTGACAGAAAAAGCCGATATCTTCTCGATACGACTTGACGGAAATGAGAAAACGGAGACAGAAGAGTTTTTAATAGAGTTCAAAGACACGCAATCGATACCACTCAGAAATGACTTGAATTCAATTTTAACATCAATCAATGGCATTGGCAAAGAAGGCGTACTAGAGTCATTTTTCCGCCCGGAAGGGAAATTTTCAGATAGAGTATGTGCAATTCCGTTGCTGACATATCCGAGAAAACCTTCCGACAACTGCGGCACATTACGTCTTTATTGTGTAAGAATGACAGATTCACTACTCATACTTGGAGGTGGTGGAGAGAAGAAAACAAGAGTTTACGAAGATGATCCGATTCTTTTAGAAGCGTAAAGACACTTCAGTCAATCGACAAGGTTTTGACAGACATGGAAGCCAATGGAGTCGATATTGCAACTGCTATTTATAATTTGACGATTAAGATTCACTGATATGGAAAAAGGCAATTATGTCAATCCGCTTTTCGCAGAAATGCTAAATGCTGTACCGGAGGAAGTCAAACGCGAAAGCGAGCGTTCATTCGAGATAGCCGGAAGGATACGGGAGATTCTTCAACGCAAAAGATGGAGCCAAGCTGATTTCGCAAAAGCCGCAGGAAGGAAAGAGGCGGAAATATCCAAGTGGATGAGCGGCACTCACAACTTCACCATCCGCACAATCGCAATCATTGAGACCGTGCTCAGAGAAGATGTGATTTCTGTCAAAAGATACCATCGCCGTGTCAATGGATATGGGACATCAAATTCCGACCGGACCGCAATTCTGAATGACGGAGACAAACTATCATCCTATGGTGCCACCGTCACTCCCCCGTCGGCAGATTAGCATTTTAGAAAGCATTGACTTTCAGCAACTTACAAACAGGCAATCCGCCGACCCCTCCGATTTTGGCAGGGTCGGCTGATTTGCATTTCATTAACTCGCTGGTTTTACAGCCACTTAAGCACAACGAAATCCGCCGACCCCAGAGGCCCGGACAAGCCGACATCCGACTGCCAGACGAGAAGCGGACACCAGTTCTCAGACAAGACTCATGTCCTCGCCGACCACTAAGCCGACAAGTAACCGAGGCACTCCCCCTAAGCCGACTCGCTTCCGTCCTCGCCGAACCGACCGTCCTTAGCCTCGAAAATCACCGACGGCTCCAGCACCTCCACCGTATGCCAGGCCCCTGACGGAACCACGCACCCGAAATTCCCCGCCGCCGGATCCATACTGAACCTCTCCACCTCACGGAACGACCGCTCCCCCGACTCCGACAGCACCTCCTCAAAAATCACCTCCGTCACCTTCCCGCAAAGAAGCATCACACTCTCATTCGAATTCGGATGCCTGTGAATCGGCACCACCGTCCCCGGCATCAACGCATTCAGCATCCGCTGACTACCGTCCCCCGCCGAAGTCCTCAAATCGAAATTCTGCCTCAACCGCGGATTCACCGCCGCCTTCCTCAGCAGCTCCGCAACAAGATTCTTGTCAATGTCAATCATAATTATCAATGTTAAAGTCAATGCTACCAACATTCCCCTCAAAGCCGCCACACCCGCGCGACTCAGAATGCATCCAGGACACTCCACACAACCATATAAGGCTTATTCCCAAATATCATCAAGTCCTGACTTCCAATTCGGGAACGGAGGATTCTTCAACAGCTCACTGTATATAATAGCCATCTTGTTTCTCAAAAGCATAGCTTTCTTGACGACATCCTCATTCAGACAAAGCAACAAGGGACAATTATCAGGAATAGGGATCTCCAGACCGAAACCATGATCACAATCCTGTGGTGATGCTCCGAAATCCAACTGAACAATTCCGTTCTGGTCCTTACCCAACAGCAGTTCATACAACACCGGACACGTCTTTGCAACCTTAGGCAACTGCTTTTCCTCATTTGTCAACCTCTTCCAATAGTTGCCCCATCCGGCGAACAATATACCTCTGCTCCCTTCAACCCTTGTAAAGTTGACAACAAGATATATTCCCGGCTTCATCTTAAAGACGATTTCGACCGCATCCTTACGCACAACGTAAGTAAAATCAGGACACTCAAGATTGAATGTCCCGCCCGCTTTTGACGACAGTAACTTTCTCATATATTCCTTTAATGTGTTTTATCACTTTCACCTCACATACAACTCGCTCCGGAGCCTCCCAGAAAACTCTTAAAGGTACTACAAAATATTGAAATTTCCTGCGAGTAAGGACACGGCAAACGGTATGAGGAACGAATTCCATCAGGCGGGACGACGCCACAGCCCCCCCCTGTAACACATTGATAATCAAGCGCCAATTATTTTAAGCGTGGATTTCCGCCGAATTTTTGCCCACTAATCCACACCGAATTTAACAACTCACTATGAATCAAACAATTACAAAAATCAATGTGGCACCGTCCCGACAACATCCTTGTCAATGCCAATCCCTCACATCCCCCCAAGTCACACAATCATACTAGTGCTTGTCGTCAAATGTTTTCACTCCGAGCGAAGCAGCAACCAGTCCCTTCAATTTCTGCATCCGACTCATCAAAATTTCAATTTCATATCTGTTTCCGGTCATTTCGGCCGGAAAACGTAAATCAGCCATTTCCAACATGGAATAACCTCAATCATTCCATATTCATCTTCAATGGTTCTTTCTTCATCGTATGTGATGATGATTCTTCGCTTGCAAGACAAGGCTTTCGGCAACTTCTGCAGGGCTTCGACCTCTCGTTTCTCAGTAGCGTCTGATCCCTCAATGGAGTAAGAAACCTGTATGGCAAGTTCATCGTCAGGGACGTAGAAGTCAACCTCCACGTTCTGGTTATAAAAGAAAACTCGCTCATTATCCTTGTCATTTCCGTATTTGCGGAAAAGCGAAAGAGCTACAAGGTTCTCCAGCAAAGTCGTTGTTGGATCAACCAAGAGAAGACTCAACAAACCATTGTCTATGAAATAGTACTTGCTGTTCGTCTCACGTTCAGCAAGGGCTGCACTGATGTTGTGCAATCTGAGCAAGAACCATGCGTCTTCGCAGTATTCAATATAGCTGCTTGTAGTAGGTATGGTAATCTTTCCTCCAACACTTGACAGGATTTTGGTGACTCTGGAGTAGGAGAGCGGCTGTTTTACGCTTTCTGCCATCTTCTTGATCATCAAGCGCAAGAGGTTGGGGTTGCTTATCTTGTTTCTTGCACAAATATCTCCCAGGTATATTTTCTGATATACACTGCTCAGATAGCTTCGCTTTACAGGAAGGTGTACGCTTTCTGGCAATCCACCCCAGTTCAAGTATTCCGCATATTCACGCATGAACAGAGACTTGCCAGTGGTACTCATCAAAGTTTCTTCATCGTATGGAATGTCACGTGAGCGAAGGAACTCTTTGAAACTGTAAGGGTAAACTTCTACTGGGATGTAACGGCCACCAAGTGTAGTCATTATTTCCTTAGAGAGCATCTTTGCATTTGAACCTGTGATCCAAACAGTACGTTTGCTGTCAGCCATACGGCGAGCAAACTTCTCCCAACCATCAATGTTGTGAATTTCATCAAGGAACAGCATCGGATTATCCTTGCCGGTCATTTCTATGTGACATTCCAGGATGGCATTGAAATCTTCATAGGTAAAGCCAACCAGTCTTTCGTCCTCAAAGCTCAGATAGAGCATTTCGTCCCAACCATGTCCTTCACGTAATAATTGCTGCATCTTTTCGTAAAGCACGAAAGACTTGCCAGCCCTGCGTACACCTACGAAAACATAACAGTTGAAACCCTCCGTAACAATGTCCCTGTGGACAATCTTATAGCTTTCAATTTCCCGACGATTGTCGAGAAGGATTTGCTTCAGTAGAGCTTTGTTAATCATAAATATTAAAATGGCATTTTATATTTAGATATAAAAGTATAAAATGATATTTTAATAAGCAAGATTTTCTACTGCTTTTAAGCATTTTTACCAGTATTTTTATCCTCGAAGTGCTCAATATTTTGGTCTCATCCGCTGAGGGTGTAAAAGCTCTTACGCATATCGGTCGGCTCCGACCAGAGCCAATATCGGAGACTGTCGTTCAGGCTAAACATTGACCAAGATGGTGCGAAGCATCTCCTGCCCCTTCGTTCTATCCTATCCGTCAACTGCACGCCACCATGTGTCTGCCGAACAAGAAGCACAGGATTTCCGTCCGCGTCGTCCAGCCTTGACCCTTTTGACACCGTAGCACTGTCCCGAGCACATCCGCAACCTTCCGAAACCACCACACACCCAAATCGCCCGATGAAACGTTTTAAGAAAAAAGTCCGAAACCACCATCGCAAAAACCTCAATACCCCCCCTCACCCAGCTTCCAACGCCCAAACAAAAAGCCCCGCAAACAACACGCACCTCCAAACTTCCAAGCCGAAGATTAAGGTCAATGCCAATGCAGACCGACCACCTCCAAGATACTTGTCAATGAAAATGTACGTAATCGTCTCACACGCCAACCTCCAAACAACGCCGAAACAGCCTGACCGCCAGCGCATATCCAAATCCGCCCCACTCCAGCCACAGCCCAACAATAATCCCTGTCAATGTCAATGCCGCCCCACCAACTCCCACTACTTCCTCAAAGAAGCCAAATACTCCTCATGCAAATGATAATACTTCATCTTGAACAGCACATACGCCACAGACAACAGCGCCAATGCCACAAACAAGTAGATCCAATGCCAAGCCACAAGCGAAAGCCCCACAATCCACAAGATTCAATACTCTATTTCCACTTCTTTGTGACAAAACTGCCTACCTCTGTTACTTTTATCTGTACAGGCACCCTTCCTTGTAGGTGTTCTTCATCTCTAATGCCATCGGCATAAAGGTACAAATGCCCATCCCAGCATGGTTCTTTGTCATTGTCTTAATGAACTGCGAGATAACCTTGCTGTCCTCAATAAAGCTTTTGAAGTGATTCAACGCTTTCTCTTCAATTGCTTTTGTATCTATCGCTTCCTTTACTTTTTCCATTTGTACACCGCTTTTCATTCGTTATTTGTCATGATTATTCATCACAATCTCCACCCCAGCGCTCAATGCTTGGATGGCCGAAGGTAAATGGATATTATCATTACCGTCCTTTTTCGACGACGCGAGCACATCCCCTTGTCCGTTCTCCGAGACGTGTTCATATTGCGAGAAATACTTGTAATAGTAAAACAATCGTGTAGCCTCTTTTTCAAGTTCAGGAATCCTAATCAAGAAGTTTACAACATCTTTGGTCATAACACTCTTCACCCTCGAAAAACCATCATCTTTCAATTGTTGTTTCGATTGCTTTATTACCGTCAACTCTTCCAGATTATCGTCAAGTGTCAGTTATCCCAAGTAATTATCTTCCATCGTCAACTCCCACAAATGGTCTATAAAGACATCTTCAAGTATCTTTCCAGTACTTTTCACCTGATCTCTGTATACCTCTTTGCGCTCCAACATAGAGTTGGCATACTCTATTGTTCTCATATCAAGTTCCTCGTAAGCTCGTTTCTTGCCGGCACGCTGTATGTATAGGGCGAACAAACAATCGGTAAAGCAACAACGCAACAACAATCCTATCGGTAACTGAAAAAATGGAATCTTTCCAGTTTTCAAGACCTGCCCAGTTAACAGCAGTGATGAATACAGATTTGAGTAGATACGGTATAACAGGAGTAGCTTAACCTTCTCAACCCGTTCCAGTTCACCCTGTGAATGTCCTTTCCCGTACTTTTGAATCTTCTTCAGCAGGGTTAACTCTTCTGCTAACAGTTCTTTTATTTCAGTCATTATTGTGATTTTTTTCAAATTGTATCGGAGGTAAATATTTCATCCAGTCCATCATGTTGGCTAAATTGCGCATTCTTTCGTCTATATCGGCTAATTCTATTCTTCGGTTGGGAAGATACCGTGCATGTTCCAACGAGTCACCCAAAGCCCATGCACGGTTTGCCATGAAGGCTTTATCTCCGGCATGCTGCTCTAACTCGTCAATCAGTAAAAACACATTATGCTCAAAGGCCGCTCTTGAATCAGGTGGCGGCATACCGTATTTACTTCTTTGTTTCATCAAATTCTTTAAAAGGATTCATAACCAACATGTGGAAAGTGGAACGCACTAATTCATCCACAGTATCCAGATTCAATCGTCCATTAGGCAGCATCTTTACTCTTGTTAAAGAATCAAACATATGCTCCATTTGGGCGGCAAAATTAATACGTTGTCCTTCTATACACTCTTTCAGCAAGTTTGCGCCTCGCTCAAAATCTCGCCTTCCCGGATATGATGACCTCAGATTCTTTGCCATTGCTACTAGTCATTAATTGCATAATAAACCCTGTCTGCTCTCTTCATGTCAACTTTTCCATAGAGAACTTTGTTCAGAACAGCCTCCATTGCCCTTCCGTATCTTCCTTTTGGTGCACCGCTTAGGTAAAAACTCCTCCTGACATACTTATCCGACTGATTCAGACGATCAAGTGCACCTTCTTTTCGTAACGTCCTAACAGCCTCTATATACGGCTTGGCGAAATCCTTTCCACCGGTCACCTGAAGATTATTGAGTTTATCAATCTTATGGCTGATAAGAGGCATGTCTTCAATGTCAATCATCACATCATCTCGATCTGGCATAGATGCCGGTATAATAGTCTTCATTCTTTCAAGTAAACTACTCTCGTCAC
>OQVS01001632.1_pt1 | contig 15123 bp, 12 predicted proteins | sample 1691601 | NCBI WGS metagenome assembly OQVS01 (sample SAMN03418268, study PRJEB22391) | human gut metagenome | biome: human-gut; feature: organic feature; material: feces | host: Homo sapiens | place: Tanzania | collected 2013-01
GAAGTGGTTTTAGGATATTCCTATTAACTTTGCACTTGCTTCTGGAATCCGCCTAGTGGGTGCAATAATATAAAAAAACAAAAAAACGCAGTTATTATAACAAATTGCAGTAACTTTGCAAGATGAACCGGAATATCCGTTTAAATAGGGGATTACCGTTTAGAAATGGATTACCAATTAAAAAGGAATTAGCGTTTTAAAAAAAAGAAACATTTATTATTCAACAATCATATATGTCATATTTATTCACATCAGAATCAGTTTCTGAAGGACACCCGGACAAAGTGTCTGACCAGATTTCCGACGCACTGCTCGACCAGTTCCTCGCATACGACGACGAGGCACACTGCGCCATCGAGACCTTCTGCACCACCGGCCAGGTGGTGATAATGGGAGAAGTGCGCTCAAACGTATACATCGACCTGCAGACCATAGCACGCAAGACTATAAAGAAAATCGGCTACACGAAGTCGGAATACCAGTTCGACGGCGATTCCTGCGGTGTGCTCACGGCAATACACGAGCAGAGCGACGACATCAACCGCGGAGTGAGCCGCGAGGAGGACGACGACCAGGGAGCCGGCGACCAGGGAATGATGTTCGGATATGCCACAAATGAGACCGACAGCTATATGCCCGTGTCGCTCGACCTGGCACAGACGATAATGTATGCGCTTGCACAGATTCGCAAGGAGGGAAAGCTCATGACCTACTTGCGTCCCGACTCGAAGAGTCAGGTGACGGTGGAATATTCCGACGACAACATACCGCAGCGCATCGACACAATCGTTGTTTCAACACAGCACGACGACTTCATAAAGAACGCCGACGGCACCGACAACGATGAGGCTATGCTCGCGAAAATCCGCGAGGACGTGATAAACATCCTCATACCGCGAGTGAAGCAGATGGTGGGCGACAAGGTGCTCGCCCTGTTCAACGACGACATCAAATACTTCGTGAACCCTACAGGAAAGTTCGTCATCGGTGGACCGCACGGAGACACCGGACTGACAGGAAGAAAAATCATCGTGGATACCTACGGGGGAAAGGGCGCACACGGCGGCGGCGCATTCTCGGGCAAGGACCCGAGCAAGGTTGACCGCTCTGCAGCCTACGCCACACGCCACATCGCAAAGAATATGGTGGCGGCAGGAGTGGCAGACGAGATGCTTGTGCAGGTGAGCTATGCCATCGGCGTGGCACAGCCGGTCAGCATCTACGTGAATACCTATGGACGCAGTCACGTGGACATGACCGACGGCGAGATTGCCGCAAAGATTGCCGGGATGTTTGACCTCCGTCCGAAGGCTATCGAAAGGGAACTGAAACTGCGCCAGCCGATGTATCTCGAAACAGCCGCTTACGGACACATGGGGCGCAAGGCAGAGACCGTGAAGAAGACATTCACGAGCCACTACCACGATACAAAGACCATCGACGTGGAACTGTTCACGTGGGAGAAGCTCGACCTGGTGGACAGGATAAAGAAGGAGTTCGGACTGTAGGCATTCGCCGCAGCACCGGCTTCAGTACACGGACAGGACAAAGAATCGGAGCACTCAGAGCACCTCGGCACAGTTCCGGGACCTCCGGGTGCTCCGTACTTTTTGTTGCGGCAGGCCGCAGAATAAGCAAAAGTTGTCATAAACACAGATATAAGAAAGATTATGCTACAGTCAGACTCAACAGAAATAAAGCACCAGTCGCAGCACAGCGTGCAGATTATTGACGAACAGAAGGAGGAACTGCCGCGCCATCCCTACCAGGTGCTGCACGAACTGCCGCGCGACGCCACTCCGGCACAGCAGGATTCCGCGTTGCAGACAATCTACAGCGATGCCTCTTACCGCCGCCAGGCGGCACCGCTCGATTCCACGAGCATGCTGAACCGCTGCAACATCAAGAACAATCTGGAGAAGGTGGAGCTGCCGCAATACTACAGGCAGAACTTCTTCTCCACCGACTCGCTGTGGCACCCCGAGCTGAACGGCGGCAGATACGGCATAGCCGGCGACCCCGTGCCGTACACCATAAAGGGCGACAATATGATTACCGCCCTGCTGCTGTGCTGTTTCATCCTTGCCTTCGTCGCCTTCTCCAAGTCGCGCTGGTTCATAGTGCACCAGGCTAAGAACTTCTTCCGCACGGAGCGTCGCGGCACCACGGCAATGACGGAAACGACTAACGAGTTCCGTTTCCAGTTCTTCCTTGCCGCGCAGACGTGCCTGCTGCTTTCGCTCGTGGCGTTCTTCTATGCGCAGGAATACAACTCCGACACGTTCCTCGTCTCGTCGCAATACCAGCTGATAGCGATGTTCTTCGGGGTGTTCAGCGGTTATTGCATCCTCAAGTCGGTGATATACTCGCTCGTGAACTGGGTGTTTTTCGGATGGCGCGAGAACGAGCGCTGGCTCAAGTCGTACCTCTTCATCACGTCGGTCGAGGGAGTGGTCATGTTCCCCTTCGTGGTGTCGCAGGCTTATTTCGGGCTTTCTGTCCGCAGCACCATACTTTACGTGGCGGTGGTAACCGTAATGTCGCGGCTGCTGTCGTTATACAAGTGCTTTTTAATCTTTTTCCGGCAGAAAGGCGTTTATGTGCAAATAATTTTGTACTTTTGCGCCCTTGAAATGATACCTCTGCTCGCGCTGTGCGGCGTGCTGTCGGTATTGATAAGTTATTTGAATATAAATTTTTAGCTCATCGATGATAAAGAAGATATTAATTTCTCAGCCTAAACCAACAAGCGACAAGTCACCATACTATAGCATAGCTGAGGATTTTGGAGTAGAGTTCGTGTTCAGACCGTTCATCAAGGTAGAGGGTCTGTCGTCAAAGGAATTCCGCCAGCAGAAGATAAGCATCACCAGCTTCACGGCAGTGGTATTCACATCGCGCCACGCCATCGACAATTTCTTCAAGATAGCAAAGGAGATGCGGTTCGAGATTCCCGACACGATGAAGTATTTCTGCGTGACGGAAACAATTTCCCTCTATATACAGAAATACGTGCAGTACCGCAAGCGCAAGGTGTTCTTCGGCAGCACAGGCAAGATTGACGACCTTGTGCCGCTTATGGCAAAGCATAAGAGCGAGAAATACCTTGTGCCGCTGAGCGACGTGCATGATGACAGCGTGAAGAAGATGCTCGATGCCAAGGGGCTCAACCATACGGAGTGCGTGATGTACCGCACCGTGTGCAACGACCTCACCGATGAAGAGATAAAGAATTTCGACTATGACATGTGCGTCTTCTTCAGCCCCTCGGGCGTGGCTGCGTTCAAGAAGGCATTCCCCGAGGGCACCAATCCTCCGATGAAGGCAGGCACCTTCGGTCCATCGACCACCAAGGCGGCACACGACGCCGGGCTGAACGTGCTCGTGGAGGCACCGTCAGAGAAATTCCCCTCGATGACAGGAGCGCTGCGCCGTTTCCTCATCGACCAGGAAGACTGATTAGAAAAAAACACGGTAGCAAGGCATGCAGATGACAGACGAGACAAGAAACACCCTGTGCAAGGCGGAGAGGCTTCACGGCAGGAATGCCATTGAAGACCTTTTCAAGAAGGCGGGAAGCCGCTCCATGGCAGCCTTTCCGTTGAGGGTGGTGTATGCCTTGGCCATACAGGAGCAGGAGCAAGCCCCCGTGGGGGTGAGTATGCTGGTGAGCGTGCCGAAGAGGCATTTCAAGCGTGCCGTGAAGCGCAACCGCGTGAAGCGCCAGGTGCGCGAGGCATACCGCAAGAACAAACACAGCCTCTGCCGCACCGTGGCGGCAATGCCGGGAGCGCGCCTCTCGATGGCATTCATCTGGATTGACGACAGCCTTCACTCCACGGCTGACGTGGAGAAGAAAGTAGCAAGGCTGCTCACGAGGATAGAGGAGAAAATAACACGCACAGATGAACAGAATCCCGGCAATCCTGCGTAAGGCGGCAGTATGGCTGCTCTGCATCCCGATACTGTTCTACCAGCGGTGCATATCCCCTTTCACTCCGCCCTCGTGCCGGTTCACCCCCACATGTTCCGAATACGCGCGGCAGGCAATCCTGAAGCACGGTCCGCTCAGAGGCACATGGCTCGCCGTAAGGCGGCTGCTGCGTTGCCACCCCTGGGGAGGAAGCGGCTACGACCCCGTGCCCTGAGAGCAAATGACAGAAACACACATATATATAGAATATACAACTAATAACAGCAACAAAATATGAAAAAGAACTTTGTTGAAGAACTGAGATGGCGCGGAATGCTGGCACAGATGATGCCGGGCGCCGAGGAACTCCTGCAGAAGGAGATGGTAACGGCATACCTCGGTACCGACCCTACCGCCGACTCGCTCCACATCGGACACCTCTGCGGTATCATGATGCTGCGCCACCTTCAGCGTTGCGGTCACAAGCCCATCATTTTGGTGGGAGGCGCAACAGGTATGATCGGCGACCCCTCGGGCAAGAGCCAGGAGCGCAACCTGCTCGACGACAAGACTCTATACCACAACCAGGAGGCGATAAAGAAGCAGGTGGGCAAGTTCCTCGACTTTGAAGGCACCGAGCCCAACAAGGCTGAAATGGTGAACAACTACGACTGGATGAAGAACTTCACCTTCCTCGACTTCGCACGCGAGGTGGGCAAGCACATCACCGTGAACTACATGATGGCAAAGGAGAGCGTGCAGCAGCGACTCAACGGAACTGCCCGCGACGGACTCTCGTTCACCGAGTTCACCTACCAGCTCCTGCAGGGCTACGACTTCCTCTATCTCTACCAGCACTATAACTGCAAGATGCAGCTTGGCGGCAACGACCAGTGGGGCAACATGACCACCGGCACCGAACTTATCCGCCGCACGCTGGGCAACGAGGTGGAGACCTACGCCCTCACCTGTCCGCTCATCACCAAGGCCGACGGAAAGAAGTTTGGCAAGACCGAAACCGGAAACATCTGGCTCGACCCGAAGCGCACGTCGCCATACAAGTTCTACCAGTTCTGGCTGAACGTGAGCGACAGCGACGCCGAGCGCTACATCAAGATATTCACAAGCCTGGAGAAGGAAACCATCGATGCGCTCGTGGAGGAGCACAAGCAGGATCCGGGTCGCCGCATACTGCAGAAGCGCCTTGCAGAGGAAACCACCGTCATGGTGCACTCGCGCGAGGCTCTCGATGCTGCAATCGAGGCTTCGAACATACTCTTCGGCAAATCGACAAAAGACTCGCTGCTGAAGCTCGACGAACAGACCTTCCTCGACATCTTCGAGGGTGTGCCGCAGTTCGAGGTGGGTGCCGACGTGCTCGGCCAGCCGGCAGTGGAAATCTTCACCCAGTCTGCCCCCGTGTTTGCAAGCAAGGGCGAGATGCGCAAGCTCGTGCAGGGCGGCGGCGTGTCGCTCAACAAGGAGAAGCTGGCAGCGTTCGACCGTCCGGTCACTGCCGACGATCTCATCGACGGCAAATATCTGCTTGTGCAGCGCGGAAAGAAGAATTATTACTTGCTGACTGTGAAATAAAAATGATAAAATTTGGTAATGGCGTAAAAAACCATTACCTTTGCATCTAAATCATAACATTTGGATTTTATTGCTTGTCCTATGGTGTAATGGTAGCACTACAGTTTTTGGTTCTGTCAGTGGTGGTTCGAGTCCGCCTGGGACAACAGGAAGCCGCATCCGGAGTAATTCCCGATTGCGGCTTCTTGCTGTTTGCCGCTCTCCTCAATCTCTGGGGGGCTGTGGTTCGGCAGCGTGCCGGTTTTAACACAAAGAAACAATCAAGTGTTAAAATCGCGGATGTTCAACGCTCTGAGAATCGAATATTTTGGAGCTTTAGGAAATTTGTCCGCAAAAATCGAAATTTTCAGTATTCCGCGCAATGCGCTGTTTTTCAGTGTGTTGCGCTTGCAGGTGGTTTGAGAATCCGTGAATAATGCGGTCATTCCTATCAAACGCTTTAACCGTTCAATATGAACGATCGAAGAGTTTGTGATGAAAAACACCAGGTGCAGACCGTTTTCGAGCCGATTTTCGGGTGTTTCTGACAACGATAAGGTTGCATTCTGCAAAATCGTCCGGCGAAAAAACTGTGGACAAAACAGGCAACCGTATGCAATGGACAATAACAGTACATAATAATGTAAACAATTTTCTTTTCGTCGTGTTAAATTCTTTGGGCCGAAATGTGAAGTTTTGTAATAATGTCTCTTGTTGACTGGAGACAGGAAAAAAGGTGCCGGATGTGCATCTAATGATTGTAATGCTTACTCTCTTTTGTTGCGTAAAATACCCGAAATTAAGAAATATTGTAATTTCTTTGCTAAAATATTTTGCAATCAGTAATAAAAAGTATATATTTGCAAACATACTGAGAGTTATTAACAATAAAACATGCCATTTAACATTAAATCAATACAAGAATGAAAAAGAAAGTTTTCACCTTAGCATTGATGCTTGGCGCAGCAGTTTTGGGAATGAATGCGCAAGAGCACGTCTACCTTATAAAGGATAACAAGGTAGTAGCAAAATACCCCGTTGGCAGCGTAGACTATCTGTCGTTCAGACTTCCCGAAGGAGTGACCGAGGGGAGCTGCATAGCCCCAGTGGCAGTGGAGACGGGCAAGAACTATCTGAAGTACAGCGTGAAGCCCGACGACAGCAGCCAGTATTACGGACACGGGTTCTTCCAGTCGCAGCTGCTCGACGCGCTGCTGCGTAAATATTATCAGACCAGCATCGACAAAGTAGACGAGGCAACACTCAAGCAGGTAATAAAGATGCTGCTCTCCAACTACGGATATCTGGACCACGGCTCCAACGTGTTCACCATCAAGGACGGCGACAACGACGGCTACGGCACCGACTTCTTCGTACCCGGCGGCCAGGATTTCTACGTGGCAACGGTGAACATAACCTCCGTCGACAGCCAGGGAGGAGAGATGGGCGACGACGTGTCGCTGATAAAGATGACCACACAGAAACCGGGTGAGAGCAAGGAAAGCCTGACCGTGGAATACACCGGACTGAACGCCAATGGCGAGGCAACATACAGCATCACTCCCGGCAGCGGCATAAAGACCCTCTACACTCTGCTCGCGAAGAAAAACCAGCTCGACGAATACACCACACTCTATGGCTATGACTACGTGATGTTCTCGCTCGCCATGCCCGTCACTGCCGACGACTGGAAACAGTACGGCGACCAGATGGCGTGGGAGCTCGACGATGAGAACGACTACGTGATGAGCGTGCTTGGCATCGATGCCGGCGGCGACTGGGTGAAGGCTTCCGACGAGCAGCACATCGTGGCAAACAGCGACAAGTGCCCGAAGGTGAGCATACTGAGCAAGGAGGCTGGCAACGGCAGCGTGAACGTGAAATTCGAGATTACGCCGAGCAATGTGAGTGCGGCGCACGTGAGGCTGATGAAAGAGAACGATGTGGCTGACGAGCTGAACCGCGACAAGACGCTCGACCGCATTGCCGTGGAGGGTGACGCCGCCGACATAAAGGGCGCGATAAACACCGCCGGAGAATACACCTTCAGCCGGGAAGGCATAGAGCGCGGATGGTATTCGCTGCTCGTCAGCGCAACCGACGAGAACGGAACCGTGGTGACGAACATAAAATTCCACACCCATCTGGACAACTTCAACTGGGAGGTGCAGACCGCCACATTCCCTGCCACAGCCGAAGCCGAGACAAAGGCCGGCGCCCCGGCGGGCACCGTAGCTCCCGTGCCCAAGGCTCCAGCCCTGCGCCTGCCCTCGCAGCCGGCAGCACGCATAGGCATGAGAGGCATGAAGGCAGAATGAACAAGAACATAGGATTAAACATAAAAACGAAAAGGATATGAGGAAATTATTGATTGCAGCGGCACTGATGTGCGGAATCGGCACAGCAGCATTTGCCGACAACGACGTGAATGTGTTGTATCTCGATGGTACGCCACACATCATAAAGATGACCGACATCGACAAGATCGAACTCGCTCCCGGAAGCATAAACGTGGTGAGAGTGGGCGGTGCGAGCGAAACACACGAAATCAACAAGATCGACAAGATTGAGCTGAAGAGCGTTGCCACCGCCGTGGAGCAGCTCAAGGCTGTAAGGGGCGGCGACATACTGGTGAAGAGCAACGGCTACGGATTCGAGGTGAGCGGACTTGCCGACGGCGACCCCGTGGCAGTCTACACGCAGGGCGGAATGCTCGTGGGCAAGGCGCAGGCCAAGGGTGGCACGGCACACGTGGATGCCTCGGCCTACTCCAACGGCATCTACATCATCAAGGCTGGAGGAAAATCGCTCAAGATGGTGAAGAAATAGAGTGGGGAAAAACAAAAAAACATCGCTAACATTTAAAATACAAAGACTATGATGATAAAGAAGATATTTTTCTCCATGGCGGCAATGGCAGCCATGGCAATGCCGGCAGCGGCACAGCAGGACGACGCGAAGAAGGATTTTATGTACGTGGTGAAGAACGGCGTAGTGGTGGGAACATACGAGATAGGCAAGGATGCCGACTATATAACATTCAACAAGCCCGAAGCGCCGCAGGCGGAAAACTTCGTGAAATACGGCGACAAGAGTGTGGAGATGAAGTCGGCAATGGTGATGACGCTGGACGGGCAGCTCTATGTGTTCCTCAGCGCGAAAGAGACAATCCCCACCAACTACATGGACCTTATGATGGGCGAGGACGACTATATGATGGTGCAGATACCAGAGGAGAAGATGGGCGAGGAGATAGACCTTGCCGCAATAGCCGCAGAGGGTGAGGAATACTTGCAGGCCTACTACACAAATCCGAATGCCGACGAACCGTACGGCGGAACGAACACCTACGACTTTGCCGATGACGGATTCACAGCCGGAACCATCAAGGTGGAGGCTGCGGAAGGAATGGTGAGCGTGAGCGTGAACCTGACGAACAGCGACAGCAGCAAGGATTTCCAAGCGTCATATCTCGGAGCATGCGTGGCACCGGCCGACGATGCAACGAACAGCTTCAACGTGGACGGTATGGAGAAGAAGGTGAACGCTGCATTCTACAAGGATGACGAGGACAATGCCGTGATGGACTTCTACATCACGTCGGGCTCGATACAGAGCGCACGCGAGCTTGAAGACTGCTACTACTACGCCCACATCCAGGTGCCTTACTCCGCACTCGACGGCACCCCCATCGACATCACATCGGCTGGAGCCAAGCAGTTCTTGTTCGAGTTCGTGGACAACATCCAGGAAAAGACATACAAGCTGACGAACGGCAATATAGAAAACGCCACCGGCACCATCAGTGTGCAGCTCATGGCGGGCAACTCATTCAAGATAGCCGTAGACATACAGAACTTCGGCACGGGCAGGAACTTCTCTGCTGGCTACGAGGACGAGTTCGCTGAATACACCCTCGTCGTGCCCAATGCCTACCGCCTGCAGGAACAGGCCGACACGGAGCTCAGCTCTGCCGTTGTAACCCAGTCCGGCGAAATTTACACCATCTATCTCTCTTCCAAGGAGGGTGTGACCACCGTTGGCGGAATGGCTGATGCCGACATCGTTATCGAGATGCCGCAGGCTTTTATGAACAACCAGCTGAAGGGCTTCTCCGGCACCGAAGAAAATGCCAAAATCAGCGTCGCTTATGGCGGAGTGAAGTATAACCAGGCAAACTGCAGTAATGTTGACGGCACGGATGCGGCAGCCTTGGGTGGCAACGTGCGTGTGAACCTTGCCGACGGCAAGATCGACGTAGACTTTTCCGTGTTCAACATCTACAAGTACGACAATGCCAACCTCACGGGCCATTATGAGGGCAGCGTAACCCAGCTTTGACCCCTTCCGCATCCCGCAAGACGGGCAATATGAAGAAATCCCCACACTGCGCACGATACTTTTCGCAGTGTGGGGATTTCTTTTCCAGAAGAGCCTTTGTCTTTCCTTCTTATCTGCATATACTCCTGAGCGGAGTTTCTGCTTTCTCTTCGGTGCTCTTCTTCTCCTTCTTTGCCGGTGCGTAGTTGTAGCCGTAGTAGTATTCGCCGTAGCCGTCCCAGTCGAAGTCGTCCCAGTTGTACGAAGCCGTCTTCACCAGTTCGAAGTATACCGGATTGTTGTATCCGTCGTCGAGGTATCCAGAAAAGTATCTTCCGTTGAGGCTGTAGTTGGAGATGTAGTAAGTCACGCCCTCCTTGCGCGAATACAGCTGGATTTCGCCGTTGACCACACGCCAGTCGATGTAGCTCGAATAGTAGTCCCACGGTGCATTGCTGTAGTAGTCCACCCATCGTCCCGTGCCCTGTGCGTAGCGGTACGGGTCCTGGTCGAATTGCAGGATTGACTTGCTTGCCCTGTACACGTGTCCGTTGTACGAACTCTGCATATACATGTCCCCTTCCCAAACTCCGGCGAGCGTGTATGCTATGTCGTCGTCTTCGTCGCATGCCGTCAGCGAGAATGTAGCCATCGCCATCACGAGCATTGCCAGTATAGTGTTGATCTTCTTCATAACTGTATGTTTTTTAATCGTTAATAGTCGGTATGTTGTCTCTTTACGGATGCAAAATTACGATGAAAATCGCTATGCTGCAAAGTAAAACCCATATTGTTTTTAGGAAAATCCCTAACTGCCGTATCCTGATTCTTCTCGCAGCCTGTTTCCGTTCGGCTGTCTTTGCGCACATTTTGCCCTTCCCTTATATCTTTTTTATATTGCATCTTTGGTTTTTTCTCTTTTTCTTGTTTCCTATTTCCTTTTTCTATTTCCTTTTTCTATTTCCTTTTTCCTCTTGCTGATATCGTTCAGAGCAATTTAATTGGAATATAATATGTTCAAAATATCTTATGCCGTAGTGTCTAAATAACACCGAATGGGCACAAAAACAAAACATTTTGCATAATATATTTTTCTGTTCGATAAATTTTTGATACCTTTGCCACGGTGATTAAATCACTCATGCCAAGAGTTTACAGACGCAAAACTAATTTAATAACCTAAAAATAGGAGAGAAAGATTATGAGGAAGACATTACTTTCTATGGTGGCATTGCTTGCAGCAAGTAATGCGGCAATGGCACAGAACGGTTTGACAGAGATTCCCGATCCGGATGGTTCGCAGCTTATGTGTACGGTATTGTCGCCGAACGGCAAGTATATCGGCGGTGTATGCTATGGAGTGAACGAGGGGTTCATTTACGACACCCAGACCCGTAAGATGGTGAAATACGAGGCTACAGACGGCGACCCCGACCCCGACATACAGCTGAAGGCCATCGCCGACAATGGTGTTGCCGTGGGATGGAACGGTCCGGCTGCTATCTTCGATTTCGCTAAAGAGAAATGCACCACATACGGCGAAGTGGACCAGTATCTCTTCGCGGGCATCAGCCCGAACGGAAGGGTTATTGTGGGTGCGCGCTACGACGGCACCGACGATGAGGGTACCCCATGCCTCTTCAACGAGGGTGTGCCGACAGACCTGCCGCAGCCTTCCGACAAGTTCCTGGGTGCTGAAAGTGCCGGTGCTTCTGCGCTTTCCGTGTCTAACGATTCTATAATCACCGGCTATTGGGTTGACGCCATGGCCACCCGTCCCGCACTCCTGTGGACACCGAACCGCGACGGCAAGACATTCTCGGCTTATCCGTTCTCGCGCGGATATTTCGCTCCCACTAATGAGTCGACGATGCCCTACGGTATGTTCAGCTGCGACCAGACCATCATGAGCGCCAACGGAAAATACGTCGTGCTGAACGTGGAGAGGCTTTTCGATGACGAGAGCTCCGAGTTCGGCGTGGCACGCTTCAATACGGAGAACGACTCCATCGAATACTTTATGGCAAGCGATCTTGAGGGTGTGGTTGATGCTTCTGGTTCAGAGATGTACGGCTTTGCTGTTTCCGACGACGGCACAATCGTCGGATGCTACGGCGGACTTTACACCGGACGCACGGGCTTCATCTGGAAGAAGGGCGAGAAGCTGAAGTCTCTCGTTGAGGCATTCCCCACGGTCGGGAAATTTGCCGAATACGATGCCGGCGGCATGAACTCCCCTTGCGGCATATCTGCCGACGGCCGCTATATTGCCGGATTCGCTTTCGTCGATGATGAGAGTGCCGATGAAGATTCCGAGGAGGCAGGCGGCATGATGTCGTGGTTCTTCGACACTCAGTACGAGACCACCGGCGTGGCATCAGCACAGGCATCCGAGGGTGCCGGCAAGGTGGTTGCCCGTTTCTCTGCCGATGGCAAGCGTCTGAATGCCGGTTCCAAGGTGCGCGGCTTCAACATGCTGTTGATGAAGAACGGCAAGACAATGAAGACTTTCAACAAGTAGGGTGCGCAGGCTCTATGCAGGCATAATCTCATCCGGGATGGATATTCTGCCTCCAAGATAGGCACAATGCCGTCCGAGATATAAAAAGAAGGAGTACACCGGTTCCTTTGCCGGGCGTGCTCCTTCTTTTGCGTTTCCATTCTCCGTGTGTGGCAATATGTCATCTTGTGTTTGCAAATAACTATGTTGTGTAAAGAAAAACACTGTTTTTATTGTATGTTTTGTTGCGAAAAGTTGTGGCATATCGTTTTTTTAGATACATTTGCAGACACAATAGTCCTTTTGGGGGACTAAAAAGAATCGTTTAATTAAAGCTATTTATTTATGGGAAAACATTTACTTCTATCTGTCATAGCCATGACATGCGCTATGACAACGTCAGCCCAGACAGTGCAGAGCATTGCCGGCAGCATAACCAAGGGCAATACACTGCTGCCGTCGGATGCGTTCGGCCGCGCGCCGGCAAAAGTCACGGCAGAACAGCTGCTGGGATGTTCCGAGGGAACAGTGTTCGGCGGGGAATACCAGGAGTATGACGGCGTGATGACCGGAACCGCCTCGTCCGACGAGGGAAGAAAGGATGCAGCCACGAGCCTCTACCAGCATTTCAGCGGATGCTACTATAAGTTCAATGCCGTGCGCTTCATCGGACTGTTCAACTACTACAGTCCCGACAACGGCTGGGTATATTGCACCGACCGTGGCGGAATCGACGAGAACGGCCAGATGACGAAGCCGATAAAGGTGAGAGTGGCATTCTATGAGGACGGCGAGGACGGAAAGCCCGGCAAGCAGGTGTTCAACAAGATTGTTGACGTAGTTGGCGAAAAGACCGGAGTGAAGAGAGGTTCCGAAGAGCAGGGCTTCTCCGAGATGTACTTCTTCCGTGTTGACCTCGGCGAAGAGCTGAAGATGGACCATGGATTTATGCAGATAAGCGCTGCCGACACAGGCGACGAAAGCATCGGGTGCTATCTGTCGCTGTTCACCACGAACTCGTCGCCCGAATACAGCCTTATGAAGATTGACAAGCGCGACGGCAATGAACCTACGTGGAACCAGGCCCTCTCTTGCTGCTACTGCTTCTATGGCAGCGGCGATTTGATTGCGCAGAAGGCAATGGGCATCAACAGATTCCTCTCGCCCACAGTGGCGGATGCCGGCAAATATTCAAAGGTGCAGGTGGAAGTGCAGAATATCGGCCAGCAGGACCTCAAGGATGTCACCCTGCAGCTCTGGCTCGACGGCAAACTCCTGGCTACAGAGGAACTGGGAGCCGCCATTGGTTCGATGGAGACGTATAAGTATACGTTCCAGACGAGAGTGGACTGCTCTGAAGCAGGCACGCACAAGATAACCGTGAAGAATGCCACTCCGGGCTGCGAGGCGCTGGGCAACGGCGAGCTCTCCACCGACATCGTCATCGGCGACGGCACCGTGTCCTACCCGGAATCAATGTCGGCAAACAGCTACTATTATATAAAGAACGTGAAGGTGGGCGATATCGACAACACCTCGGAGGCAAGCACATATTCCGACTTCACAGATATGAAGACCTCGATACAGCCTGGCGGTACTCTCACGCTCAGCGTTACGCCGAACAACAAGTTCGTGGCCATCGGGGCATGGATCGACTGGAACGGCAACGGCTCCTTCGACGATGTGGGCGAGACACTGGAGCTGCGCGACGGAACGGGCGAGGTGAAAATACCTGCCGGCAGCAACGTCAAGCCCGGCGACAAGCGTCTGCGCATCGTGGCCTCGTTCGACACGCCGCAGCCTACCGGCACCTACGATTTCGGCGAGACGGAAGACTACACCATTACCGTGGTGAACGGTGAGAACCTGCCGGCAATAAGTCTGTCTGCCGAGATGCTCGAAGCCGCTACGAGCGGCGACAAGAAGGCGATACCGCTCAGCATCGCGAACAGTGGCGGAGAAACACTGACCGGCGAACTGAAATACGACTATATCCTGCCGAACGCTCCTACATCCAACTACACGATATGCAGAAGCAACGTGCCGGCAGAGGTGAAGGGCAAGCTCCTCCGCCGCGCCGCCGTCATGGGCGTAGCCAATCCGGATGCAAGCGAGGGCACGGAGTATGTATTGAAGTACGACAAGGGACAGGACGGACTGACGGGTATCAGCAATTCCGGCACTGCCATCTATGCCAACTATTACCCCGGTAATATGCTTTCAGCCCTTTCGGGAATGGAAATCACCAGCGTCGATGTGTATATCGGAACGCCAGCCACCGATAACAGCATCGTGATCTACGGCGAAGGCACACAGAGCAAGAACGGCAGCCTTATCGCCGAGAAGGAATTCTACGTGGACAAGAACTCCTGGAACCACATCGTGCTCGACAAGCCGGTGAAGATAGGCGACACCGATCTCTGGATTGGATACAAGACTTCGGGTCTGACCGGAAGCCAGTACTGCATCGGTATCGACAAGGGCAGCGCAATCGTGGGCTTTGGCGACATGGTGAATATCGACGGAGATAAATGGTGGTCGATGAGCGACCTGGGCATGGACTTCAACTATTGTATCCGTGCGAACGTCAGCGGAAAGCGCACTCCAGCCATCAACTGGCTGTCGTTGGACAAGAATCAGTTTGAAGTGGCACCGGGCAGCAGCACCACGCTGAACGTGAATGTGGATGCCTCTGGTCTGGACAAGGCTCTGTATGAAGCAAAGATCGAAGTGGTGTCAAACGACGGACTCAGCTCTGCCATTGACATTCCTGTATACATCGTGAACGATGCCACCACAGGAATCTACGCAAAGGCTT
>OQVS01001636.1_pt1 | contig 15085 bp, 16 predicted proteins | sample 1691601 | NCBI WGS metagenome assembly OQVS01 (sample SAMN03418268, study PRJEB22391) | human gut metagenome | biome: human-gut; feature: organic feature; material: feces | host: Homo sapiens | place: Tanzania | collected 2013-01
CCTTTTGAAAAAAGAAGGCGGAAAAAGCGGAATTTACGAGAGGGTGTAATATGGCGGACAAGCGAGATTGATTTTTGCAAAATTTCCACAAGTAACAAGCTATACATTTGTGGATTTAAAAAGCGTGCTGGATTTAAGCAAAAAATATCTCTCTCATTTCAATGATATTCAAGTTAAACTAGATTTTCAAACACTTGATGATTTGTGTGAAAATGATTACGATTTAGTGATTAGTAATTATGCGTTTAGTGAGTTAAGTAGGAAGATTCAAGACATATATTTGAATAAAATTATCAATCATTCAAAACACGGATATATCTCATATGGAGCGTTTAACGATGTTTTTGATACCGCATTTGCGGCATATAAAATTAGCGAGTATCCAAAGATTATCCATAAGGATATAAAGATTTTAGAGGAAAAACCTCTCATACATCCGCAAAATAAACTCGTAGTGTGGTGAAAATAAAATAAAGTGTAGGCTAAATCGCATATAGTTGGAGATGAACGATGAGAATTCAAGCGGTGCAAGATATTGTTGATTTTCTTAGACATAAGAAAAAGAAGGTGCGGACAGATATAATTACGGAGTTTCACAAAAAGTATAATCCACCTGCAAGCACATATAAAAATCTAATTGTTACGCAGGGCTTTGGACATAGTGGCACTGGTGTTATTGTGGATTTATTATTAGAATTTGATAATACTACTGTCTTGGGAGGATACAGTGACGGAGAAGGATTATTGACTAATCCCTTTCCCCCTTTTGAATTTGATTTGATACGACAATATGGTGGAGTTTTTAACTTAGAAAATATTTGCAGAGAATTTCCATCATTTTATAAACAAAACTACATTGCAAATTTTATCAATCTAGTTGAATACTACTTTCAATCAGACATTCCAATCTTTAATGACAAATTTTTGGAGTTATCTTATGATTTTATTGACAAATTAACAGAAAAAAAGATAAAAATGTCAGCTCCTCTAGCTGTAGATATTTCTTTTTTTTATAAAGAAAGTGCTTTCATAAGAAAAGATTATAAAAACTTAATGTGTCCTTATTATTATGATGAGACACGAGATAATAGATATAGTTACTATATCAAAAATTTAGAGATTGCAGAGTATAGAAAAATAGCGAAAAAGTATTTGCAAGATTTTTTTAACACTATTGAATCCAAAGAAAATCTTGTGTTGGATTTTGGTCTGTGTGATTATGAAGCAGATTTTGATAAATATCAAGAGTATGTTGGAGATTACAAACATATTACAGTTTATAGAGACCCTAGAGATGTGTATATACAAGGGATGATTTTGCTTGGAGAAAATTGGATGCCACAAAATGTAGAAGATTTTGTATTTTGGTATAATGATAAAAACAAAAATCTCGACAAGTATATAAATTCAAATGATTCAAGGCAATTGGTGCTAAGGTTTGAGGAATTAGTGCTAAATTATGATGAATCTTTATCAAAAATTCTTAATTTTTTAAATATCGATAAATCTCATCATATTGCTCCAAAAGCACAATTTCGACCAGAAGTTTCGATAAAAAACATAGGTCTATATAAAAATGCTGAAAATAAAAAGGCTATTGAATACATTTATACGCATTTGAAAGATTATTGCTATAACCATTAAGTAAATAATGAGGATATTATATGAGATGGGAAATAGGGCAAAAATTTGTCGATAAAGTTAGATTTAGCATTATTAACGAACAAAAGTATAGGGAGTTTAGAAAAAGGATACGCATAGCATTTGGCAAAGAAGATGCCATAAATCCACTCAATATCTCCGCTATACATAGCAAATATGGCAAAATTTATTATCCGCTCTACACTCTTTACGATACTGAGATAAAGGGGGGGGGGGATTTGAATATCTACAATGAATTTGGAGAAAAATTAGAAGTATTTTTTATCCGTGATATACACAGTGCACACATCGGTACTACACGCTCTCGCCGAATTTTATGGGATAGATATGATTTTGAACAAAAAACACATTTTTACTCACATAGCTCTATGCTTCAAACTATGGGAAAACCAGACAAGAGATATGGAACATTAGTAGAATCTGAAAGCATCGTGCCAGATGATTATCTTATCTTTGAAAAGCATAAAGGGCTTGAAAAGGATTTTGATTTAATTTTTACTTATAACGCAAAGATTTTAGACACGATAAGCAATGCGCGGTTTGTGCCATTTTGCGCACAGATTTGGAACGAGAGTTTTGTGGTCGATGATTTATATGCTAAAAAGACAAAAAATATATCCATTTTATCGTCCGATAAGCTAATGTGCGAACTTCATAAATTTCGCTTTGATTTAGCCCATCAATGCAAAAGAGAAAACCTTGCTGATACTTTTGGCACATTTGATGGGGGAAAACTCGTTCCTATTGCAGATACCTTGACTGATTATAGATATACTATTTGTATAGAAAATGACATACAACCGTATTTTTTTACAGAACGACTAACCAGTGCGCTTGCAGCACAAACCATCCCCATTTATCTTGGCGCAACACAGATTGATAAATTTTTCAATCCTGAAGGCATTATCAAAATCACCACAAAAAGTGATATAAAAGAAGTCTTAAAACAATGCACCAAAAAAGAATACGAGCGCAGACTCCCTGCTGTGCTGGATAACTACAAGCGAGTAATAGCGCAATATACGAGCAAAACGGACTTTATATACGAATATGTTGTCAATAATAAGGAGTGTTTTAAGTTGTGATTAAATTCCTAGACCTACAAAAGATAAACAACCGCTTTCGGGTGCAAATGGACGCTAGAATCAAAGCCGTGCTTGATAAAGGCTGGTATTTAGAGGGTGAAGAAAATCAAACATTTGCGCGAAATTTTGCTAAATTTTGCGGGACAAAGTTCGCCCTTGGCGTGGCAAACGGACTTGACGGGCTAAATCTCATCATTAAGGCTGCTTTGGTGAAATGATTAAATCATTGATTTGATTTCACCCTAAAACTCAGCGCCTTTAAAATGTCAGCCTTGCCGATAATCTCCCTTTGCTCCAAGTCAGCACAGGTGCGAGCTACTTTGAGCGTTTTATTTACCGCTCTTTGCGAGAGATTATAACGCGCCACAGCTAAATTCAGCGTGCTTTGCGCATCTTTGTCCATCACACAAATTTGCGCTAAATTTTCATCTTTGAGCTTTGCGTTAAATTCCTTTTGCCCGCGCTTTTTTTGAAAGACAAAGCCCGCCAAAACACGCTCACTAAGCTCACGCGAGCTAAATGAGCTTTTATCATCAGCACTTGATTTTTCCATCGCCACATACAAGTCAATGCGGTCTAAAATCGCCGCTGAAATGGTGTTTTTGTAGCGTTTGATTTCAAGCTCACTGCAACGGCAACTCAGCGTTGGCGAAAACAAATTCCCGCAAGGGCAAGGGTTTTGCGCGGCGACAAAAAGAAATTTCGTCTCATAGCTCACCTTTGAATTCACGCGTGAGACGAGGATTTGGTTGTCTTCAAGCGGTTCGCGTAGGCTTTCGATGATAACCTTGCCAAAGTGCGGAAATTCATCAAAAAACAGCACGCCGCCGTTTGCAAGCGCCACTTCGCCGATTTTTGCGCCCTTTGTGCCGCCGCCAAAAATGCTCGCCCTTGTGCTGGTGTGGTGCGGGTTGCGAAAGGCTCTAATGCTTGAAAACTCACTATCTTTCGAGTTTAGCGACTGATACGCACTAGCTAATAGCACTTCATTTAGGCTTTGCGGTGGCATTATATACACCAAACGCTTAGCACACATACTTTTGCCGCTACCCGCACTGCCCTCAAACAAAATGTTGTGCATACCAAGTGCGGCGATGAGACAAGCAAATTTCGCGTTTTCTTGCCCCTTAATGTCGCTAAAATCATAAGGAAAGCTGGTATTTGGGATAAAAAGTTCATTTTCTATCATCAAAGGCTTAGCAAAGAGCGGGTGCGTGGCGTTTGCGCGAAATTTTTCGCGTTCATTTTGACTAAAAAACTCCACCGCTTCGTCCAAATCCTGCACGACAAACACTTCTAAATTCGGTATCATCGCGGCTTTTTTAGCCAAAGCCTTAGGAACTAAAACCCGCGCTTTTTGCACCTTTGCGCTTAAAAACAAAAGCAAAGAAAAAAGCTCATTCGTGCTTTTAACAGCCCCGTCAAGCCCAAGCTCCCCAAAAACAAAGATTTGCTCCAAATTTTCTTGCTTTTGCAACAAAATCAAAATCGCCATCGCTAAATCAAAATGCGAGCCGTTTTTGGGTATGCCTGATGGGCTTAAATTTATGGTGATTTTTTGAGCGGGAAAGGCATAGTTTTTGCTCATCAAGCAGGCTTTTATGCGCTCGGTGCTTTCTTTGATGGCTGAATTTGGCAGTCCTACTATGCTAAAACCGGGCAAACCCCTTGTAAAAGTGCTTTCTACATCGATGATACACAGCTCATCGCCTAAACTCACGCTTTTGAGCTTTTTCACTTGCTCTCTTTGGGGCGGATTCTATCTTTTAGCGGGGCTTTTGGCGCGCTTTGTGCTTTTGCAACGCCTGAATTTAGCGTTTTGCCACTCTTTTTTGCCTTTTGGGCGGCTTTAAATTCCTTTTCAAAGAGCTTTTTTTGTGAGTAGCTAAGCCGCTCGATGAACAAATGCCCGTCCAAATGCTCAAACTCGTGCTGCAAGACAACAGCGAGCAAATCGCTTGCTTCAAGGCTTTGCGCCTTGCCAAAGCGGTCTTGATAACGCACGCGCACGCTTTTATAACGCTCAACTTCTTCAAAAAAATTCGGCACGCTCAAACAGCCTTCATTGCAAAGTATCTTTTCAGTGCCGATAAATTCAAGCTCGGGGTTTATAAATTCAAGCAAATTTTCTTTTTTTATCTCGTCATTTTCATCGGGCAAATTTGCCAAAAATATCCGCAAAGGCTCAGCCACTTGAATCGCCGCAAGCCCTATGCCGTTGCCATTTATCATCGTTTCATACATATCATCAAGCAAGGCGTGCAAATTCGCGTCAAAATTTTGCACCTTTAAAGAACGCTCAAATAGCCTTTTGTCAGGGTAAGTGATGATTTGTCTTTGCATTTTTTCTCCGCTTTTTTAAATTTTTTCGCATTTGCTGAAATGCCGCTTTTGTTGTGGCGCATTAAACTTGCAAATTCTAGCAAGAAAAGACAAATTTTTAGCTAAAATTCAGCAAAATGACAAAAATTTAAGCAAGCCCTTTGCCAAAACGCCACATTTGCTAACTCTGCCTTAAATTTCGCGCTCCATTAAGCCGCTAGCCTTTTGCTACTTACTCGCGCTTTCTACAACCGCGACATTGTCCCTAAAATCCACGATTTGCACTATGTCCCCTACCTTTGCCTTGCCTGTGTCGCTTTTCCACATCGTGCCGTTGCATTCGATGATACCATTTTCTATGACTTTTGCTTTTGTGCCGATTTTAAGCCTTAAATTCGCATTTTCGACATAGTTGTCCTTGGGCTTTGAAAAGCGTTTGATGAGCGGGCGCAACGACACAAGCGCAAGGCAAGAGCAAACGACTATGCTTATGAGCTGAGCCGCGAGCGAACCAAATGCGCCAAAAGCGTTCAAAACGCCCGTTGCCGCCACGCCTACGCCGATAAAAAGCAAAAAATAGCTAAACACAAAAAGCTCACACAGCAGCAACGCCCCAGCGATGATGAAAAGCCACATAGTTTGCACGGCTAAATCGCTAGACAACAAGGCTTCTATCATCATTTATCCTTTAAAAAGTCCTTGATAACGGACAATGAGCCGATAAATTCAGCCGTTTCGTAAGGCACGATGACTTTGTCCTTGCTCGTGCTTTTGGAAAGCTCTGTAAATGCGCTGATTCTGTCCTTTGTGAGTAAAAATTCAGCCGCTAGTGGGCTTTTTTTCATCTCGTCATTGATGAGCCTTATGGCATCAGCTTGTCCTTGTGCAAGGGCGATTTGCTCGTATTTGCGTGCATCAGCCATTCTTTCAATCGCCTCAGCTTGCAGGACTTGCTCTTGTTTGTAGGCTTCTGCGTTGCGAATTTGAGCCTGTTTTTCAGCCTCCGCTTTTAGCTCGATGGCGCGTTTGTCGCGCTCGGCTTTCATTTGCTGGTTCATACTTTCTTGTATGTCCTTGCCTACGGAGATTTCGCTAATCTCCACGCGCATAATTTTCACGCCCCAGTTAAATGCCGCCTCGCCCAAAGCCACTTGTAAGGCGGCGTTGAGCTTGTCGCGGTTTGAAAAGGCTTCATCAAGCGTTATCTTGCCGAGCTCGCCCCGAAGTGTCGTAACGGCAAGGTTTTCAATCGCCATTTGATAGTTCGTTACCCCATAAGTCGCCATTTTAGCGTCCATAACCGTTACAAAGACTATGCCATCGACAAAAATGCTGACATTGTCATTTGTAATCGCCTGCTGTCCCATATTTATGAGCTGTTCTTTGCTCGTAACCTTTGCTACAACTCTATCTATGTAAGGTATGATTAAATTTAGCCCGCCGTAAAGGGATTTGTGGTATTTGCCAAGCCGCTCAACTATGTAAATGTCGGTTTGCCCGACTATTTTAAGCCCCGAAAATATCGTAGCCACAACGACTGCAAGCACTACAAGTGCGATAATCGCAGAAGTAGAAATGAGTTCCATTTTTGTGTCCTTTTTGTGAATTTGTGCGGAATTTTCGCCCATTTAATTGAGGGTAAATTCTAGCTATTTTTGGTTAATGAAACACTTTGTCATTTAGCCTTAAAGCCATTTTTAAGCTGTTTTATCGCCCAAGCATAATGGCTTGAAGTGCTTGAAATCGCATAGCTTGCAAGGCTTGAAGTAAGCGTGAAAGCAAAATGAGCCTTTGTAAATAAGGCTTTTTCGCTGAGTTTATTTATCAGCTTTAAAACGCGCTCGTGGCTTTGTTTTAAGCTCGCATAAGCCTCGTCAAAGCTCGTGTTTTGGTGCTTTTGCCACAGCTCAATGTTGAGTTTAGGATAGGTTCTAAAATTATAAGGGCTTGGAAGAAATGGCGTGATTTTGAGCTTTGGCAAGGCATTTTCGCCCTTAAATTCAAGATTGTTTGTGATGAAATTTTCAAGCATTTTGCTCCACTCATAAAGGTGTATGAGTATGTCGCGGGCGTTTTTGTCGCGTGCATTTTTGGGCAGGGCGTTTTTAAAATCGCTTTTTAAAAGCTCTTTTGGCGTGCTGTCTAAAAGCGCGCAAAGCTTGGTAAATTCATCATTTGCGGCTTTGATTAAATCGCTTTTGTTTGTGGGGCGTGGCATAAGCTGTCCTTTTTTGTAAGCATTATAACAAATTTTCGCTATAATGCCACAAAAATTTCGCAAATTTTGCAAAGTTAGGCTTGTGAATGGACTTTTTTTTCGTTGAATACAGAGACCCTATGTTTGGGCTTTTGGTGCTTGTCGCACTCGTGCTAGTAGTGGCTGTGCTGCACTATGCGTGGCGCACACTCTCATCAAAAAGCCAAAAAAAGGGGCTTGAAGGCTTTATCAAAAAATTTGACATAGCAGATGAACACAAGGATTTGCTGCGCGCAAGCTCTCTTAGCCTTGAAAATCTGCACTTTTTAGCTGGCATTTTCACCAAAAGCGGCGAGTTTGAAAAAGCCATACAAATCTATCTCATCGCCCTTGAAAAGATAAAGGACAAGGGCGAGCAAGAGGCGATTTTTTATGATTTAGCTGAGGTTTATTTTCGCGCTGGCTTTTTGCAAAGAAGCGTTGAAGTGCTTTTAAATGCGCTTAACCTACGCCCGCGCAACGAAAAGGCGCTCAAACTACTGAAAATAGTGTATTTGCGCCTTAAAAGATACGATGAAGTGCTGCAAAGCCTTGACGCGCTCTTTGAATTAGGCTGTGAAGTGAGCAAAGAACGCGAGTTTATCAATGTCATAGCTTTGAAAAACGGCGCACAAAGCGGGGCTTTGGGAGAGAAAAATTTAAGCGTTGATGATAAAAGAAACCAAAATTTAGCCCTAAAAAGCGAAAATTCAGCAAATTTAAATTCAAGCGATGAAACGCTTGCTTTAAGCTCAAAAAACGCAAATTCAAAGGCTAAAAATTTAAAAAATTCACATTTAAATTCAAAAGATTTGAATTTAAATTTAGAAAATTCAACTTCAACTTTAAATTTAAACTCAAAAAACTTAAATTCAACCCCAAAAAATTCAGCCCAAAACTACGAAAACAACGAGCTTGTGAAAAGATTTTTGCTCGAAAATGGAGCGGAAATTCACGCTGAATTTGAGCTTGTGATTGACTTGCTTTACAAGGGCAAAAGGGCGATTTTTTTGGACGACAATGCTTATTTTGAGCTGTTTTGCGCGATGAAACTTGCCCCTAAACGCCAAAACTACGCTTTTACAAACCCCAAACTTAAAATGCTTGAAATTCTAAATGATAACGATTTTAAAGCAAGGCTCAGTTTTTCGTATGTTTGCACGCATTGCAAAAACCAAATGCCGCTTTTTTTCTACCACTGCCCGATTTGCTACGAGTTTGGCGGCTGCAAAATCCTTTACGAAGTAAGAGACGATGAAGCGCGTTGAGCTTTACACGGACGGCTCTTGCCTTGACAACCCGGGCTGTGGGGGCTGGGCGTATATCTTGCGTTATGGGGAGCGCGAAAAAGTAGGCTTTGGCGCACAAAAAGACACGACAAACAACCAAATGGAGCTGCGCGCCATCATCGAAGCCTTGCGCGCGCTGAAAGAACCCTGCGAAATCGCCCTTTACACAGACTCAAATTTAATGGTGCAAAGTATCAACGAATGGCTTGCTGGCTGGGTGAAAAAGGACTTTAAGGGCAAAAAAAATGTGCCTTTGTGGAAAGAGTATTTGCACGCGGCAAAGCCCCATAAAATCACGGCTTTTTGGGTGAAAGCTCACGATGGACACGAATTTAACGAGCGTTGCGATGAGCTAGCAAGAAAGGCAGCAAGCGAGCTTAAAAGCTCACTGAAAAGTGGCTCAAAGGGCTGAATTTGCGCCCGTTTTTGTGAGCTTAAAAAACGCCTATATGGGCTACAACTCATCACGCCCGCAGTCCAACAAGAGCTTAAAAAAGGGGTATTTCTAGCTAAATTTTGAAAAAATTTAAGCAAAAAACAAAGCAAATTTGAGTAAAATTTGCTCTTAAAAGGACAAATATGGCGAAAAAAACTATCATTTTTGAGTGTCAAGCCTGTGGTAACCAACAAAGCAAATGGGTAGGCAAATGCCCAGAATGCGGTGCTTGGGACAGCTTTGTGGAGCTAAAAGCCGAGCAAATCGCTGTTTTAAAAGAGCTTTCAAAGGCTAGCAAGGGTGCAAGCAGTGCCGTTTGCATAGAAAAAGTGGAGATTGAGAGCTTTCAAAGGCTTGCAACGGGCGACATTGAGCTTGATTTGGTTTTGGGCGGAGGCTTGGTTGTAGGCTCGCTTGTGCTGATAGGCGGAAGTCCGGGCGTTGGTAAATCAACGCTTTTGCTGAAAATCGCCGCAAATTTAGCGCGAAGCGGCAAAAAAGTGCTGTATGTAAGTGGCGAGGAAAGCAAGAGTCAAATCAAACTGCGAGCTGATAGGCTTGAAGCAAATGACAAAAACCTTTTTTTGCTCACGGAGCTTTGTTTGGAGGACATTTTAGAAGAGCTGCACAAGGGCGAATTTGAAATTCTCATCGTGGATTCTATACAAACGCTTTATTCTAACAAAGTCGCCTCCGCCGCTGGCTCGCTCACTCAGGTGCGCGAGATTACTTTTGAGTTGATGAGAGTAAGCAAAGCACGCAATATCAGCACTTTCATCATCGGACATATCACAAAAGACGGCGCCATCGCTGGTCCGCGCGTTTTGGAGCATATGGTTGATGTGGTGCTTTATTTTGAGGGCGATGCGACAAAGGAAATCAGGCTTTTGCGTGGCTTTAAAAACCGCTTTGGCGGCACGAGCGAGGTTGGGATTTTTGAGATGAGCGCAAAGGGGCTTGTGAGCGCAAAGGACATAGCAAACCGCTTTTTCACGCGGGGCAAGGCTGTGGCTGGCAGTGCTTTGGGCGTGGTTATGGAGGGTTCGCGTGCGTTGGTGCTTGAAATTCAGGCTCTTGTGTGTGAGAGTGGCTACCCCAAACGCAGCTCCACAGGCTATGAGAAAAACCGCCTTGATATGCTTTTGGCGCTTTTGGAGCGAAAGTTGGGGCTAAATTTGGGGCATTATGATGTTTTTGTGAATGTGAGCGGTGGGGTGAAAATCAGCGAAACGGCGGCTGATTTGGCTGTGGTAGCGGCGATAATTTCGAGCTTTAAGAACCGCCCGTTAAGCAAGGATAGCGTGTTTATCGGTGAGCTTAGCCTAAATGGCGAGATAAGAGAGGTGTTTAGCCTTGATGTGCGCCTTAAAGAAGCGACTATGCAGAAATTCAAAAGCGCGATAATCCCCGCTAAACCGCTTGAAGAAGTGGGGCTAAAATGCTTTGTAACCACAGAGTTGAGTCAGGTTTTGGAGTGGATGTAGGGCAAAGTGCGATAGCGCAAAGAGTTAAACATTGTCATTTTGAGCTTTCGATAGAAAGCGAAAAATCCAAAGAATTTAAGATACGCTTTGAATTTTGGGATTTTTGGGGACTTTATCATTTTGAGCGTAGCGACCCAACGGCTTGCAAGGCGTAGCCACAGCGAAAAATCCACGCTTTTAAAGCGCAACTTTGCACTTTGATTTTGTGGATACTTCACTTTGCTACGCAAAGTTCAGTATGACAAGACAAGTCAGTATGACAAACAAATGCTTGTCATTTTGAGCTTTCGTTAGAAAGCGAAAAATCTCCATTGTCATTTTGAGCGTAGCGAAAAATCCACAGAATTTAAGATATGCCTTAAAGCACTAAAATCGCACTTTAAATTTATGGATACTTCGCTTCGCTCAGTATGACAAAATTTATGACACAAAGAGTGTTTGGTATGACAAGACAAGTCAGTATGATAATTTTATAAGTATGACAAGAAAATCGTCATTGCGAGCCGTTTTTTGAAAAACGGCGTGGCAATCCATAAATTTAGCGTTACCTTTGCCTTGTAGCTTGCCACGCAAAACAAAACCTTACTCCCCAAAACAAAGCCCTAAACCCCCAAAACTCCCCCAAATTTTAGCTAAATATCGCACTATCCACGCCTGTAAAAAAGCTCTCCACGCTCACGCCCAGCACAGCCGCGATTTTGAGCAAATGCTCTATGTTAAAGTGCTGTTTTTTGTGGTAAATTTCAGCACACGAGACTAGCGACACGCTTTTGTGTCCTATGGCAAGGGCGAGTTGAAGCTGGGTAAGCCCTGCTTTTTCGCGTGCTTTTTTGACATTTTGTCCTATGATTTTGTGGGCGTTTTCTACCCTTTTATCTTGTGCTTTCATCTGCCTGATTTTTTCAAAAATTTTGTTTAAAACTTGCTATATAAAGTTAAAAATAATTTTATTGTGCTGTATGGTGATTTTCAACTTGTTATTACAAGTTGAAAGCAAAAATCAAAAATGGCAAAATAACGCTTAAATTTTTTATGAAAAGGAGAAACTATGGTTTCAAAAGTCAAAAAGATAGTCGGCGGTGTCATCATCGTCTTTGTAGTGCTTGCACTTATCGGCGCGTGCTTTGGTGCAGATGAGAGTAAGGCGCCTGAGTTGCGCTTTAGTATGGGTACATTTTTTGTTGAATCCAAAGATGATGACACTGTCATCAAAGGCGTTACAGTAATTGGGCGCAATGGCAAATGCCCTAAACTCACAGTAATCAAGGGCGGTTTGATGTACAAGGATATGGAAGCTTGCGGAGACTCCGAAGAAGTTTTGGGTTTCATCCGCAGAGTATGCGAACCTCTATTTGACGGAAACAAACTTGCTTATGGCGAGAGAAAGATAGTTTATGAGTTAGGTGCTTTAAAGTCTAACGAAGATTGTCCGCCAAAAAATGGTGTTTATAAAGTCGAGCTTGACACAAATTTCGGCACTTATGTGTATGAGATTAAATAGCAGTAAAGGAAGACACAATGCAGGATACAAGCTGTGAAAATTTCTTTGAGCTTATCACAGAATTTCTTGCCAAAGAAGATGAGCGAAGGAAAAGAGAAAACGACTACAATCCTTTGCTTGTGCTTAACTATGCTTATGATGAAGTGAATTTGCATTCGAGAATGCTTTTTTCTTTGCTGAACCCCTTGTCAAATCACGGGCAGGGGAGTTTGTTTTTGGGCTTGTTTTTAAAAAAGGCGTTAAAAGATACAAATTTCACTTTGCCCCAAACAAAAGCGTGCAAGGTATATAGAGAATACAGCACGCGAAAATTTGGGCGTATAGACTTGTATATCACTGATGAGCAAAGGCATATCATCATCGAAAACAAAATCGGTGCTGGGGACGGCAACAGACAAATCGAGCGATATATAGAGTTTTGCGTGCAAGAAAAAGGGGCAAAATACGCTGATATATGTGTGCTTTATCTTAGCCCAAAGCCGCAAAAGCCCGAAAAACACAGCTTGCAAAAATGGCGCATAGAAAACGGCTTGTTTGAAAATGACAAGGGCGAGAAAGTCGCTTATAAAAATATCACTTATGAGTGCGAAATTTTAGCTTGGCTTGATGAATGTCAAAGGCAAGTCAAAAATGTATGCAACCTTAATGGGAGCTTGGAACTTTACAAGGATACGATACTTTATATCATCAATAAGAAAGGAAATACAATGAAAGAGCTAGAAGAGAAGTTGCTTAAAAATCCACAATATCTACAAATTGCTTTACAAATCAAAAATAAACTACAATTTGCAAGGCTCTATAAAGAAATTTTAGAGCAAAAACTCGCACAAGGTGATGGAGAATTCGCAAGACTCAAAGATAAATGGCATAGTGTGGTTGTGCCCGAAAGAATTAAAAATTCAAGGACTACAACTGAATTTGCGTTTGTTAATAAAGACTATGAAACACAAGCAGTTAAATTTACTTTTGCGTGGATGGATTCAAGTTTGCGCGTATATGTGGGCTTTCGTTTGTTTGTGCGAAAAAATGATAAGCTTGTAGATATAGATAGCAATACGCTTGACAAGGTAAGGGGATTTTTAAGCGATGAGTTGCAAAAAGAAAATATCAGATTGGATTGGGCTTGGTTTAGCAACTATGTGGATTTAGATAGTGAAAATATAGAGGATTATTTTTTGAGCTATTGCGATAAGGCTGATAGGCTAAATGAAGCTTTGAAAAATTTTAGGCTTTGAAATTTGTTTTTTGAGTGGCTTTAAAAATTTATTTGATTGATTTTTGAGTGGGCTTTTGGAATGATAAAGTGCGCTTGGCATTTGAAATTTAAAGCCTTTAAATTTAAGCACTTTTTAAAAGTGTAGGTTGTGATTTGTTTGTCGTAAAGCAAAGGCTTGCAAATGCAAGGCTTTACAAAGACGGCAAGGCATTGTCATTTTTCGCCTTTTATAAAAAAGGCGAAAAATCCACGCCTTAAAGGTGTAAATTCGCACTTTAAATTTATGGATACTTCGCTACGCTCAGTATGACAAAGATTAAGTCAATGCGAAAGAATTTATAAGTATGACAAGGAATTTGTCATTGCGAGAATTTGCAAAGCGTGAGCGTGCAAATTCGTGGCAATCCAAAGGTAAGTTTGCGTTTAAATTTATAGATTGCCACGCTCGCCTTGCTCGCTCGCAATGACGGGGTTTTGATTGTCTTTGCTTAAAATGAGCGCGAATTTGCGTTTGAGCTGATGAAACAAAACCCACAATGCTTTAAACAAAACTAAAAGGCAAGTTTGATGAGAAAAATCCGCTCTTTTTTGCAAGGCTTCTTTGGCTCAAAGCTCTATAATGCAAGCATAACGGCTGTGATTTTGCTCAACTGCGCTGTGCTTGGGCTAGAAACTACGGCATTTGGCAAGGGCGAGTATAAAAACGCGCTTAAAATCACCGATGAGCTTTGCCTTGCTGTTTTTAGCATAGAGCTTGCTTTGCGGATTTTTGCCTTTAAACTCGCCTTTTTCACGGGCAAGGATAGGGGCTGGAACGCCTTTGACTTCATCATCGTGGCTGTGAGTTTGTTTGGGGCGAGTGGTTCAAGTGTGCTGCGAGCATTACGCGTGTTTCGTGCGCTGCGGCTTTTGTCGGTGCTGCCACAAATGCGCCTTGTAACTGAGGCTATGCTGCATACCTTGCCGAGCCTGCTTGGCGTGGGTGTTTTGCTCTTTATCTTTTACTATGTGTATGCGGTTTTGTGTGTCAATCTCTTTGGGGCTGACTTTCCACAGCATTTTGGTTCTTTGGGGGCGAGCTTTGGGACACTTTTTCAGCTGATGATAATGGACGATTTTGGCAACCTTGTGCGCCCTATGGCTGAAAAATTTGCTTATGCTTGGGTGGTGTTTGTGAGCTTTGTGCTTATCGTTGGCTTTGTTGTGCTTAATTTGGTTGTGGGTATCATCGTGGAGAGCATAAACGAGATAAAAGAGCGAAAAAACGATAAATCGCTTTGAGCGACAGGGCTTTTTGTGTGGAGTTTGTTTGGGGGCTTGAATTTGTTCAAAGCTTGAATTTTGGGCTGAATTTGTGGGCTTGTCGTTTTGAGCTATTTTCAAAAAAGGCGGTCCAACGGGTTGCAAGGCATAGCCGTAGCAAAAATCCACATTGTCATTTTGAGCTTTCGCAGAAAGCGAAAAATCCACACTTTAAAGGTGCAAATTTGTGCTTTAAATTCGTGGATACTTCGCTGCGCTCAGTATGACAAAATTTACAAGTGTAACACGACAAGTCAATATAACAATCATTTTGAGATACTTCGCTTTACTACGCAAAGTTCAGTATGACAAACAAATTCTTGTCATTTTGAGCCTTTTTTTAATGTGAATTTTAAAAAGCTCACAAAAATAGCACGATTTAAAAGGCAAGCCATAAAGAAGGATACGATTTGCAAAAACAAACTCAAAAAAGCGTGAATTTAAATTCATAAAAAATGCTACGGATTTAAAAGCCCATTAAAAGAGTGCGAATTCTCAAAAAAAACAAGCCCGCAAATGTGAATTTTCAAGCCCAAAAAGCGTTTGTTGTAA
>OQVS01001637.1_pt1 | contig 15080 bp, 11 predicted proteins | sample 1691601 | NCBI WGS metagenome assembly OQVS01 (sample SAMN03418268, study PRJEB22391) | human gut metagenome | biome: human-gut; feature: organic feature; material: feces | host: Homo sapiens | place: Tanzania | collected 2013-01
CCTTTGAGCAGTCCGAAAAAGAAGTTGCCGATCTGCACCAGCGCACCCGTGAGGGACTTTTGACGGCCCGGCTGAACGGTAAGCAGGTTGGCCGCAAAAAAGGCGTTGGTTTTGAAACGAAAAAGTCCAAAGCAGCCAAGGAGAAGATCCGTATCCATTGTAAGGCGTTTGGTGGCACATTGGATGACATGGAGTGCATGAAATTGACTGGTCTTGCCCGGAATACCTATTATAAATATAAGCGTCAGATTCGGGAGGACGCTGAAATGAAGGATTGACTTTTATGTAGAAGAAGCGCTGTAAAAGCGGGCAGAAGGAAACGGTACATTCAAAACGAGAATGCCGTGTTCCTTTTTTGTGGCTTGTGTAGACTGGACAACCATACTGTCCAGCCAAATCTGTATAATGAGGGCAGAAAAGTGACGGAATCATAAGACAGAAGGAGAAGAGCGTATGAAAAAATTTTTGATGGTGCTGTTGAGCATTGCATTTGTGCTGAATCTTACAATTGTGATTGGGCTGATTGGCGGATATGGTTCACCACGGCGGGCGCTTTACACCATCACAGACGAGTTGATGAACAGTGCCTATCGCTTCAAAAGAGGTTTGCAATTTAAGAATAGTCTACCTTGACTTTTTAGAAGATGGACAGGCAGTCTGTCCATCTTTTTTTGTATACTGGGATTGTGCAAAAGAGACAAAAATTTTTTTATAATTCCGTGAAACGACAAAACTTCACACAAAGAATTGCAGTGATAGTTGTGTTGTGTTACAATGAGCTAGAAGGAGAATGAACTGTGCGTAATAGTAGATTGGACCGTATACTCTATATCCAGCAGGTGCTGGTACAGGGTGGTGTGCTGAACAAACAGCAGACGGCTGACCGCTTCGGTGTCAGTGAGAAAACCATCCAGCGCGACCTTGATACCCTGCGCAATTATTTTGCAGACAGCGAGCCACGCCGAGAGATTTTGTATAACTCCGCAAAGGGCGGTTATCTGCTGGATGACACGCTTTCCCGCTTTCTGACCAGCAGTGAAATTTTAGCAGTGTGCAAGATTCTGTTAGAAAGCCGTTCAATGGTAAAAGAGGAAATGTTCCCGATTCTGGATAAGCTCATTTTGGCTTGTACGCCGCTTGATCGATTGAATCAGGTGAAAGACCTCATCAGCAACGAACGCTTTCACTATGTCGAGCCGCAGCATGGCCGGAAGTTTATCGAGAGCCTGTGGGAGATCGGTACGGCAGTAGAAAATCACAATGTTATGGAAATTACCTACTGCCGCACCCATGACGGCGAGACCCGTGTGCGCACCATTGAGCCGGTGGGCATCCTGTTCAGCGAGTATTATTTCTATCTGGCGGCGTTCATCGAGGGCATCGACAGGGATAAGCATTTCCAGAACCCGCAGGACAATTCCCCGACGATTTACCGCATCGACCGCATCCAGAACTACAAGACCCTCGATCGGCACTTTGCCCAGCGGTATACCGACCGCTTTCAGGAGGGCGAGATGCGCAAGCGCATCCAGTTTATGTATGGCGGTGAGTTGCAGACCATCCGGTTCGAGTATACCGGGCCAAGTCTGGAATCGGTGCTTGACCGACTGCCCACTGCAAAGGTCTTGCAGGTGACGGAAAAGGGCTGGATCGTAGAAGCGGAAGTGTTTGGCACGGGCATTGATATGTGGCTGAGAAGCCAGGGTGACTACGTAAGAAAAGTATCAGGGGAAAAAAGACAATGAAACAGGATCGATTTTCATTATCGCAGATTTTTCCGCAGAATCCGATTTTACAGGAATCGTTGGAATACAAGAATTTGTATATTGCAAAACTAAAAGAATATATTCTTTTGCTGGGACGAGAAAATGAGAAATTTGAAAAGGCAGAACTTCAATTCTATCAGAAGATAATAATGCAAAGTCATAACGGAACACGTAAGCATGAGTTTTCGTATTACCGGTATTTTTTGCTGATAGATGAGATTCTTTGCCTCGGATGTAAATTGACGGAAAGCGAAGCAAAGATATTGATGCAGCAATATCGGAGAGACTTTACTCTAAACCGAGAAGGCTCCCGGACAGCAAATGCTCTGGTGAAATCATTTACTCGAAGTCCGGCACGACTGGAGGAATTGATGAAACATCCGGAACTACAGCATGAGCGAAAATACTTGCAGCTGCTGAACAGGAATAGTCAGTTCCAAAACAAAAAGCCATACAGGGTTCTGGTTACGGCAACGATGAGTGCCGGAAAATCAACGTTTATCAATGCTTTGACAGGCAAAGAAATTTGCCAATCTCAGAATATGGCATGTACCAGTAAAATTCATACCATTATAAATAAGGCGTTCGAAGATGATCTGGCGTATGAATACGACCATGACTTAGTTCTAACAGCATGTAAAGAAGAACTGATGAACGATAATGAAGAAAATACGTCTGACCGTATTACGGTGGCCGTTCGATTCAACAGCGCATTGCAGAATGCCAGAATCGTCATCAGCGATTCGCCGGGTGTGAATTTTAGTGGTACGGCGGAACATCGTGAAATCACACAGGAAATGATTCGGACGAAAAACTACGACCTGCTGATTTATGTGATGAACGCAACTCAACTGGCTACAACGGATGAGGAAGAACATCTTGCATTTGTCCGGCAGATCGTCGGAAACACCCCTGTACTATTCGTTCTCAATAAAGTGGATGAACTGAACCCTGAAAAGGAAGAAGTGGCGGAAATTTTTCAGAATATGAAAAATTATCTGGAACTGCATGGGTTTCACAAGCCACTGATTTGTCCGGTGTCTTCACAGGCAGGATGGATGGCGAAACGAGAACTACAAGGAGAACTGAGCAAAACAGAACGGTGGAAGCTATGGGCTTACATGGGACGATTCCAGAAAATGAATCTGCCAGAGTATTATGCTACTGAGTTTCCACGGGCAAGAGTAGATTGCAATACGGAACAAGAGCAACTGCTCAGAACGAGTGGGTTTGCTTATATTGAAAAAATTATCATGCTGAGATCAGCAAGGAGGAACTAAAATGGCTCAGGTTTACATGGCGTACAACCCGTATCGGATGGATACACGGATTTGGATCAATGGGCGTGAAATTCTGGACGATGATCTCTTGCAGTATGTAAGAGGGAAAAGACTTCAGGAGTGGGTCGGTGATTTTCCTCAGAAGCTGGCAGACGCTCAGAATGAAGGCAGCTTTGATATGACATTCCATGGCACTGCGCTGGATTATGATGACTTTGAAGAGGCCTTCAAAAATGCAGATCAGGATAAAGAAAACAATTTTCATCTGAGAAGCATTCGATTTGAAGAAGGAAAGTCCGATGCGGACATCAACCAGAAAATCGTGGATGTGTTTACACGGCTGCAAAAAGGTCCGGTGGATGATTTCCGAAACCCGCAGCTGGAAAAAGCATTTCATGGAATCAACAACGCCGTGTTCCCAATCAACATCATTGGAACAATGAGTTCCGGCAAATCCACCCTGATCAATGCACTGCTGGGCCGACAGCTGATGCCTTCGGCGAACCAGGCCTGCACAGATAAAATCACTGAAATTCTGGACAATGACGATGATCGGTTTCATGCAGTGGTCTATGATGCAGACGGTAATAAGATTCAAGAGATTCAGGATCTGACCTATGACATCATGAAAACACTCAACAAGAATAAGGATGTAAGGAAAATTGATGTAGAAGGAAACATTCCATTCCTGACTTCAGATGATACGGCATTGAAGCTGATCGACACGCCGGGTACCAACAACTCTCAGAATCAGGAGCACAAAAACACGACATACCGAGCACTGGAAAGCAGCTCTAATAGTCTGGTTATTTACATCCTCAACGGAACCCAGCTTGGAACAAACGACGATGATACACTGCTGAAGTATGTGGCAGAACAAATCCGGAAGGGCGGTAAACAGGTACGGGATCGCTTCCTGTTTGTTGTGAATAAGATGGACTGCGTCAATACGGAGGAGGAAAGCGTCGTTGAGATTTTGCAGGCAGAAAAAAAGTATTTGGAGGATCACGGCATTGAGAATGCGCAGATCTTTCCCTGCTCAGCATTTTTGGCATTGATTCTGCGCACAGATTTGAAGGACATCGCGCTTTCAAGCATCAGTATGCAGCAGATGTTTGCGCTTTCGCAGGATGGGCAGAAGGCGGTAGCGATGGGAATGAGTTTTAGGCAAAGCAAGGATCTGCATTTTGAACGCTATTCCACCCTTTGTCCCAGTGCGCAAAGCCAGCTGGACTATCAGCTCAAGCAGGCAGAAGCAGAGAATGACTGGAATGCACAGCTTCTGATTCACAGCGGCATCTGTTCTCTGGAAGCTGCAATTACTGCTTATGTGAAGAAGTACGCAAAAACTAAGAAAATCAAAGATTTGGTGGAGTCGTTTGAGCAGATTCTGGACAGTACTCAGATTTTAGCAAAGGCAAAAACACAGGTGGCTGAAGATGAAGAAATTGCGGCTGCCTGTGCAGAGCGAGCTGCCATCGTCAGGGCAAAAATTGATGATGGACAGGAAGCACAGCAATTCAAGGCAAAGGTACAGGCGATTGATCCGGTGCCGGAGATTGAAGCGTGCGCCAACGAGACAGAAGCTAAAATCGTGGATAAAATTGGCAAAAAATTTGCACGATACGGCAGAACGATTACCGATAAGGCGGTAGCGAAGAGCCTGATTAGTGATGTTGCAGATGAAAGCAGTGAATTGCTCGCACAGATGACAGCTGATCTGGAAGCACTGATCGACAAAGAAGTGGTTGGTGTGGGCACTGACCTTTTAACGCAGTATCAGGAAAAACTGCTCCGAATCGATGAAAAGGCTTCTGATAAGCAACTGGACTTCAGTACAGTAGATTTGATCAAGGGCGCACTGAGCAATCTGCAAGAAACAGCTGCCTATAAGAGCACTGGCGATTATGATTCTGGTACCGTAGACGGTTTTGGTGAAACGACCTATGAAGAAAAAGAGGTCTGGGACAAGGTCGATGAGGAAGAAGTACAGGTGTTTGACCACAATGAAAAGGTCAAGGTCGGTACGGAAAAGGTTTGGTGCGGCCGTCATAAGGAAGCAGCCGGTACCAGAACAGTCAAAAATGAACACAAGAGATGGTTCAAGCCATGGACCTGGCTTGAAGAATCTTACCATGACGAGACTGTTTACAAAGATGTGGACGATTACCGAGACAATGATATTTACGAGACAAAGGCAGTTTTCCGGACAGAAATGCGAGATGTATTTGAAAAGCGCATTGAAAAGACAGAAAAGTACGAAGTTCTTGTGGCTGACATTCAGGCTGGCATGATGGGTGACTTGTCCCGAAACATTGACGATGGCATCAAGAATGCAGTGACTTATGCAAAAGAGCAGGTCGGAGAGACTAAAAAACAGTTCTCAGAAATGTTTGATGAACTGGATCAGCTCATCAAAGAAAAATACAAAGAACTGGAACTGGTAGCAGCGGATCAGAAGAGCAAGGAAGAAACGCTACGGAAAAACCGTGATCTGCTGAATTGGATCGAAGGGTGCAAAGCAGAAATCGAGGATGCACTGAATATCTGAAAGGGTGAGATGCAATGTTGAGACCAAAAATCAAAGAGTATGCAGAACGCGGCGATATAGTTGGCCTGCACTATATCTTCCGGGATGCACTGGATGCAGACCCGACATTTGAGTACTATCTTGATTCATATCGGTACTGCGAAGAGAAGGTGCCCAATTTTTTCGATGCACATAGGGAGCTAACTCCGTTTTCGCAAGAACCACGCCAGTGGGACAATGCGTACTGGATGCAGATGAAAATGGATCTGATGGAGAACTTCTCCAAAGAACGGTACGAACATCTGCGCAAGGTAGCACAAGTATATTATGCCGAAAAAATCCAGCGCATCCGTGAAGAAGAACGGCAGAAAAATGCAGTGCAGAAGCCTATTGCTTATCCTGCACCATCCAAAACGGTAAGGTCTACTACTGCTACAAAAGAGGAAGCTGACCTGGAATTTGAGCGGCGAGCGAATCAAATCAGGAAAGAAGCGGCGCAAAAAAACCGGGAAGCCGAAGAGCACATGAAAGCGCAGCGAAAAGAGATCAAGCAGGCAATAGAAAACTCCAAAAACTCCCGGAAGAAAGAGGAGGATAACCACACAAAAAAATTGATGGGAGCTGTCCTGATCGTGGTGGTAGCAGTAGTAGCGTTGTTCCTGCTGTTACGGGGCAGCTCCAGCCAGCCGACCCAAAACCAAGTGGCAGCGGTCATGACAAAAAACCCATCAGGTCTTATGGTGTATTCTGGACTGATGAATATTATGGTAAAATTAAAATAGAGCTGAGCCGTGGAAACAATTTCCTTCGAATCAACGAATGTGAAACGTATAAGAAGGTAGAGGACCCAAGCGTCATTGAACAAATCAACGATACAAGTGCACGGTGGATGGACCCCTATGAAGGATTAAACTACTACATTCAGTTGCAGTTAAATTCGAAGGCAAATAGGCTTCCCAATATCCGGATCATCCGAAAGGACGAGGCACGGCGGATTCCTGTACTTTTTGAGAACGATAGTTTCAAAGTAACACCACATCGAGATAAGAAATTCACCTATTACGTCCGCTGTAAAAAAGAGGAAGTAGAAAAATGAACTACGAAGGATTGAATCAGAGAGAGTTGCAACCCCAAATGGCAGCAGCGAATCCGATTGTACGGCCTTATGCAGAACCAATGCCAGAAAATCTGAACCTGACCGCACTGCAAAATGATCTTGGAAACTGCCTCAGCATTATTGATGATGAGGTCATGCGGGGCTATGTGACCAGATTAAATCAGCTTCCGCTTATTGACCCGGATCAGCTTACAATGGAACACATGGAAGATGTGCAGTTCTTTCGCATCACAGAACTTGTCTATCAGGAAGATGAATTTTCAGTAGATAAACTTTCGATGGTGTTCCATACACTGTCCAGTTGCCCGTGCACACTCTCACTGATGCTAAAAAGTGATGGAGAAGAAACCGATTTCTATCTGGGCGTCCGCTCAAACGACCCTTACCGTACTACTGGAACCCTGCTCAAGATGCTGAAAAAGACTCTCATAGGATTTTTCCCAGGCAGCTGCATTGAATCGTTTTACAACGAAGACCGCAAAAAACTGATGAACGAGCTGCACATAGCCGGCATTGCAAGCGTGACCAGTGTGGCGGACTATAAGCGGAATGAAGAGACAGTTACCAACAAGGATTTTATTCAAGGATTGGAAAAGTTTGTATATGCCATGCAGGGAACGGCGTATACGGCGATATTTATTGCGGACAGCGTGACCGGCGACCAGCTTGCGGAGCGCAGACGGGAATATGAGCGCATCTGCACACAGATCTCGCCGTTTGCAAATATGCAGCTGAACTTTTCGGTTTCAGATGGGCAGAGCAGTTCCACGGGCAGCAGCAACGGCTCTACCCGCAGCACCTCGCAGACGCAAACCAGCAGCAGTACAGAGTCTCGGACAAATGGCTGGTCAAAAATGCAGGGCACTAGCCGTTCCACGGGCCTGACCAATGGCTACAATGATACCAGAACCCTGTCTAATACGGAATCGGACGGAACTACACATACAATTGGGACAGCAGATGGAACCAGCCGTACCGTGACGAATACAGTTTCGGTAGGTGTAAACGCCAGTACTGGTATTGGATCTAGTACTGGTGTGTTCGGTAGCACGACCAATACAATATCAGTAGACAAACAATTTGGCTCAATCTCAGGTGGTGTGGCACAGGCAGTTACGGCCGGAGTTTCTAAAACTCTGAGCAGAAACTTAAATGTGGGTGTGTCTGGCGGTTATAGTCATGCTGTTTCCAATGGCACCAGCCATACGGATTCGGTGTCGGATTCGATTGCCAAAACGCTGAGTCATGGTGTCAGCGATGCACATGGTACAAACCACAGTACGAGTCAGACACGCGGCTCCAACGAGAGCACTGGAACTTCTGGCGGCTCTGGCATCAGTACTTCACAGAGCATGGCCGAAACAACGGGAGAGTCTTTCAATCTTGTCAATACGGAATCCTTAACCAGTACATTTGGAAGTTCCCGTGGAATCACCTTGAATGCACAGAACGCAACGCTGACCGACACATTGGAACGGCTCAAGAAGCACCTGAAGCGAATCGATGAGTGCGAGAGCGTTGGTATGTGGAGCTTTGCAGCCTACTTTCTGGGAGAAACAACGGCCGATGCCCAGACGGCTGCAAGCACCTACAAAGCGGTTGTTACAGGTGAAAACAGCGGCATTGAAAACAGTGCTGTCAATGCCTGGTCAAAACGAGATGAAGTTCATCAGATGATGGCTTATATGAATCATTTTGTGCATCCGGCGTTTTTGTATCAAGGAGTAGGCTATCAGCAAGCACGGTACGTTGCGGTAAATCCGGCGGCACTGGTCAGCACCAACGAACTGGCTATTCACATGGGATTGCCACGCCATTCGGTACGAGGATTACCTGTTGTGGAACACGCCGCCTTTGCGCAAGAAGTTATCTCTCGAAAAAAGAGCACAAATGCTGGTATCCTGCTTGGTAAGGTATATCATTTAGGCCAAAAGACAGAAACAGAAGTGCGATTGGATGTCAACAGCTTGGCGATGCACACATTCATCACAGGTTCTACGGGTTCCGGCAAGTCGAACGCTGTCTACCATCTACTGGCAGAAGCGCAGAAAAAGAATATTTCTTTTCTGGTTGTAGAGCCAGCTAAAGGAGAATATCGGAATGTCTTTCCGGAAGTTCGCTGCTTTGGAACTAATCCACAGCTTGGGGAATTGCTGAAAATCAATCCATTCGCTTTTCCAGATGGAATCCATGTTCTGGAACACATTGACCGTATTGTGGAAATTTTCAATGTATGCTGGCCCATGTATGCAGCAATGCCGGCAGTTCTGAAAGATTCCATTGAGCGAGCATATGTCTCGGCAGGCTGGGACTTGGATCAATCGGAAAATCCGGATGTGCCGGGGTTGTTTCCAACCTTTACAGATGTACTGCGAGAGCTGGATGAAACGATTCAATCCTCCGATTACTCATCTGATACAAAGGGCGATTATATCGGCTCACTTTCGACACGACTCAAATCGCTGACGAATGGTATCAATGGTCGAATTTTTGTCAGTGATGAAATGTCTCTGGAGGAATTGTTTGACAAAAATGCCATTGTTGATCTGAGCCGTGTAGGATCATTGGAAACAAAGTCCCTTATTATGGGCCTTGTAGTGCTGAAATTGCAGGAATACCGTATGGCAGCTGCCAAAGCGATGAATCAGCCTCTGAAGCATATCACGGTACTGGAGGAAGCACATAATCTGCTCAAAAAAACTTCTGCGGAGCAGAGTGCTGAATCGTCTAATCTGGTTGGAAAATCCGTAGAGATGCTGACAAATGCAATTGCGGAAATTCGTACTTACGGCGAAGGTTTTGTGATCGTAGATCAAGCACCAAATCTACTGGATACGGCAGCAATTCGAAATACGAACACTAAAATCGTGCTGCGTCTGCCAGAAGAAGCAGACCGTGAGATTACAGGCGGAGCCATGGCACTGAATGATGTGCAGAATGAGGAACTTTCTAAACTGTCTACGGGTGTTGCCGCAGTATATCAGAATGACTGGCAAGAAGCGGTTCTGTGCGCCTTGCCGAAGTATCAGGAACCGATTGGTTTCACGAACCGAGAAACGGAAAAGCAGAAGGAACCAAGCCGCAGGGTACAATATGATGAAATTCTACATGTTCTGTTAAAACAAAAAATGACTCCACGGGAAAAAGAAAGCGTGGCAGAAAAACTTCGTAGGGTCAGCGTGTCTGCAAAAGTCCGGCGGGAACTGATTGTAGATGCCGAAAAACAAGGTGTACGCTATCAGTGGGCCTTGGCTGACTTCATTCGGGAAGGCTACTCGTACCATGATGTATTCCGTGGAAGCAGAGGATGCACCTCACTGGAAGAACTGGAATGTGTGCTGGAAGAAAACCTATCAATGCAGTTCACCAAATTTTCGGCGGAAGAAATCCATAAGATTGCCTGCTGCGTCTGTATGTTGGAAGAGGAAAAATATCCAGATAATAGTTCGATTCATGAGCTGTGCCGAAAGCACTGGAATGAAAGGATATTTGGATGATGTTTGAAAACCTAGAAACAAAGCCGGAACGGATGGAGACGCAAAATCGAGAATCCATCTGGGAGCGACCCGGCAGAGAGGAACTGCCGCAGATGGAAAAATCTCCTGAAGTAGGCGAGATGAAACGCCCAGTGGAACCTGTTTATTCTCGTCCTGAAAAGGAAGAACTACCAAATCCAGAAAATCAACGAAAAGACGTAAACGAAAAACAAATTGAAGAAATCCAAAAAGCTATCACCCGAATTGCGAACGGTGAAGAGCTCACAACGGCAGAAAAGGGCAACCTTTGTGAGATGATGATGGATCAATACTACATCAGCAAAGGATATACGCCACTGCATGAACGAGTAACTTCTTTAGAAGATAAGGGACATCAGGGTATCGATGGTGTCTACGAAAAGGATGGAAAATATGTGATTGTAGATGCCAAGTATGGAACCGCACAGCTTGGAGAAACTCAGGATGGAAGGCAGATGTCTTCGGAATGGATTGATAGACGTTTGGATGATGCAGTTGGAAAAGAAAAAGCCGATGAGATTCGGGACGCATATGAAGATGACCCTAAAAATGTTTCGACTGATGTGTATCACTTCAATCCTGAACCAGATGCAAATGGCATTATGTACAGTGATATTTATCCTGTAGATGAAAGTGGAACAAAGTGTGGTGAGCGCGTCCGAGTGGAAGCATATGACAGTGATGGAACACGGATAATACAGAAGGATAATATGGGTGATGACAATGCGTGACACCAGAAAAACGGAAACCTATTTTGGAAACTATATTGCGTATGAGAAAGAACGTATCCAGAAAAAAACAGAAAAACTTGTGCAGTGTGATGATGAAGCAAAAGCGCAACGAATCCGTGGTAGCTTGTTCCTTTATCAGATGAATCTTATGGTGGCATCTTTTTCGAATGGTGCGGATAAAACTGTCCTGGAAGCGTTGTTTCAAGACTGCTGCTACACTGCACAGAAAATGACAGTGCTGACCTATGAGGATGCGCTGAGGATGGCGTCGTTTTCTATAATGCTTCATCGTTCGGCAGAATTTCGGAAAGTGGCAGAGCGCTTTTCGAAGGTGTTCGATGATGACAGGCTTCTGAATGGACTGTGTTCCTTCGCTATATCGGGAACGGTCATATGGAAAGGCGAGTACCGTTTTCCGGCCGTATATGCAGATGTAGAAGAAGTATTGACCGCACAGGAGAAACTGGAAAAAGAAAAGAAATTGCTGTGTTATCTGAGCGGTTGGTATAATCGAAATAAAGGAAGTGCATGGTATGGCACGTTGAGCAGTACCAATGATGTCTACTACGGCTATTGGAGCTTTGAAAGTGCTGCAATGGCTGTTATCTATGGACTAGATCAGGAATATCTGGCTCAGAACGAGTATTTCCCGAAACTGTGATAAAAAAGCAAAGCTATAGAGATTGAAAAGTCCACTGCACTTTCAGGTTATTACAATCTCGGTCGATTGCACATACAATACAAGTATCACTTCACAAAACGGAGGGTACTTGTACTATGGTGGACTACGCCGACATCGGAAAACGCATCCGTGCCTGCCGCCTTGCAAAAGGCATGACGCAGGAACAGCTGGCCAATGAGGTCGGCGTGGTGGTCACGCACATCAGCCATATCGAGACGGGCAACTCCGTGCCCAGCCTGAAAACGCTGATCGACATCATCAACGCGCTGGACTGCTCGGCGGACGAACTGTTGTGCATTGAGATCAAAAAAGCAAAGCCGGTGTTCGACAGCTGGATGAGCGAACAGCTTGCAGATTGCTCTGCCGATGAGGCAAAGATCATCAAAGAAACGGTGGTCAGCCTGAAAAAATCGCTCCGGAAGGTGTACGGAAAGTCCTCTAAATACAGATATGACTAAAACTTCCCTAAACCTTAATGTCAGTCGATAGAAATTGAGTGCCTGCAAAAGCACCCATAAAGTAAACGAACCGCCCCGGTTTCCATAGCAGGAAGCCGGGGCGGTTTTTCTATGTAAGGCTATATAGAAAAATCCCAATGGAAGTTTGCCGGATGGACAATATTGGTGTCCAATCAACGCTTTATAATAAAAGCATCAAAATGATTCATTTGAATCATTCCGAACGGAAAAGGTTACGCATCCATTGAGATGGGAGGAAACATCATGAAAGAACGATTTGAAATCTATGATGGCAGTGTAGAAGCTAAAAAAGCCAAAGGAAAATCTAAAAATCTGAGCGGCTTTCATCCACTGTTTACCGCATCTGCGCGCAGAAGCATCGCGCTGGATGCCTTAAAGATCTGGCTGCTGCTGGGGTTCGTTGTGGGCGTGGTGACAGGTGTTGCAACCGGTGCCGGAGCGGTGTCGGTGCTTTTGGGACTCCTTATCGCCGCAGTAATCTATTTTGGCTTCCGGGATGATGTCTACAAAAAAGTATACGGTCCGGAGCATGACAGAGGCCAGTTGACTTTGCCGGAAGGAATGAGCTGGGAAGAAGCCGTAGACCGCATCCGCCGTGGATTTGCCAACCCGGATGTTGAACAGGTGACGGATACTGCGGATGCCATGACCTTTTACAGCAAAAAGCGTGGTACTTATCAGCTGAAAAACACAGCCGATGGTCTGAAAATGACCATCCTGACCAAACCGTCCAAAAGCAGTAAGAAAGAATACCTGTATGCGGTGTTCAGCAGTGTTCTGTTGTCGCAGGTGATTGCCATCCTGTATCCTGAAAAAATTTCTGCGGAGCAGGTGGAAGAAGAAAAGGCAGCAGTCCGGAAGTTGTTCGGCGCACACAAGATGCCTCTGGTCATTGAACTGGCGATTACAGCAGCATTTGTTGCATTCGCGGTATATATGTTGTATCCTGCACTCTATTCGGACAGTGCCCGCTCCAAAGGAGTTTCGGACGGATACTTTAGTGCTTTTCCGGCAGGGACAACGGTTGGCGAGGTGCTGGACGGTTTTTTTGCAAACGGCAAGTGGGAAAACTACGAACAAGACGGCGTGACTTTTGTCCACTACAGCGGTGAGTGCGTCAGCACACAAACGGGAGAAAAAGCTACCGTTGGCATCTATTTCAAGTTGAATGATGACAGCTCTTTTGAAATCGATCGGATGACCATGGACGGCGAAACGCTGAACCTGATAATGCAGAACGTCGCACTTTCCGAGATCAGCGACAGCTATTGCAAAGATCATGGTCTTGCCAGCAGCAATGCGCTTGACGAATTGGAAAACGCTTTGGATAATGCGCTTGCAGCTTCATCTTCCAGCGTCAGCATGGCAGAACCTGAGAGCGAAACCTACACAGAGGATACGGATTCCGACAATTCTGCCCAGACGGCTACCAGATCAGACCGTAAAGTTGTTAGCACGAATGGAATGGATACCTATTCGGAACTTTCTGGCGAGATCTCTGTGGACGTGAACCGCTATGAAATCGGAGAAATGCCGGAAAACGTAAAAGAATACTATCTCAGCTATGGGAGTGATTTTGATACTGCATGGCTGAACGCATTGTATACGGACGTATATGAGTACAGCGGAAAGTATAGCAATCAGGTTGCGTGGGAGCGTTTTACGGAGTATATGGTGTTTTATGACGAGGTGGTGGATTATAACAATGAGTTGGCTCCGGCACCGGCGCTCTATGACGTATATTACGCATACGATCCCGCCACAGAGGAAGAAGCAGCCCTGTGCGTGGATGATGTGATCCAAATTGCGGAAGAGAGCGGTGCTGAAATACAGATTTGGTAAAAGTACAAGAGTGTAAAATCCTTCTTGAAATTTGAGACGAGCACATTAAAAGATCGATAGAATCGAATCCCGCTGGATTCCTGCTGCGGAGTCCAACGGGATTCTTTTTGCCCCAAACGAAAGATACGGCTCACTGACATTGGCTCATATATTGAATCAGGTCTTGCTTGTAAACCTTCCAGAGTTTTCCCATCTTGAAGGCGGGAATTTCGCCGCTGTTCAGAAGACGCAGCAGCAGATTTCTGCCAACATGCGTAATTTCCATTACCTGCCGGAAGCTCAGGACATCTGGATAGTTGTCTAGCATTGAAAATCAACTCCATTCTTGTGATTCTGGTGAATTTTCGATCTGTTTTGCACGGATCATTTTTTTGTTCGCTCAAAGCCCTTGTACCCTCGTGCATAAGGGTGTACATGGAAATCTGCCGCATTGACGATCGTTCAGGATGCGACAAGGGATGATCACGTCGTTGATCTCTATTTTTTCCAAAGCCTTTGCGATTTTCTTTTTATGATGTATCTTATCGGTCGGTTCCGGCTCATCCTGCGCTTCGATATACGCACTGACAAGTTCTTTGGTATCGTCATCAAGATTGCTCATTTGTACGGCTTTCAGGGCAGTTGGAACGTTATACCATGAATGCTTGCCAAAATAATCGACGGCATACCGATATAGAAAGAGCGGAATATCATCACTGATTTTATCAAAATAATGAAACAGCGCATGATTTCCAAACTGGAGCTTTGAAGATTTCGATTCCAACTTATCGTGCTCAAATTCTTTCAGACTGGGGCGCTTTAATTGAATTTCATATCGAACCAGATTTTTTGAGTGTTCCAAATCGTCTGGAGAAATCGGATAGCTCTCCTTTTCACAATTCAAGAGCTGTTGATGCTTGTCATAGAGTGCAAAATCGTACCACGTTTTTTCAAATTTACAGCTTCGGATCTCATTGTGCTGGTTATAGTGCAGTGCGCGACCTTTCCTGTACGGGTCAACGCTTCCTGCATAACGAATGATTTTTACCATCAGCGAGGGATCGCATTTCACATAGAAGTCTTGTGTAATAGCCAACCGGTGCATTTTCCATTTAACAGAATCCTCAATTTCAAGGAGTCCAAGCTGCTCCAATTCCTC
>OQVS01001638.1_pt1 | contig 15073 bp, 14 predicted proteins | sample 1691601 | NCBI WGS metagenome assembly OQVS01 (sample SAMN03418268, study PRJEB22391) | human gut metagenome | biome: human-gut; feature: organic feature; material: feces | host: Homo sapiens | place: Tanzania | collected 2013-01
TGCATGGCTTAATCTTAAAATCGCCAGGTAAAACCGCGCCAACAGTTGCACAAGCGGTCAAAATATTCTTCATATGTATTAACTCCGTCACCGTCCATAACAATATATTTTGTATCATCACGGGCATAAAGAATTTTTCTTTTTTCAAATTCTTCTGTTGTCATTCTGTATAACTTATTCATATGCATCACTCCTGTTCTACTTCAATAAATGTTACATAATGATCCGGTGAATAATAAACATCCCCATCATTGTCTCTTACTAATCGTTCATTATCTCTTGATCCGCCAAAAGGTCGACTGTTTACATCATATTCACGATAGTCAAGTCTTTGATGTTTTGAGTTATAGCTTGGTAGCTTTCCTTCTCTATTGCTATATTTTCCCCCAGCGCTTGTGCCAACCGTTTGCCCCTTATAGTTTCCTTTCCACCCAACCTTTTCATATTCGATATATGCTCTTTTAACATTTTCGGGCAAATCGTCAAGCGGAACTTTCGGGATATTACCACCCGGCTTCGGGTTGCCTGCTCCGATTCCGCCTGCTGAACCGCCACCCTTTTCGCGAGGCAAAACATATCCGGTAAACATGCTAAAGTCAGGCGACATAACGGCATTGAATTTTTTTAGCCGTTCAATCTTGTCATCTGGATTTTTATAAATGCTTTCAAAACGGTAATCATCAAAAAAGAAGTGTTCCGTTTTTTCTTTTTCGTCGCTTTGATTGATTTTATCATAACCTATAAGCGACAGTTTTTCAAGAGAAACGTCCTGCATTTTTATCAGCCTTCACTCAAAGTGTGAGCCTTGGTCGGGTTCTGCTGACCTTGGGTCGATGTGGGCATCGACCCCTACAAAAAAGTGCCTTTGTTATAACAAATCGTAGGGCGCGATGCCCGCATCGCGCCGAGAAAATCGCCTTTGTCAAACCTCACCGTACCATGTTTTTCTTGTCAATTTTTTGTTGCCATATAACTACCGTCCCTGCATGAACATCGGCAAAGAATATCAGCATCAAGCATTTTTTGACTTTAATAAATATTTGTATAGAATTATCTGAAAAATCTTGACAAATTTTTTGGATATGATATTATAAATATACATCCATTGGGGAGTAGCTATGGGATTTTTCCTATCTGCTGTCGCCACGCGCTTTAAAGGCTTGAAATATCAAGTCATTTTCAGCCGGCAGCAGACCGATGCGATTTTTCGTGTTTGATGCAAGACCTTTGGCAGGCGATAAGTCTGTCAAAGGTTTTTTGTTACAAAAAGGAGGTCATTTTTTGAAGTATTATCTTGAAAATGCAAAAGAGGTTCTTTCTCAGACCCAAAGCTCCGAAAAAGGTCTAAGCTCTGCCGAAGCGGCAAAACGACTTGAGAAAAACGGTAAAAACAAACTCAAGGAAGCCGAAAAGGAAAGCCTGTTCAGAAAATTTATTAACTCTCTTGCCGATCCGATGATTATCATGCTTCTTGTTGCGGCAGCCATTCAGGGCGTTGTGGCAGTTATTGAGGCCGGCGGAAAGCCGACGGTTCGTGAGTTTGCCGACGTTTTTGTTATCCTTGTCGTTGTTATCATCAACACGATAATGGGTCTCGTTCAGGAGAGCAAGGCAGAGGCTGCGATGGACGCTCTCATGCAAATGACAGCGGCAACGTCAAAGGTTCTGCGTGACGGCGAGGTTGTTGTTCTCAAGAGTGAGGATATTGTTGTCGGAGATATCGTTCTCTTTGAAGCAGGCGACGCCGTTCCTGCCGATTGCCGAATTCTCGAATCCCACTCAATGAAGGTTGAGGAAGCGGCGCTGACGGGAGAATCCGTTCCCGTTACAAAAATGGTTGACGTTCTCATGCTTAAGGACAGCACAAAGGATGTTGCCCTCGGCGACAGAAAAAATATGCTTTACAGCGGTTCTACAATCGTTTACGGCCGCGGCAAAGCTGTTGTCACAGGCACGGGCATGAACACGGAAATGGGTAAAATTGCCGACGCTCTCAGCACGGCCGAAAAGGAGGAAACACCGCTCCAGAAGAAGATGGGCGAGCTTTCTCACTTCCTCACAAAGCTTGTTATCGGCATCAGCGTTCTCGTTTTCGTTGTCGGCGTTGTTGAAACGCTTGTACTTTCAAACGAACCTTTCACATGGAAGCTTCTCGGTGAATCTTCACTTAATACATTCATTGCGGCTATAGCTCTTGCGGTTGCCGCTATCCCCGAAGGTCTTCCTGCGGTTGTTACGATTATCCTTTCAATCGGAGTTACCGCCATGAGTAAGCGTCAGGCTCTCATCAGAAAGCTGACCGCTGTCGAAACTCTCGGCTGTACGCAGATCATTTGCTCTGATAAAACAGGTACGCTCACACAGAACAAGATGACCGTTGTTGACCATTACGGCGATGACGAACAGCTTCTTGCAAAAGCAATGGCTCTCTGCTGTGACGCTGAAATTGATGCAAACGGCAAGGTTACGGGTGAGCCGACAGAGGCTGCACTCGTTGCATACGCAAATTCCCTTAATATGCACAAGAGTACCCTTGTTGCCGCCATGCCGCGTATCGGCGAAGCTCCGTTCGATTCGGGCAGAAAGATGATGTCAACAGTTCATCAGTCTGCCGACGGTATCGTTCAGTACACAAAGGGTGCACCCGATGAAATCCTTAAAAAGTGTAAATATGCACTTATCGGCGGTAAAGTAGTTGATATAACGGACGATATAAAGGCCGCCGCACTCAAGGACAACAAAAGAATGGCAGATAAGGCTCTCAGAGTTCTTGCCTGCGCATATAAAAATTATGATTCCGCTCCTACGGACTTCGCTCCCGAAGCACTTGAAAACGACCTTATCTTTATCGGTCTTACAGGCATGATCGACCCGGTTCGTCCCGAGGTTAAGGCAGCTATCGACGAGTGCCGTCAGGCAGGTATCCGCCCCGTTATGATTACGGGTGACCATAAGGATACGGCTGTTGCTATCGGTAAGGAGCTTGGCATCATTACAGATGCTTCACAGGCTATAATGGGCGCAGAGCTTGATAAGTTCAGCGACGAGGAGCTTAAAGAGGAAGTTACAAAGTATTCCGTTTATGCCCGTGTTCAGCCCGAGCACAAGACACGCATAGTTAAAGCTTGGAAGGCTCGCGGAATGGTTACGGCCATGACGGGAGACGGCGTTAACGACGCTCCGTCAATCAAGGCAGCCGATATCGGTATCGGAATGGGTATCACAGGTACGGACGTTACAAAGGGCACCTCGGACATGGTTCTTGCCGATGATAACTTTGCAACAATCGTCAACGCTGTTGAAGAAGGACGTAAGATTTACGACAATGTTCTCAAGGTTCTTCAGTTCCAGCTTTCAACAAATCTCAGTGAAGTTATAATCATGTTCATTGCTTCGATTCTTCACTTCACTATCCTTTCCCCTGTTCATCTTCTTTGGATCAACATGGTTACGGACTCTCTCCCGGGTCTTGCTCTCGGTATGGAAAAAGCTGAGGGCGACATCATGAGAAGACGTCCGCGCCCGACAACGGACGGTATCTTTTCAAACGGTGCCGGTGTTGACATGGTATGGCAGGGAATTTACCTTGCAATCATCGAAATTGCCGCATACATTATAGGATATTGGCTTGAACCCGTCGGCGGTGCAACACACAGCCTCGCAGGTTTCTTCAGCGGCACAGAATGTGTCAACGCAATGGCAATGGCATTCCTAACAGTTAACTTTGCCGAAATGATGTGCGCAATAAACATGCGTTCGCGTCAGGCTTCAATCTTCTCGGCAGACATGATGAAAAAAATGAACTGGTGGCTTGTAGGTGCATTCTTTGCAACAACCGCAATGACTCTCGCCGCCATCTATATTCCGGGTCTTTGCACCGTATTCGGAATTGAGCCGGGTACATTCAGTACGGAAGAGCTTCTTATTTCCTTCGGTCTTGCACTTTCAACGGTTCCTGCATTTGAAATAGGCAAGGCGATCAGAAGATCTATCAATAAAAAGAAGCAAGCATAAACCTTAATAACAAGCGAACCGCCGACGATTTGCTCGTCGGCGGTTGTTTTATATTCATTTTTTAGCCGTGAAGAAAAGTCGGGGCATTTTCAAAATTATTGAGCCGTTGGCTCTGCGCGGAAAATTCTCGGAAATTATCTCGGTCAGATCCGCAAGAAATTCGGGTCTTTTTTCCTCCGAGAGAGAGTCGAGATACGGTCTCAGACCGCTTCCCTTGTACCATTCGATCACGCCGTTATGTGACTGAACCGTATGATAATATGTTGTCTCCCAAATATTGAAATTATCACTGAGCCTGCCGAGAATGTCATAATAATCCTCGGGAAGAAGATTGTGAAAATTATGTATAGAAGAAAGATCTTTCCATTCGACAGTGTGAACGAGAAGATTTAAAAGTCGGTAAAACGGAGCCTTTTGAATGTACGGAATCTGAACGGCAAGAGTGCCGCCGTCGCTGAGCTTATCGAAAATCGCAGGGAGCAGCGACTCATGGTTCGGGATCCAATGAATACAAGCATTTGAAAAAATAAGGTCAAATTTTCCGTCAAGCTTATCGAGATCGTCGGGTATAAGGCTCTGCTCAAATCTAAGCTCGGGGTAGGTTGTCCGTGCTTTTTTTAACATATCCTCTGAAAAATCCACACCGAGAATGTCGGCATTCGGAAATTGCTCGGCAAGCCTGTGTGTGCTGTTTCCGGGTCCGCATCCGATATCAAGAATGCGATTCGGGTTTATGTCGGCAATGCGGTTTACAAGATCTATTGACGGCTGAGTACGCTCGGCACCGAATTTCATGTATTGATTTGAATTCCAGTCGGACATAATTATCCCTCCCTGAATTTTTCTTTATTATACTCCCCTATTTTATTTTTTCAAGTAGTCGACGTTGTTTTTTTGCACATGATTTGATATAATACTTTTGAAAAAAGCCGAAAAGGTGACGCTATGAAAACGATTGCAAAAATTCACACGGACTTTCCGACAAAGTTCGGAATCCCGAGACAGAGCGGATTGGTCGAGGAACTGAAGGGCAGAATTGTTTTTGAGCCAGAATTCCACAGTCCCGATGCAATAAGAGGGCTTGACGGTTTCTCGCACATCTGGCTTCTGTGGAAGTTCAACACACCTGCCGAAAATCATTCGCTGACCGTTCGTCCGCCAAAGCTCGGCGGCAATACCAGAATGGGTGTTTTTGCAACCCGTTCTCCTTTTCGTCCTAACAATATCGGGCTTTCCTGTGTGAGACTCGACAGAATCGACGGAACGGACCTTATAGTTTCGGGAGCCGATTTGATGGACGGAACAGAGCTTGTCGATATCAAGCCGTATATACCCTATGCTGACTGTCACCCCGACGCCGTCGGAGGATTTTCAAAAGACGGCAGCGAGCGTTTGAAGGTCGTTATTCCCGACAGTCTTTTATCCGTGTTCCCCGAAAGCAAGCAGTCTGCACTTATTAAGGTTCTGGAGCTTGACCCGAGACCCCAATATCAAAACGACCCCGAAAGAATTTACGGCTTTAATTTTGCGGGATTTGAAATAAGATTCACCGTTGACAACGGAACACTTTTTGTAAAAGAATTAAAAAAGTTCACAGGTTGTTAAAATAATGTCACAATTTCCGCAAAATTTAAGTTTATAATATAATTAAAGCGTGGGTAAACGTTACCGCAAGATAACAAAAGCACGCCGAAAAGATAAATCAACCGCAGAAAAGCGGTTATTAAGGAGAGTGTAATTCCATGAACAGATTTGTACTTAACGAAACTTCTTACCATGGCGCAGGCGCTATCAATGCTATCCCCGATGAAGTAAAGGGCAGAGGCTTTAAGAAGGTTATGGTTGCTTCAGACCCTGACCTTGTAAAGTTCGGCGTATCAAAGAAGGTTACAGATGTTCTTGAAAATGCGGGAATTGAATACGAATTGTTTACAGACATTAAGCCGAATCCGACTATTCAGAATGTTCAGGCAGGCGTTGCCAAGTTCAAGGAAATCGGCGCAGACTGTATCGTAGCCATCGGCGGCGGTTCATCAATGGATACCGCGAAGGCAGTCGGCATTATCATTGCAAATCCCGAGTTTGCGGACGTTCGTTCTCTTGAGGGCGTTGCTCCGACAAAGAATAAATGCGTTCCCATCATCGCAGTTCCTACCACGGCAGGCACAGCCGCCGAGGTTACAATCAACTATGTTATCACCGATGCCGAGAAGAACCGCAAGATGGTTTGTGTTGATGTCCATGATATCCCGGTTGTTGCAGTCGTTGATCCCGACATGATGTCATCAATGCCGAAGGGTCTTACCGCCGCAACAGGTATGGACGCTCTTACTCATGCCATTGAGGGCTATATCACAAAGGGTGCATGGGCACTTTCGGATATGTTCCATCTCAAGGCAATTGAGATAATCTCCAAGAACCTCAGAGGTGCCGTTGAAAACACCGCAGAGGGCAGAGAGGGAATGGCTCTCGGTCAGTATGTCGCCGGTATGGGCTTCTCAAACGTAGGTCTCGGTATCGTTCATTCAATGGCTCATCCGCTCGGCGCACTTTATGACACACCGCACGGTGTTGCAAACGCAATCCTTCTCCCGACCGTTATGGAGTATAACGCTCCTGCAACAGGCGATAAGTACCGTGATATCGCAAAAGCTATGGGCGTTGAGGGCACAGAGGATATGAGCATCGAAGAAGCTCGCAAGGCAGCTATTGACGCAGTTAAGCAGCTTTCACACGATGTCGGAATTCCGGCAAACCTCAAAGAGATTGTTAAGGAAGAGGATATTCCGTTCCTTGCACAGTCTGCTTATGATGATGCTTGCCGTCCGGGCAACCCGAGAGACACAAGCGTTGAAGAGATTACAGCTCTTTACAAAAAGCTTATTTGATTGTATAATTGAATAAAGGTAATCCGTCGGGCTTTACCCGGCGGATTTTTTCGGGATTAACGTATCGAAAAGGGCGAGCCTCGTCTTGTTTAAACAACGGAGACAAAATGAGAACAGCGCTCATCTATCGGAGGATTATCACATGGAAACGCAAAAGAAGACCTTAACGGTGTTCACGCCGGCGTACAACAGAGCCTACACAATTCACAAATGCTATGAAAGCCTGCGCCGTCAGACACTAAAGGATTTTGTATGGCTTGTTGTTGACGACGGCTCGACCGACAATACAGCCGAGCTTATAAAACATTGGCAGACAGTGCCCGATAACGGATTTGAAATTAAATATGTTTATAAAGAAAACGGCGGTATGCACACGGCGCACAACACCGCCTACGAAAATATCGACACCGAGCTGAACACCTGTATCGACTCCGACGATTATATGACTGACGATGCTGTTGAAAAGATCGTGAACTGCTGGAGAAAACACGGCAGTGATAAATATGCGGGAATTCTTGCGCTCGATATTTTTGATAACGGCAACGTGATAGGCAAGGAGCTTGAAACCGATCGGTTTGACACGACGTTCTACTCCTACTATCAACGAGGCGGACGCGGCGATAAAAAAATAATCTACCGAACCGATATAATGAAAAACTATCCCCCCTACCCCACCTTTCCGGGTGAAAAATATGTTCCGCTCTCTTATAAATATACGCTTGCCGACCTTGATTACACCCTGATAATTATGAATGAACCCGTTTGTGTGGTCGAATATATGGCAGACGGATCAAGCACGAATATGTACCGCCAGTATCTCAGAAATCCGCAGGGCTTTGCTTTTCTGAGAAAATTCGATATGACCGCCTTTCCTCAACCTAAGGACGTTATAAGAAACTGTATTCACTATGTTTCAAGCTCGATTTTGATGAAAAACAAGCATTTTATTTCTGAATCTCCGAAAAAGTTTTTAACCGTTCTCGCTGTTCCGTTCGGGGCGGCGCTGACGGTATTCATCAAATATAAATCCAAGGACTACATGAAGGTCGAAGGATTTAATAAATAATTAAATTAACGGTTGCAAAACTATTGACAAACTTAATATAAGGTATATAATAACACTGTTCAGAGTAGACAGATGAGCGTTAAGTGCCGGCGGAACGGGGAGTTGTCCGTCGGACGAAAAGATTTCTTGCGGTTCTTCTGTCGCATCCCGCTGAGTAATAATGCGACTTTTGGCCTCCTTATTATTCAAAACGGGTAATAAGGAGGTTTTATTTTATGAACACAAAAAAGAAAAACTTGACAAAACAAATCTGTGTCCTCGCACTGCTGACAGCGGCAGGCGTTGTACTCGGCAGACTGGTTCCCGTGGTCAATCTTTGGAACACGAAGATTGAATTTGCGTTTGTTGCCGTCATGCTCGCCGCCTGCATCTCAGGACCTATCGGCGGAGCTGCCGTCGGTGCACTCGTTGACTTTATCGGAGCGATACTTATGCCGACAGGTGCCTATTTTCCCGGCTTCACCGTCACGGCGGCAATAACGGGACTTGTTTTCGGGCTGCTTCTTTACAAAAAAATCAATTTCCCGAGAATCGTCATTGCCGTGCTCTCCACTCAGCTTGTTTGCGGACTGCTTCTCAACACGCTGTTCATCTCAATTCTTTACACAAAGGCTTTCACCGCACTGCTTGCAACAAGAGCGATACAGTTCGTCGTGATGAGCGTTGTTGAGATAATCTTTGCCGAGCTTGCGCTTGACCGTGCAAAGCTGCTGCAAAAGGTGAAGCTTGCTTAATCGGCTGACTCCTGCGGCGTTTCCTCCGTTTCAAACGGAACCCGTTTTCCGATATTTTCAAAAGCACTGTATTCACCCTTCACCGTGCCGTTTTTTATTTCAACCCTTTGTGAAATAATCTGTGCATGGAGCGTTTCATTGTAGCTTTTCAGTGCATAATCGTTCAGAGCCGAAAGCTCGGATAAATCTTTGTCCGCCGATTTGTTTTCTTCTTCAAAATCGGTGTACTGAGTATAAAAAATACCGAACGGCATTCTTACCCCGTGAATGTAAAGCCATGATTTGTGGCGATAAACCGTATCGGCTTCACGCTTTTTTGAAACTGAAAGCTCTTTGCCGAGAAAAAAGATAGAATATATCTTTCTCGTTTTCGGCTTTAATACAACAGAATTATTTTCAATCGGAACGTCGACGTTTATTTTTGTCCTTGCGACAATATAACCGTCGGCGTCGTTGAATACGGACATTCCGCTTTTGACGCGACTTATTCCGCTGACGAGCAGACTGCCCTCCATAACGGTCTGTCCGCCCTTGACTGCGGCGGCACCCTTGTACGGTTCGATGATTTCAACCTGACCGTCCTTGCGTGCGACAATATTTGACGTGCCGTAATATTTTTCAAGGCTCGGTCTGTGCATTGCTTCTCTGACCTCGATTTCGGCAACCGAGCCGTCAATATTGATCGACGCCCATGAAAGCTCGCCGATACTCAGCACGGCATCGGAATTGATATCGCTTGCGTCAAATTTATTTTTCTTTACACCGATACTTAAACCTGCGTCTGAAAAAACTTCAGCGATTTTTTCACTGTCAACCGTTGTGTTTCCGTGAATATTGACGACCCAAATGTGATTAGACATTATTGAAAGAATTAAAAGCACAACAAAAAAACCGACAAAAAGTCCCGTGTGGCTCTCATATTTACGGATAACAAACGGAAGCCCGACTTTCTTTTTTATTCGCACTTTCATGCCGCTTGCACGGGCGGCATATATTATTTTTTTGTATCCCTCAATTGTCGTGCACGCTGTCAGGCCGTATGATTTTTTTCTTATCCCCCAAAGCTGGATACCTTTAGCGGTGCAAACGTTTATAAACCTTTCTGCAAAGCCGCCGCTCGCCGTGAAACAAACACAGCCGAATATTAAATGAAAAAGATTGAAAATCATAATAAGCCCTCATTCGCAGAATTCCAATGAAATAATTTTCCCCTCGATCATCGCCTGCTCAAGGGAAAGCGATTTTATCGTTAAATCGTATCCCGTGAATTTTACGCTGTTTTTCTCCAGGCAGAGCTTTATAACCGTGTCGTCGTATTCCATAACGCTTTTGCAACCGTCTACCATAGCGCAGCAGTTTGAAACAAGCTCAATATGACTGCAATTTCTAAAAACATCCTCCGGAAGTTCCAGCCGTTCGCAAATCCTGTGTGCAAACGGAGTGTTATATTGTCTGCGGTCTTTTGGCATCATAATCACCCTATCATAAACTAAAGATTTCCCCTCATATATATTTACGGGTGATTGCCTTGGATAATTACAGAAAACTGATTTTTTCGCTGACTGCTTCGGTCGGTTTTATTATACTTTTTTTCTTTGATCCGTCCTTAATGGGTGACGGTGTGCGAAACGGACTTTTTCTTTGCGGCGAAACGGTTATCCCATCGCTGTTTCCTTTTATGATTCTTTCTGATTTCATTGTCCGCTCCAATCTCGGCAATGCTGCCGGCAGGTTTTTATCTCCTCTGACCGAGAAGTTTTTCAAGCTCCCGGGCTGCTCGGCGTGCGCAATATTTATGAGTCTTGTCGGCGGATTTCCCGTTGGAGCAAAAATGATTTCCCAGTTATACGAGAACAATTCTCTTTCGCCTTCGCAGGCAAAACGAATGGTGTGGTTTTGTATAAATTCCGGTCCTGCCTTTGTTGTAGGCGCAGTCGGAACAACAATGCTTTCAAGCAAAAAGTGCGGAATTATTTTATTCGCTTCTCAAACTCTCGCGGCGCTGATTATCGGTTTTTTTTCAAGATTTTTTGCAGAGAAAAAAAGCAGAGAAAAAACCATAAAAAAATTTGAAATTGATACTTCCGTTTTTACGGACTCCGTTTTCTGTGCAACGGGAGCTATGCTGAATATATGCGCATGGATTTTACTTTTTTCAGCGTTCAATCCTTTTTTGATAAAACTTGCCGAACGAAATCCACTGTTCAACACCGCCGTTGTAATGTCCGAGGTAACGGGAGGCTGCGTTTTTGCCGCCGAGCATCTGCCCGTTTATTTATTAGCTCCCGTTCTTTGCTGGTCGGGCTTTGCCGTTCACATGCAGCTTCTGCCTTACATCAAAAAAATCGGCATATCTCTCCCCGAATTTTGGCTTTCAAGAGCTGTTAATTGCCTTGTTGCCCTGCCGATTGCATATTTGCTTTTCAAGCTTTTCCCGTGTGAAACACAGGCGTTTTCAAGCTTCTCGGACGTGATTATAAAGCCGTATTCGGTCTCCGTTCCGGCCTCGGCCGCCATGCTTGTTCTCGGTGCTTTTACCATAATCGACATTAACCTTGCAACCGACAGAAAAATATGATAAAATACTTCTCGGATACTTCATTCCGAAAGGACTGATAAAATGAGAAAAAAACTTGTGAATACCGAGGACATCACTCCTGCGTGCAGACTATGCTCCCACGGTATGATTGCGGCGGACGGTGACTGTGTTCTCTGCGTCAAGACGGGAATAAGGCAGCTCGATTCATCGTGTCGCAGCTTTAAATATGACCCTTTAAAGAGAGTGCCGAAAAAGAACATCGGCATCGGCAGCTTTACCGAAGAGGACTTTAAGCTTTAAATGGGGGTTTATTTATGATAGTTATTGCTCCGGATTCATATAAAGGAACAATGTCCGCGACCGAGGTCTGTGATATAATTAAAAAAGAATTTTTGAAGCTCAATGCTTCGGAAAAGGTAAAGTGCTTCCCTATTGCCGACGGCGGCGAAGGCACAGTTGATGCCATGCTTTTTAACGGCGGTGAAAAAATTATCGTTAAAATCAAGGGTCCCCTCTTTGACGAGACGGAAGCTTTTTACGGAATTCTTCCCGACAATACCGCTGTTATCGAAATGGCGGCGGCAAGCGGATTGCCGATGGTTGGTGTCGAAAAAAATCCGCTGCTGACTACGACATACGGCACGGGTCAGTTGATTAGGGATGCGCTGGACAAGGGGTGTAAAAAAATTCTCATCGGTCTCGGCGGCAGTGCAACAAACGACGGCGGAATAGGCTGTGCAGCGGCGCTCGGCGCAGAATTTCTCGACAGCGACGGCAATTCCGTTCCGCTCAACGGTTCGGGTCTCGCAGAAATCGCCGACATAAATCTCACAAAACTTGACAAACGTCTTGCCGACGTTGAAATTGAGGCGCTTTGCGATGTTGTCAGCCCTCTTTACGGCGAAAATGGCGCGGCTTATGTTTTCGCTCCCCAAAAGGGTGCGGATAGTAGCACGGTAAAAATACTCGACGACGGACTGAAGAATCTTGCCGAAGTCACAAAAAGCATTATCGACAAAGACAATTCGCAGATTGAAGGTGCAGGAGCGGCAGGCGGACTCGGCTTTGGACTGATAAGCTTCCTCGGTGCAAAGCTTGTCAAGGGCGCGCCGGCGGTGCTTAAAGCGACAGGCTTTGAAAATGCCGCAAAGAATGCCGATCTTGTAATCACGGGCGAGGGCTGTATGGACAACCAGTCCCTGCTTGGAAAAGCGCCGGCCGAGGTTGCTTCACTTTCGGGAGATACACCCGTTGTTGCAATCGTCGGAATGAGCAGGGTCACGGATATGAACGGCTCTAATATCCGCAGAATTTACGTCACCGACCACGGTCAAAGGCCTTTTGAGCAGATTCTGAAAGAGTGCCGCAGTGACCTTGCAGCGGCGGCGAACAGAGTCGCATATGATTTTTACAACGGTAGGATTTAAGAATTTTCAACATTTTCCACAGAATTTTCCACACTTTTTGTTGAAATTCCCGTTTTATAATTTTGTTTTAGAATATTGAAGGCGTTTTAAAGGATTTTCAACAGGATATATTATTAAAAATAAAAAAGGCATCAGGGAGACGAATAAATGACAAAAAAGAGAAACGGCAATATAGAAATTCTAAGATTCATTTTTTGCATGTTTATTATACTCGTACATTTTCCGCAGGAAGTCAGATACTCCTTCGGATCCTCCGGATATTTAGGTGTAGAGTTTTTCTTCATGATTTCCGGACTCTTTCTTGGCAGAAACCTAAAAAAGGACAAAGAATTACATCAAAAAGAACCTATATCGGATACTTTAACATATTCATGGAAATATTTTCTTTCAAGAATAAAGTCTATTTACCCGTTTTATTTCGCTTCAGTCGGAATTTTTTGTATTTTAAATATTATACTAAGGCATATAAAATTATTAAATAGCGTTTTATACTGCATCAGCGACCTTCTTTTTCTGCAGATTTTTAGATTTCCGAGCATTTCATACACCGGAATTGTATGGTTTTTGGCATCATTGTTTTTAAGCCTGTTTGTTTTATACCCTATTGTCAGAAGATACTATGATGTTTATATAAAATATTTTTCTCTTCCGATTGTTCTTTTAAATATGGGATATATCATGCGGATTTTTCGTTCCTTCGAGGCCGAACCTTTTTTTGACAGCTTTCTTATCAATCCGGGAATTCTTCGAGCAATAGCGATGCTCACTCTCGGGATGCTTGCAGGAGAGCTTTCGGATAAATTGAAAAATCTGAGGCTTTCAAGGTCAGGCAAAGTGATTTTGACAACAGCGGAGCTGATTAGCTATGTTTTCGCCTTTGCCTTTATGATTGCGTGCAGAAGCGATCCTGTAAAACGCTTTGATTATGTGGCAGTGATACTTATTTTTATCGGACTTGTGATTACCGTCAGTGAACATTCCTATTTTAACGGAAAATTTGACAATCGTTTTTCTTTGTTTCTCGGAAAAAGCAGTATGATTTTGTTTATGACGCATTATTTTTGGGTACATAATATAAAAGAATTGACTCTACGGTTTACAGGACACGATGATATCGGTAACATTGAATTGCTTTTAATCGGATACGCTTTATCATTCATTACAGGTATAGCAGTTTATTTTTCAGGTCTTGCCATAAGAAAAGTGTTTTATAAAATAAAAGATATTATTGTTTTAAGCGAAAAGCCCGCATGTTCGTAAATTGAATTAAATATAGCCCGATTTTTTTCAATAAAGACTTGACAATACAAATCAAATAATGTATAATACATGCCTGTAAAGCAAAAAACTTTACAGGTGTGTGTTTGTTTGCATTTATTCAAACTAGCTATGGTCATATCATAAAACCTATTGCTATTGACACTGTGGAAGCAGCAATAGCTTACCTAATTACAAAATTTTAAAAAAGACATAGAAAACAAATATTTTCTGATTAAGCACAACTTACGTTTATAATCATTATATTGTGCCGTTTTCACCTGTTATTTTTTCTTTTGTCACAATTATGCGCTTTGATATCTTTTTGGATTTCATTACTGTGTGTTGATGTATCGTTGAATTCAATTAGTTTAAAAATTACGACAAAACAAGCTAAGTCTTCAATTTTTATAGGAGGATTTTATGGGAAACGATTTTTTAGAGGCCATGCAAAGTAATGCAAAAACAAAAGAAGAATATTTCGCCTGGCTACAAACTATGAAAACTAAAAAAACAATGTAAAAACCGCCCCCGGTGTTGCAGCACCAGGGACGGTCATAGGGGCAGTAAACTTTGTCGGCCTACTGCCCTTCTATTCTACAGGACATAGGAGGAAAATGCAATGCCGAGAAAGAAAAACACCCGCGCTGCACAAGGCGCGGGCAACATCCGCAAGAAGACCGTCATGCGGAATGGGAAAGAATATACCTTCTGGGAAGCGCGTGTCACTGTTGGACGCGATCCCGGTACAGGCAAGCAAATCCGGCGCAGTTTCTCAGGCAAGACACAAAAAGAGGTACGCGAGAAAATGCAGGCCGCCGCTGTTGCCGTCAATGACGGAGACTATTTTGAACCGTCGAAGCTGACTGTCGGCCAATGGCTCGACACATGGGCGGCGGAATACCTGAACAGCGTCAAGCCGCGCACGGTCGAGAGCTACAAAGCGAATATCAAGCAACACATCAAGCCCGCCATCGGTGCCCTTCGCCTCTCCGAGCTGACCGCCGTTGACGTGCAGCGGCTGTACAACGGCCTAACGAACAAGCGCAGCGGTGAGCCGTTATCTGCAAAATCAAAGAAGAATGTTCACGGCACGCTGCACAAGGCTCTTGAAAAAGCCGTTTCGCTTGGATACATCCGGCACAACC